>OMDD01000009.1_pt1 | contig 124364 bp, 117 predicted proteins | sample 1674331 | NCBI WGS metagenome assembly OMDD01 (sample SAMEA103958164, study PRJEB25191) | human gut metagenome | biome: human-associated habitat [ENVO:00009003]; feature: intestine environment [ENVO:2100002]; material: feces | place: Germany | collected 2013/2015
GGTACAAAATTTGCAGGTCGCTTTCAAAATGTGAAACTCGTTTACAAAACGGGAATCTCGGATGACTATTGAACAGCTTTTGGGATGCTATATACCCGCTGATTTTTTCGTTACACAAAAATCGCATTTCGTTACATAGGATTGAATTTCAAAGGAAAAGTGGCGATATAAAAAAGGAAATGTTTGAATGGAATAAGATCCGGGGGAGTAGAAGACGAATGCTGAAAATAGCAATATGTGACGATGAACAGCCCATAAGAGAATACCTGAAAAGGCTGGTAGAGAAATGTACGGAGGGGGAAATCCGACTGTTTGTCGACGGCGGAGAACTGTTGGCGGATCCGACGGCGTTTGACCTGATCCTGTTAGATATTTCCCTGAACCGGGAGCAGAATGCGGCGGAACCGGACGGTATGGAGACGGCCAGAAAGATCCGTGAAAGGTCGGATGCACTGATTATCTTCGTGACGGCCTTACGTGAATATGTGTTTGAAGGCTATGATGTGGGGGCGTTTCATTATCTTTTGAAGCCTATCGATGAGCAGAAGTTCACAGAAGTCATGGACAGGGCAATCTGCCAGATCCGGAGTAAAAAGAATGTTGAACCGTTGGTTATAAAAGTAGGCGGCAACTATGTCAGGATTCCTGTGGATGATATCCTCTATGCCGAGAACCAGGCCAGAAAAATTATGCTGCACACCAAGTCAAAGAAGGAGCCCTACTGTTTTTATGAAAAAATGGAAGTGCTGGAGCAGAAGCTGGGAGATCGCTTTTTCCGCTCCCATCGAGGATTTCTTGTGAATCTGCAGGAGGTCGCCCGGTATGACAACAGCAACATAGAATTGAAAAACGGTGAGAGCGTATTTTTAGCAAAACAGAAATATAATGACTTTGTCACCGCATACATGAAGTATCTGAGAAAAGTGTAAGCGGTGATGCTTCAGAAAGGAATCAGCGGGTGATTTTTATATTTTGAGTGTCATTTTCTGCAATAAAAGGTCACTTTCTGCACAGGTAGTTGTAAAAATGTTTGAATCGGGTTTATGTTAGAAGTGTAGTTTAGGTACTCAATTATTGAGAAAAACAAAAATCTTAGGAGGTATGGTTTTATGATCAAAAAAAAATTAGCAAAAATGTTGACAACCTGTTTAATGTCTGTATTTATTATTGGTACTGCAAGCATGACTGTACATGCAGAAAGTGTGAGAGAAACAGAGCCTAATAATACTATGGAAACCGCTGAAACGATTATGGCAAATCATGAAACCGCTGCACAGGCAGTCAGTGGTAGTCGTCCTAGCCAGCATGTAGTTACAGGAAGTACAAGTAATACTGACGAGGATTGGTTTAAGGTATATTTGTCAGCCGGAACGCAGTATGTTACTTGTAACGATGATCCTTTTGAATTTGAGGTTTATGATCCAAACGGCAGTCTTGTTTTAGATGAAATATATACAAAGATAGGATTTGGTTCAACAGCATATCCGTTTGTGGCATCAACAGATGGATTTTATTATGTAAAAATTAAAGGAATTACATCATCATCTTCAGACTATATATTGCTAGTAGGTGGTCCAACCTATTCTGTTGCAAGTTGTAAAGTGGAAATGCCTACTGTAAACATGGCAAATGGCAGCGATAGTTCATCATCTATAGATTTACGATTTGAGGATGCTCTGCCAGAAGATGCTGTAGTATATATGCTTTCAATGAGTGGAATAAGAACTACTGCGGTAGATAGTATTTCAGTTAGAAATCTTAGTAGCAATAATACAGTTAACTTATCTACATATACGTGGGATAAATCGGGGTTAGTATCTTTAAACATGCCATTAAAAGGCAGATGGTCAATAACGTATGGCTATAGTAAGGATATATCTTTCACTCCTACTATTTCTTTGTATTATGCATATCCGGTTACATCAACATATGTTGAGGATGATGTTGTGATTATACAATAATTTTAGAAAGAGTGATGCTATGAATGTTAATTTTTTTCCTTTTAGTAATTCACTTCAAATTCTAGGTCGTAGACAGAGTTTGGCAAATATTATGTGCAATCAGCAAAGTGTTACTCAAAGTAGGAAAAAAGATTTATTTGTTAGAAATACAATGTATGATACAGGAATTTATACAGCTTCAGCAGGAAAAAGAAATAAAATGATTTCAAACAGTATATTATCTGCTATGAATAATGATATTTCTAAGGTACGAAAACAAGGCGATATATACGAATGCGAAGGAACATTTTTTACAGCGGAGCAGATACCTAAAATCAGTGGAACTTCTTTGAATGAAATTAAAGCGGAAGATAATATCATTGACTTTGGGAAGAATAAGTATTTTAAATATGTCTCCCGTGACGGACAGGAGCATTGTTTATACACAGATAATAAGGGGATAGGCGCTATTGTTTCCGAGATTATGCGTGGCGAGCCTTATGATCCGGTGTTGGAAAGGTATGCGAGCTTTTGGAATTATATGATGACAAAAGACCCTGTATATGTTCAGTTGTCTTATTCAGATGAAGAAATAAGAGGATATATGGAAAATGCAGGGATAAAAAATGGCTTTTTCACAGTAAAAATGGGAGATAGGGAAGCAACACAATTTTATTCTGCCACTAAAACAACAAGTCCAATTCAGTCTAAGGAACGATATGATGCAAGATATAAGAATTTGACTTCGGGTGGTATTTTGCTTGACGAATATGAAGCTGGAGATATTTTTAAGATTGGTAATAAGGAATATGTTTTAAGTGAATCTCATACATTGGACATACCATACGGAGAGGATATTTATAATATAGAGTATCCGAGTAATTATAAGTTTGGTAAAAAAGTTGAAGAATAATAAGGGATTCCCTTGAGGTGGACTAGAAAGTGTGGTTCAGCTCAAGGGAATTTTATATATTCTTATATAAGTAAGAGCATTATACATTAATAGAGTTTTTATTGCGGAAGTTTTCACTTATTTCGTGACATGGACTAAAACAAGTCCCTTTTCACCATGCGTATTGCATAAAATAATGCAAAAAGAACCAAAATGGGTTCATGGGCATGGTGAAAATGGATGGAACAGAAAATAAAGCAAGATGAGATATTTATTGGTAAGAATATCCGGCGTATAAGGAAAGAAAAAGGAATCAGGCAGACGGAAATGGTTGCATTGTTGCAGTTGGAGAATGTAATGATTACAAGAGAAGCTCTGGTAAAGATAGAACGTGGAATCCAGCATATTCAGGCAACGCAGCTCCGGGCAATAAAAAATGTATTAGAGACTACTTATGATGAGTTATTAAAATAGAGAATGAAAAAGACAGTCAAGTTTCATATAATGTGGAATTGACTGTCTTTTTATGTAGAAATTAGGATAATCAAATTAGCTCTTGTGCTGATAATTTAAAATATCTTTGAGCAAGGCAGGAGTTATTCTTTTTTTATCCGCTTCAGTTAAATTTGAAAACTGAGACAAGGTAGTAAGTTTATTCTTTTTAAAAAGAGTAATAGATTTTGGCTCAGACGTAATTTCAAATAGAAATTTGTCATGCCAGCTTTTAGGTGTGTTCCCATGCTTTCTTAATATATGGTATGTTTTCATGGTAAGGAGGTAGTCCTTATTACATATACAATAGAGGTCATATACGGTTTTGTCGTTAAAGTCATTGATGTGGTGGATATTGTTCCTAAAGAGATAAATATATAATTTAGAAGGAAAATTAAATTGTTGGAGACTTTCCTTTACAATGGAAAGAGAATTTATTTTTACGTGATATTTTTGGCACAGAGCGTCAAGTTCAATTAATGTAGTACTTCCGAGATTGCGGAACTGCATGATTTCCTCCCGTGCATAATGTGTTAGCTGGGAGATATACAGTATGTTATTACGATCAAGAATATTATAAAGGCGTTTAGACATAGGAATGCTGCTAATAGGAATTTCATTTTCAGGAGGAAATATGTAACCGTATGTGTTTAGCTCTTTCATAATGGGATTGAGAGAACAATTACGAGGAAGAACATTTGCTAAAGAGATATAATTATATTCCTTAAGTTCGGAAACAGTAGTAATTCCGGCATATGCTAATGCAAATTTGGTAATAGAAGAAAGATTAAGCTGCTCAATTTGGGTATCCATTGTTTTGACTCCTTTATCTGTATAAATAAAACTATTAGCATTATATCATTGATTTTGGATAAAAGGAAGAATGTGGACTAAAATTAGTCCTTGTATTATTGTATCTATATAGAAAAATGTTGCGGGTGATGGGCCTGCTGATTTTTTGATGTTTCGTTACATGAAAAGATCGGTTCGTTACAAGACATATTAAGAGTGAAAGAAAAGCGGCGATATAGAAGACAGAGAGAAAAAATTGCAGATCAAAGGAGGTCGCAAAATGAGGATCACAACCCAAATGCTGGCAAATTCCGCAGCAAAAAGCGGGATTCCCATTCAGAGAACGTCGCTTTTGGACATTATCAATAACAAGTCATCCCAGAACCTGCTGGGAACCATCGGGAAGAGCATGAACACCACAAGTACCGGTGCCACGGACATTCTGAGGAAAAATAATTATGCAAAGCTGGAGGATCTGTCGGAGAAGTTGAGCCAATCTGCGTCAAAGCTTGCAGGCAGCGATAAGGATTCCATCTACGACAAGGCAAAAGAGAGCGGAGACACCACGGACATCCTGAGTGATGTGAACAAAATGGTGGAAGCGTACAATGCTACCATGAAGCAGCTTAAGACCACCGGCGGAATCATGAATGAATTTTACCAGCAACAGTTAAAAAACATTCCAGCGGGCAGTAAAGAATCACTGGAAAGTATAGGAATCAGTCAGGCAAAGGACGGAAGCCTGATCGTGGACGAGAAAGTATTCCGGAATGCGGATGCGGATACCTTACAGAAGGTACTGGGAGGAGAGAATGGCATCGCCTCCAAAATAGGATTTCTCGGTGAGCACATCAATAAGAATGCTTCCGAAAATGTGGTCAGCGCATCCAACCGGTATGGTTCCAATGGGGCAACCTATATGGAAGCTTTTGAGGCTAACAAGTATAATTTCTTTGGGTAAGATTGTGTTGTAAAAAAGGCATTGTATTTCAAAAAAATTGAGATACAGTGCCTTTTTGCATATCTGAAATGGAGACCGAATTCTGGCATTAACATTTCTGCATCAATTCTAAAACATTTCTACAAAACTTCCGGGATACATAATATACAGGATAGGAAAATCGAAGTATAATAAATAAAAAAGTATAGGATACCTCGGAAAGGGATAACAAATGAGAATATTAGAAATTATATTGCCGGTACTTGTCATGCTGGTTCTCGGTATGGCATGCAGAAAATTAAAGTTACTTACCAAAAGCGGAATAGATAATATGAAACTGCTGGTAACCAATATCATGCTTCCGGTGGCAATCTTTCATGCACTGGCCACAGCGGATTACAGTGTGGAGACCTGGAAACTGGTGGGGATTATGTTCGTTATGCTGGTGGTATCTTTCGGAGTAGGATTTCTGTTGAAGCCGCTTATGAACGGAGAATACCGCAAGTACCTGCCGTTTATGGTCAGTGTATATGAGGGTGGCCTCATGGCGTATCCTTTGTATACCAGCCTGTGCGGGCAGGAAAATCTCTCACAGATCGCAGTACTGGATATTGCAGGACTTTTGTTTGGATTCAGCATCTATATGGGGATGCTGGGACAGGTGGAAAACGGAGAGAAGATCAATGCAAAGAAACTATGTATGAGTGCATTCCACACACCGGCATTTATTGCAAGTGTGCTTGGAATCCTGGCAGGACTGTCCAAGGTGGTGATTTGCCTGATCGACAGTCCCTTCGGCGGTGCATATCTGGCGGTGGAAGGGATCCTTACCACATCCGTGACAGCAATCATTCTGATGGTTGTGGGATATAGCATGGAACTGACAAAGGAACTGATCCGGCCATGCCTGAAGACAATCCTGATGAGAGTTCTGCTACAGACACTTATGGCAATTGGAGTGCTGTGGGCAGTGCATTTGTGGATAGGAGATAACATGCTGTTGAATCTTGCCATCATTTCCTATATGTCGGCGCCGGCCACTTTCAGCATGCAGACTTTTCTGAAAAAGGAAGAGGGCAGTGCCTATGTATCAACAACCAATTCTATGTACTGTATGGTGTCGATTCTGGTATATATCATTCTGGCAGCAGTGGTTTATTAGAAGTGTGAAAAAGGCAAGCGGTATCCTGCTGTCCGGTCTGGTTGATGACAAGAATGCAGGGGTTATTTTTTAAATCTTCGGTTTCCAGGGAACTTAATTTACTGAGTGGATTTTTGGAGGAAAGTTCAATATAAATTTTACTTTCTGCCGGCACTTCATTATTATACGCATCCGAAAAAGCTCTTCTCTGGTTGTTGATGGCAAGATCAACAGCGTCATTTTTCCATAGCATGATACAATTCTTCATGACTTCTCACCATAATTTTTACTTCTATGGTAGGATATTAATAACTTAATCTCTTGATAAATAAGCGGTCGTTTACTATAGTAAAAAGTAATCAGTCACTTATTTTATTCTGAGGAAGGGAAAAACATTTATGATAAAACCTGACCCCGATTCCTGTCATCTCCTGCTGGACAGCAGGTTTGCGAACGAGGAAGTACAGAAAAATCCATACACTTACAATAACATCAGAGAAGTCCTGTCGGATGGAGCACTAAACGCAGCAACTGTGGAACACCCGGTGACGGTCTACATTGCTCCCGGCATCTATTGGCTGGAGGATCCGCAGTCGGAGGCGGTGATCGTAAGGGAGGATCCGAAGGATCTTTACCCTTACGGATGCAAGGTAAACTGCGCAAATCTGAAATTGGTGGGGCTGTCGGAGAACCCGGAGGATGTGGTGATTGCCGCCAACCGGGGGAACGACCATGGAGCGAAGGGGAATTATACTCTGTTCCATTTTTCCGGGGAACAATTGGAGATGGAAAACCTGACTCTGGGGAATTATTGCTGCGTGGATCTGGATTATGCATTGGATTCTGCGCAGTCTGTGAAAAAGAGGACAGAAGCCATTACACAGGCACAGCTGGCGGATACGAATGCCGATAAGTTCCATGCGAAGAATTGCCGGTTTGTCAGTCGTCTGAACCTGTATCCCGTATGTGGCGCGGGCAGAAGCCTGTATGAACATTGTCATTTTGAACAGACGGACGATGCTCTGAATGGAAATGCAGTGTACCTGGACTGTGAGTTTGATTTTTACAGCGGAATGCCGATCTATCAGGCTTCCGGTACGGGAGCGGTATTCTTAAACTGTACATTTCATTGTAAATATCCACAGGATGGGGAGACTCACGCACAGTATTTTACAAAAGTCGGAGGACAGATCACACTGATCGACAGCAGCTTCGCAGGTCTGCCGGACACCAAAGTTGCGGTCTTGTGGACGAAATATCCTTCCGTAGCATTGAAGTGCTATCAGGCGAATGTGACATATCCGGAAGGCCGGTTTACGCCTCCGGAGGTTGCGGATTCCCATACGGTGGACATTGACGAAAAGATGCTGGCAGAGGCCTACTATATCCGTAAGGATGGAGAAACGATCTACAATGTCTATAATCTTCTGGGCGGGAAAGACGACTGGGACCCGTTGGGGAACGGAGAAGTGATCCGCTTTGCCGGAAAAACAGATATTCCTACACAGCTTCTGCTGGAGTCAGAGGCTTTTGAACTGGAAGCAGGCGGATCTTCCATAAATATAAAGGGAAAATGCCTGACCTTTGATGGGCGTGAGAGGAAGTGTGAGATACATTTTAAAATAGAAGGAGACAGTGCAGACTCCATAGAAATACAGCGTGTGTCGGAGGGGAGCTGTCTGCTGCAACTGAAAGACAGTAATATAGACCATGAGACGGAAGTAGTACTCACGGCGCAGACCAAAGAGGGATTGCAGACCGGTGCGTATGTCAGAATTCATCCCCGGAAAGTGGCGGCACCAAGGCTTACGGGCAATCCGGTGATCTGTCTTGAAGGCAAAATGCTGCGGCTGTCTTATGATTTTACGGAAGCGGAGAATGACTGCTCGGATATTATCTGGTATCGAAGTAGAAACATTCGGGTAGAGGACAAAATCGTGACGGCAATCTCCCAACCGGATCAGCCGGAGAAAGTTTATGCCCTCACCGGAGATGATGTGGGATATTATATTTTTGCACAGATAAGACCCAGAACGAATCGCAGCGAATACGGGGAAGCAGTGCAGTGCTTTTATGAAAAAGCTATTTCGCCGGAAGATGTGGAAACAGACAGGATCTGGACAGATTTTCATAACCTTCCTCTTTACAGCCATGCCGGAAACGAAAAAGGTGTATGGAATTTTGATGCGAAGCGTCCGGCGGATACCTGTGATTTTGAAAAGTGGGACCGGGAAAAGACGCAGGTCTCCTGGCACTACGGTGCAACAGGGGACGGCAGTAAGGGCGAAGGGCTCTATCAGGGAATGCAGGGGGCCAGGATCCGCTATACGCCGACCACGGCACCGGAGATGGGAACGGAAACCAAACGGAATATGGAAGTCCTGTTGGAAGCCGATCCGGCAAAGTCTGCCGGACAGGGTTTTGGCAGCGCCGGACAGTATCTGGATGTCTGCATCAAGACGGACACGGACACTCTGGACGGTTATGGACTTCGGATCATCCGTACGGCGGCCCATTCCGATGCGGTATCCATGTATCTGATACAGTATGTGCGTGGACAGGCGCAGTGCATTTCCCGCGAGGTCGTGACAAACTGCTTTGTAACGGGATGCAGAATTTGGGTGCGGTATGAGAACGGAATATTATCGGCAAAAGCATGGACGGTTACGGAACCTACGGTGGTACAGCAGGAAAGGGGCTATGCCCGGGGAGTGGAGCTTACGGCAGAAGTAGGCAGAAGAGAAAATGCCGAAAACACCGGACTACTGATCTGGCACACCGGATCGTTGGGAACGGAGAACTGGAGAAATACCACGATGTTACATGGCGTAAGCATTCTTTATTTTTAAAAATTTCAGACTGCATCGGGCAAAATGAAAGATGAACTGGTCGACAGTACCTATCTGCGGCTGAAAGCATGTGCTACATCAGTGGAGCAGTATTTCACATGGGATATCCGTGAGGATATTCTGGAAAAGGATGATATCAGTTATCAGTTTATAGATTCTTTGCAGGATGAGCATATTGAACAGACGCTTTTCATGGAGGATGAGAGATTTATTACTTCCATTGTGGACAAGGATGGGAACAGGGCAGAAGGAACCAAGGCTGATCCACAGATATGGGAGACGGTCAGAGCCGGTAACGATTATGAAACTGATGGAGTAGAGATTCAGGGAGAAGAATATTATGTCTATTATATGCCGGTATGTTACGATGACGGAGAGATTCTGGGAATGGCTTTTGCCGGAGAACGGGAGAGCATAGTTCAGGATGCAATATCCGACATGTTAAGAAGCCTGGTTCTGCGCTCAGTGAAGAGAATGCAGCCAGCAACGAGGAAGTAACGGCAAACGTATCTGATATCGCAGAAGCAGTTAACAAAATTTCGGACGATACAGGAACAATTAAAAAGGCATCCACGGATCTGGAAGAGTTGATGCAGTATTTTAAGTAGTTTGAGATATTTGGAGATATTCGTGGACGGGTGCTGCTTTATGTGCTATTATACAGAATGTCATCAGAAAACAGTAATTGTAGGAAGTAACAGGGATTATAATGAAAAAAAGAATGTTCATGGCACTGGCGGTAGCTCTCACCGGAGTCAGTATGGTGGTGGCAGCAGGAAACGGAGAACTGAAAATACAGAGTGAAGCCTCGGTACAGAAAGTACATGCGGCAGAAATACATCAGATCGGTGTCGAGCCGATCCCGGCTACCGGACAGATTACCATAGAGGATCTGCTGGCGGTACAGGGTGGCGAGACGGAGGATCCCAGAGCACTGGAAGGGGTGTCAGATCCGGAGGATGTCCCGGTAGACGAAGCTTCCGTAGAGGATACGACCGCAGATGAATATGCGTCGTTAGCGATCGCCAATGTGACGAATTACGTCAATGTCCGGACAGAACCGAACACGGACAGTGCCGTAGTGGGCAAAATCTATGACGGAGCGGTGGCACAGATCCTGGATGTGGCAGGAGAGGATCAGGACTGGTTCCGGATCATCTCCGGTAATGTGGAGGGTTATATCAAGGCAGAGTTTTTCATCTATGGAGATGCAGCAGCTGAGGTTGTAGACAATTATGTGACCAGATATGCTGTTGTTATCGCAGACCGTCTGAATGTGAGACAGGATCCTGCCACAGATGCAAAAAGAATTGGTTACATTGACAATGGAGAAAAGGTAAAAATTCTGGAGAATGACGGAGACTGGCTGAAGGTACAGTACACCGACAGCAAGGAAGGCTATGTCTCTGCGGAATATGTTACGATCTCGGAAGAATTTATCTATGCGAAGACAATAGAAGAGGAACAGGCGGAAATTGCCGCGCAGAAGGCATTGCAGGCAAGAGAACAGACTGCCGAGCAGGATGCCCCGGAGGTGATCACGAACATCACACTTCCCACTACAACTTATACCTCAAATGCGGAGCTCAGACAGGGAATCATTGATTATGCCATGCAGTATCTGGGCAACCGGTATGTACACGGAGGTTCCAGTCTGTCAGGAGGTACAGATTGTTCCGGATTCACCTGCTTTATCTATGCGGAGTTCGGCTATTCTATCAGCCGTACACCGGGAGGACAGTATTCCGGTGCCGGACGCAGTATCAGTTCTGAAGAACTTCAGCCAGGAGATATTGTATGTTATAGTTCCAATGGAGGGAAGAGCTGTACCCATGTAGGACTGTATATCGGTGACGGACAGATCATCCATTCCGCCAATTCACGGAAAGGTGTCATTATCAGTGCTGTGGACTACAGTCCCATCATCGGTATGAGAAACGTTATTGATTAATAGAATCGGTTTTGAAATTATGGAGCGCCTGATCTTTGGTGAGTACGAAATCACCGAGGATCTCGTCGCTCCATTTTTGCAGGTCTTCCAGATGAAGGACCACACCGGCATAATTGCGGATGCCGTGGGAGACCGCCAGCTCTTCGGTATATTCTTCCAGCAGATAGACATTTTCAAACCGTACCGGTCCGGAGGTGTACTGACAGACCAGCGGGATCACACCGGTGGTCTTCCGCTCGATGGAGACACCGTCCTCTGCAACGTGAAAAGTCAGCCAGGCCATACCCTCTAACATGCTGAGAGCATTTTTCTGGGTGGACACATAATTGCCCAGCGAATAATAGCACAGAGACTCATTGCCGTTTTCTGCGGTGATCCATTCCACAGGCTCTACCACATGGGGGTGGGTTCCGATAATGACATCGGCACCGGCTTCTGTCATCTCCAGTGCCCATTTTTCCTGATAGCTTGAGATTTTGGAGGAATACTCAGTCCCCCAGTGAGGACAGACGATGACGATATCTGCCAGTTCTTTTGCCCGGGAGATATCCTCTAAGACCTGCGGGTTCAGCGTGGTGAAGTCCATCTGTCCGTTTTTCTCATTTACGGCACACAGAAGATTCAGATGCCCCAGCAGATCTAAGGGGAGTGTCTCGGTATTGGCACCGTAGGTATAATTTAAGATGGCGAAAGTGACATCATCGATGGTAAGTAACGGAATGTCATCTGCCTGTGAAGCGTCTTCGTGAATACCGGTTACCAGTACCTCCGGGTGCTTGTTTTTCCAGAAATCCGCACAGTACAACAGGCCGTCCAGCTTCTGATCCGCGGTATGATTGGATGCCTGCAGGACCACGTTGAATCCGGCATCCGCAATCGCATCCCCAACTTCGGTAGGAGAATTAAAATAGGGAAAACCGGAAAATCCCCGGGAATTGCCGCCCATGACAGTTTCCTGATTGATGATCCGGATGTCTGCCGCGTTTAAGAAGGGTGAAATCCCCTGAAACAGCATGGAGAAATCATAAGTTCCGTCCTCCTGTTTTCCACTGGCCACGACTCCCAGATGCATCAGGTTGTCCCCGACAGCCATGAGCGTAATGTCATGCTCCGGGAAGGGAGTGGGGGTCGGCTCCGGAGTAGGGACGGGAACCGGTGTGGCAGAAGGCGGTGCAGGGGTCTGTGGAACGACAACAACATCGCTGCCTGCAGCAGTTTCTTCCAGAAAGTAATAGCCGCCCATGCTCGCCAGTAACAGTAACGGAACGAGAACCAACAGCAGATAGAAACGTGAAATCGGTTTTTTCATATATTATCCTTTTGTTCTCCTTTATTATCTCTTACGGAATTCCGGTTACAAGGTCTGTTTACAATCAAAAGTAACAATAGTATTATAGCATTGATTTTATTTTTTCGCAAAAAGCAAAAACAAATTACTGTTTTCCTATTGACATAGTATGAAATAGGAGATATAATCCTACCCATAAGTTGATTCGATACTTAAATGAGACATCGAAGAGGAGGAAAAGGATTATGAAGAAGTTTGAGTGGAAGAGCGTTTTGGCACTGGCATTAACAGGAGTATTGGCACTGGGACTGACCGCATGCGGCAGCAGTGACAGCAAAACCGCAGACGCAGGAAGCGCAGCGGCAGCAGACGGCAAGGCAGTATACCGCACACTGGATGAGATCAAGGAGAGCGGAACCATTAACATCGGAGTATTCTCCGATAAAAACCCGTTCGGCTATGTGGATGAGAACGGTGAATATCAGGGCTATGATGTGTATTATGCAAGAAGACTCGGCGAAGACCTGGGGGTAGATGTGAATTTCGTATCTACAGAGGCAGCCAATCGTATTGAGTATTTACAGACCGGTAAGGTAGATGTGATCCTGGCGAACTTTACCGTAACTCCCGAGAGAGCAGAGGAAGTGGATTTCGCTTCTCCTTATATGAATGTGTCACTTGGCGTGGTATCCAAGGATGATAATGTGATCACTTCCTTAGACAACTGGAATGCAGATGATTCCATCATTGTAATCTCCGGCACCACCGCTGAAACATATCTGATCGCAAACTATCCGGATATTCCTTTACAGAAGTTTGATTCCTATGCAACCGCAAAAGAAGCTTTCGAGAACGGCACTTCTGTTGCATGGGCAAATGATAACACCGAAGTTATCGCATTCGCTCTGCAGAACGAAGGATATACCGTAGGTATTCCTTCCCTGGGCAGTGCAGACACCATTGCTCCCGCTGTTTCCAAGGGCAACACCACACTGCTTGACTGGATCAATGATGAGATCGTAGCTTTGGGTGAGGAGAACTTTTTCCATGCAGATTACGAAGCAACTCTGGCAGACACCTATGGTCTGGACTATGAGGACAGCCTGGTAGTAGAGGGCGGCAAAGTAAACGCACAGTAAGGTACGATGGGAATAAGATGATATAGAGGGGACTGCGGGGCACATAAGCTGCCGCCGCAGTCTTTTCTTGCATCTGAGAAATACATTTGATATAATCTAAAAGATTATTTTGAACTTTACCGGAAAGGACATAGATACATGAACTGGGAATTTATTGAAAAATATCTGCCCATGTACGAAAAGGCAGCACTTCTGACCGTGAAAATAGGTATCGTTGGCATCCTGTTTGCGATCCTGGTGGGGCTCATCTGTGCAGCGGTTCAATACTATAAAGTGCCGGTGCTGCGGTGGATCGTGACAGTCTACGTGGAACTGAGCCGTAACACACCGCTTCTGGTGCAGCTGTTTTTTATCTATTACGGCTTCCCGAAGATCGGGATCCGGATGTCGGCGGAGCTGTGCGGTGTAGTCGGTCTGGCATTTTTAGGCGGCAGCTATATGGCAGAAAGCTTCCGCAGCGGTCTGGAATCCGTAGAACCCATTCAGAGTGAAAGTGCCATCAGTCTGGGAATGAATTCCCGACAGGTGTTGGGATATGTGATCCTGCCCCAGGCAATGTCCACCAGTATTCCCGCATTTGTGGCAAATATCATTTTCCTGTTAAAAGAGACCAGTGTGTTCAGTGCCATCAGTCTGATGGACCTGATGTTCACCGCCAAAGACCTGATCGGTCTCTATTATAAGACTACGGAGAGCCTGTTCCTCCTGGTAGTATTTTATCTGCTGATCCTGTTACCGGTATCGATCATAGGATCACTGGTGGAGAGGAGGATGCGTTATGCCGGATTTGGGGATTGATGTTTTATTCAAAGGCACAAATATGCTCCGCCTCTTACAGGGATTGTGGGTAGCCATGAAGATCAGTATTGTGTCCATTCTGATCAGTATGCCCCTGGGTATTCTGGTAGGGGCACTGATGACGGTAAAAAATAGAGTGGTGAAAGCGATTTTTCGTGTCTATCTGGAATTCATACGTATCATGCCGCAGCTGGTATTATTGTTCATCGTATATTTCGGTTCCACCAGAGCACTGGGATGGAACTTATCCGGTGAGGTGGCATCCGTGATCGTATTCGTCCTGTGGGGAACCGCGGAGATGGGAGATCTGGTGCGCGGAGCGCTGATCAGCATCCCGAAGCATCAGTATGAAAGCAGTGAGGCGCTGGGACTTAGTAAGATACAGACATATCTGTACATCATCATTCCCCAGACTGTGCGGCGACTGATCCCATTGTCTATTAACCTGATCACCCGTATGATCAAGACTACCAGTCTGGTACTGATGATCGGCGTAGTGGAGATGTTAAAAGTAGCGCAGCAGATCATTGAGGCGAATCGTATGAGCAGTCCCAATGCTGCTTTTGGAGTATTCCTTGTAGTATTCGTTTTGTATTTCTTTGCCTGCTGGCCCTTCAGTGTACTGGCGAGGGCTCTGGAAAAGAAATGGAATTAAGGATGGATCAGGGCTGGAATGAGAATGGAGTGAAGACATGGCAGAGACATTGTTGAAAATAGAGAACCTGACAAAAGAATACGAAGGACAGAAGATTCTCGATGGAATCCATCTGGAAGTGAAAAAAGGAGACGTACTGGTAGTGGTAGGTCCCAGCGGCTGCGGTAAGAGTACCCTGCTTCGATGCATTAATGCACTGGAGCCCATTCAGGGTGGCACGATAAAACTGCAGGGAATGGATATCCGTAAGGGCAGCAAAAATATCACCACCCTGCGGCAGAAGATCGGCATGGTATTCCAGAGCTATGAACTGTTCCCGCATCTGACGGTGATCGACAATATTACGCTGGCACCTGTGAAAGTACAGAAGCGTGATAAGGCAGAAGTGCGAAAAGAAGCTATGGAGCTGTTAGCGCGCGTAGGTCTGGCTGATAAGGCGAAGAGTTATCCCAGACAGCTGTCCGGTGGACAGAAGCAGAGAGTAGCCATTGTAAGAGCACTCTGCATGCATCCGGAGATCCTCTTATTCGATGAAGTGACGGCAGCACTGGATCCTGAGATGGTACGAGAGGTGCTGGATGTTATGCTGGATCTGGCAAAGCAGGGTAAGACCATGCTCATCGTCACCCATGAGATGCAGTTTGCCAAGGCAGTAGCGGATAAAGTTATTTTCATTGATCAGGGAAAGATCGTGGAGGAAGCTGCTCCGGAAGAATTTTTTGAACATCCGAAGACAGAGAGAGCAAAACAGTTTTTGAATGTGTTTACGTTTGAACAGGTGGAGCATCATGTAGAGTAAATAAATGATACAAAGGGCCTTCCGGAGAGCTCCGGAGGGCTTTTACATGTTAACAGAAACAGGAGATAAGATATGCCGGAAAAAGATACCCAAAAGTACAGACAGAGATTATGGAAAATATTTCTGTCCACATTATATTTAAGTGCATTCACCTTTGGCGGCGGTTATGTGATCGTCACCCTGATGAAGAAAAAATTCGTGGATGAATACCACTGGATCGGAGAAGACGAAATGCTGGATCTGGTGGCCATCGCCCAGTCCTCTCCCGGCGCGATCGCAGTCAACGGAGCCATCGTGGTGGGGTATAAGCTTGCCGGGATCCCGGGGACACTGGTGGCGATCCTCGGAACGATCCTGCCCCCTTTTGTCATCATTTCCGTGATCTCCATCTGCTACAATGCATTCCGCAGTAACTTCTTCGTGGCGCAGATGCTGTCCGGGATGCAGGCAGGAGTGGGAGCAGTAATTGCCTCCGTGACCTATGATATGGGAGCCCCGATCGTAAAAGAAAAAGATCCCATGTCACTTGTCATTATGCTGGGAGCTTTCCTGGCAGCATGTATTCTGGAGATCAATGTGATCTATATCGTGATCGTCTGCGGACTGCTGGGTGTGGTACGGACGCTCCTCGCCAAAAGGAGGGCCGGAAAATGATCTATCTGCAATTATTTTTCAGCTTTCTGCAAATAGGACTGTTCAGCTTCGGCGGCGGTTATGCCGCAATGCCGCTGATCCAGGGGCAGGTGGTAACACTTCATGGATGGCTTACCATATCGGAATTCACAGACCTGATCACGATATCTCAGATGACACCCGGACCTATTGCAGTGAATTCCGCTACTTTTGTGGGAATGAAGATCGCCGGGATCCCCGGAGCCGTGGTGGCAACGGCCGGATGTATTCTGCCGTCCTGCATTATTGTGACGATCCTGGCAAGACTATATCTGAAGTATCGTAACCTGGATCTGTTACAGGGTGTACTGAAGTCCTTAAGACCGGCAGTGGTGGCCATGATCGCATCGGCAGGGATACTGATCCTCAAAGATGCATTCTGGGGAAGTGGGGAGAGTATGTCTCTGACAGGGACGGAATGGAGCATGGTCGTGATCTTCGGAATCTGTGTGCTATTACTTCGTAAGAAGCTGAATCCCATCTGGGTCATGGTGCTGGCGGGTGTCATGAAGGTGGGGATTTCTATGACAATCCAGGGGATCTGTTTCTAATAAAAGCAGGAACCGTGAGGGTTGACAGCGAAACGGAAAAAAAGTATCATATATAAGATATTTAGCAATTCATCATAAGAGCGGAAGGGTAGAAGACCATGGCACTTAGCAAGAAGCCCACAACGGGCATGAAAGATATCCTGCCGGAGGAGATGCAGATCCGTGATTACGTGATCAGCGTTATCAAGGACACCTACGGCAAATTCGGTTTTACTTCCATTGAGACTCCCTGCGTGGAAAATATTGCAAACTTAAGCAGTAAACAGGGCGGCGACAATGAGAAGCTGATCTTCAAGATCTTAAAGCGCGGCGAGAAGCTGAACGTGGCAGCCGCAACCACAGAGGAAGAGGTAGTGGACAGTGGTCTGCGTTATGACCTGACGGTGCCTCTGGTACGTTATTATTCCAACAACGCGGCATCCCTGCCCTCTCCTTTCAAGGCATTGCAGATGGGCAATGTATGGAGAGCGGACAGACCCCAGAGAGGAAGATACCGTCAGTTCATGCAGTGTGATATCGATATTCTCGGTGAGCCGTCTAACTTAGCAGAGATCGAACTGATCCTGGCTACGACCACGACATTGGGCAAACTGGGCTTCAAAAATTTCCAGATCCGTATCAATGAGCGTCGTATCCTGAAGGCAATGGCTGCTTACAGCGGATTCCCTGAAGAGTCCTATGACAGTGTATTTATCACGCTGGACAAAATGGACAAGATCGGTCTGGAAGGCGTGGAAGCTGAGCTTTTGGAGAACGGTTTTGATAAGGCATGTGTAGACAAGTATCTGGAACTGTTCAAAGGCCTGGAGAGTGCTGAGGACGGTGTGGCTTACCTGGCAGATACCCTGGAAGGATTCTTAGAGCCCGAGATCGCCCAGAGCCTCAGAGAGATCATGGACAGCGTCAGAGCAACCAAGGCTTCCGATTTCGAGATCGTGTTCGATGCTACGCTGGTAAGAGGTATGTCTTATTATACCGGAACCATTTTCGAGATCGCCATGCCGGAATTCGGCGGCAGCTGTGGAGGCGGCGGACGTTACGACAAGATGGTCGGCAAATTTACCGGCAATGATGTGCCCGCGTGCGGATTCTCCATCGGCTTCGAGCGTATCATCATGCTGCTCATGGAGAAGGGGTTCCAGGTGCCTACGAGACCGAAGCAGGTAGCATATCTGATCGAGAAGGGTGTCAGCGGCGAAAGGCTGTGTGAAGTGATCGCACAGGCGCAGGAAGCCCGTAAGGACGGTACCCAGGTGCTGGTAGCCCGCATGAACAAGAACAAGAAGTTCCAGAAGGAACAGCTGAATAAGGAAGGCTACGAAGAATTCGTGGAATTCTATAAGGAAGAATTAAAGAGATAAAAGCAACAGACAAGGAGCAAAAGCAATGATTCAGTCCAGAACACATAACTGTAATGAACTTCGGATCGGCAATGTCGGTGAGAGAGTCACACTGGTCGGCTGGTTCGAGAACATGAGAAAAGTCAGCAAAAATCTCGGCTTTGTCATTCTGCGTGATTTCTACGGAATCACCCAGCTGGTAGTAGAGACCGAGGAAATGATGAATGTCATGGATGGCATCAACAAGGAGTCCACGATCTCCGTGGAAGGTGTGGTCAGAGAGCGTTCCAGCAAAAATACTAATCTGCCCACCGGTGAGATTGAAGTAGTGCCAGACAAGATCGAGATTCTGGGAAAATGTATTTACAATGCACTTCCCTTTGAAATCAATCAGTCCAAGGATGCAGACGAAAATGCTCGTCTGAAATACCGTTACCTGGATCTGAGAAATCCGAACATGAAGAAAAATATCGTGATGAGAAGCCAGATCGTGGCAGAACTGCGTCAGAGAATGTATGCTTTGAATTTCATGGAGATCACGACTCCTATCCTGACCTGTTCCTCTCCGGAAGGTGCGAGAGATTATCTGGTTCCCGCCAGAAATCATCCCGGCAAGTTCTACGCTCTGCCCCAGGCACCCCAGCAGTTCAAGCAGATCCTGATGGCATCCGGTTTCGACCGTTATTTCCAGATCGCTCCCTGCTTCCGTGATGAGGATGCGAGAGCAGACCGTTCTCCCGGAGAATTCTATCAGCTGGATATGGAGATGGCATTCGCTTCCCAGGAAGATGTATTCTCCATCGTAGAGCAGGTACTTCCTCCCGTATTTGAAAAGTACGGCATTTATAAAGAAGCTTCCAAGGCGCCTTTCGTACGCATCCCTTATCTGGAGGCTATGGATAAGTACGGCTCCGATAAGCCGGATCTGCGTATCGATCTGGTGCTGACAGATGCTACGGAAGTAATGCAGGGCTGCGGCTTTGCTGCTTTTGAAGGTCAGACTGTAAAGGCTATCGTAGTAGATGATTTCACCGCTACCCGTAAGCAGATCGACGCGATCTGTGCAGAGGTAGAGGTACAGACTGCACGTAAGGGCTTCTGGTTCCGTGTAGATGAGAACGGAGAGTTCGTAGGCGGTATCTCCAAGTTTTTACAGGACCGCAAGGAAGAAGTCATCAAGGCATTAGGTCTTAAGAACGGTGACTTTGTCGGTCTTGCCGCAGGCAAGAAGCTGGAAGCACAGAAGACAGCAGGTGTCTACAGAAAGCTGTTGGGTGCAGCCAGCGAGAAACATATGAAGAAGGATTGCTATGAGTTCTGCTGGATCGTGGATTTCCCGATGTATGAGATCGGCGAGGAGTCCGGAGAGCTGGAATTCTGTCATAACCCGTTCTCCATGCCCCAGGGTGGTATGGACGCGCTGAACAATCAGGATCCCTTAGAGATCCTGGCATACCAGTACGATCTGGTCTGCAACGGTGTAGAGCTGTCCTCCGGTGCGGTGAGAAACCATGATCCGGAGATCATGATCAAGGCATTCGAGCTGGTGGGCTTAGGTGAAGCCGATGTGAAGGCTAAGTTCCCTGCCATGTACAATGCATTCTGCTACGGAGCACCCCCTCATGCAGGAATCGCTCCCGGCGTAGACCGTATGATCATGCTGATCTGTGGTGAGGAAAGCATCCGTGAGATCATTCCTTTCCCGATGAACAAGAACGCAATGGATATTATGATGGGAGCACCGGGCACGGTAGAACAGAAGCAGTTAGACGAACTGCATCTGGCGATCACCGCAAAACCGGAAGAATAATCATAAGGCTGTCGCAGGAATTTTCATGCGACAGCCTTTGTGTTGGATGGATATGGCGATCTGCCGGGAGAAGGACATGGCTGTAGGAATTTATGTATTGCATCTGCATTCCTGTGAGGAAGAGACGAGACAGAGTTTCTTACGGGAAGCATTGGAATGTGTGGATCCGGTGCGACGGAACAAGACAGAACGGTTAAAGGGGACCGGGGCGAAAGCAGCCAGTCTCGGTGCCGGAATGCTGTTGCAAAAGATAGCAATGGATCTGATAGAAGGCATTGAGAATACCGATATCCTGTTCCTGGAAGAGGATGAACTGCTTGCAGTGCTGCAGGCGCGGATGTTCAGAGAGCAGACGCCCCCCTTCTCTTTTTCCTATGAATATGGAGAACAGGGCAAACCGCAGATTGTAAATTTTCCGAAGAAATTTAATCTGTCTCATTCCGGAGACTATGTGGTCTGTGGGGTCAGCGACGGAGAAGTGGGAGTGGATATCCAAAAATGGGTCCCCTTCAAAGATCGTACGGCAGAGCGTTTTTTCGCAAAGGCAGAGTGGAAACTGCTGCAGGAGACGGGCGTGGAGAAACGGACCGAGCTGTTTTACCGCTTGTGGAGCAGAAAAGAAGCCTACGGCAAATATACCGGACAGGGGATCGGTAGCGTCGTGGGAGAAGACTTTTCCGACGAGCGCAGATGGAAGGAAAAGAAGATCTGCTTCCGGGAACAGATTTTGGAAGCGGGGTATTCGCTGGCGGTCTGCTACGGAACAGCAGAAGTGTTAAATTCAAGGAAAACGGGAAATAGTAAAACATAGAAAATGCATAGAAATGAGGACTTTATGAAGCGATTAATGATGTACCTAAAGGATTACAAGAAAGAGTCTATCCTGGCACCGTTGTTCAAGCTGCTGGAAGCATTTTTTGAACTGTTGGTTCCTCTGGTAATGGCAAATATTATTGACTATGGTATTTCCAACCGGAACATGGGTTATATCGGGAAAATGGGACTGCTCCTGCTGCTCCTTGGTGTAGTGGGACTGGCTTCGTCCATTACGGCACAGTTTTTCGCAGCCAAGGCGGCAGTGGGATTTTCTACCCAGCTGCGTCAGGCATTGTTTGATCATATTGAGGATCTGAGCTTTACGGATATTGATAAGGCGGGAACTTCCACCATGATCACCCGTATGACCAGTGATGTGAACCAGGTGCAGTCCGGCATCAATATGACCTTACGTCTGTTCTTACGTTCCCCGATCATCGTATTCGGTGCCATGATCATGGCATTTACCATTGATGTGAAATGTGCACTGATCTTCGTGGTGGCAATTCCATTATTGTCCGTTGTGGTATTCGGTATTATTTTATCCACGATCCCCATGTACAAAAAGGTGCAGTCCAAACTGGATCAGGTGTTGGGCATTACCAGAGAGAACCTGACCGGTGTCCGTGTCATCCGTGCGTTTCATCAGGAAGCAAAGGAATCGGACCGCTTCCGGGAGAATAACGAAGCATTGTCGGCCATGCAGATCTTCGTGGGCAAGATCAGCGCCTGCATGAATCCTGTGACCTATATCATTGTAAACGGAGCCATCATTGCTCTGATCTATACCGGTGCCGTACAGGTCAATATCGGTAACTTAAGCCAGGGTGAGGTGGTAGCGATCATCAACTACATGAACCAGATCCTGGTAGAGCTGGTGAAGCTGGCAAACCTGATCGTGACCATGACCAAGGCGTTGGCATGTGCAGAACGTGTAGCTTCCGTTTTCGATATCGGCGCAGATGCTGCATATGTGGGAGCGCAGGATCAGAAACTGGCGGATAAGGTAGATAAGAGCGCACCTTTCTTAGACTTCAAACATGTATCCCTGACTTATCAGGGAGCCGGAGCACCTACTTTGCAGGATATGAACTTCACCGTAAACCGTGGCGATACCGTAGGTATCATTGGAGGTACCGGTTCCGGTAAGACCTCCCTGGTGAATCTGATTCCCGGTTTCTATCCGGCGACAGAAGGTGAGATCCTGTTGGAAGGCAGAGATATCCGGACCATGAGTGATGAGGAGTTGCGCGGACGTATCGGTGTCGTACCGCAGAAGGCAGTTCTGTTCAAGGGAACGATCCGCAGCAACCTCCAGTGGGGCAAGCCGGATGCTACCGAAGAGGAGATGTGGAAAGCACTGGAACTGGCACAGGCATCGGAAGTGGTAGACGGTAAGCCCGGAAAGTTAGATGCAACTGTGGCACAGAACGGTAAAAACTTCTCCGGTGGACAGAGACAGCGTCTGACAATTGCAAGAGCCTTGGTCAGAAATCCCGAGATCCTGATCCTGGATGACAGTGCCTCCGCACTGGACTATGCAACGGATGCAAAACTCCGTGCAGCAATCCGTACTTTGGAAGATAAGACCACAACCTTTATCGTATCCCAACGTGCCTCCACCATCCGCCATGCGGACAAGATCATCGTCCTGGATGATGGGGAGATCGCGGGTATGGGAACCCATGATGAGTTGTTAAAGGATTGCACCGTATATCAGGAGATCTATTATTCCCAGTACCCTGAACAGAGAGGAGGTGTTCGGTAATGCAGAAAAAAAATAACAAAGAGACGATGAAGCGGGTATTGAAATATATCCGCAAATATACACCGGCACTGGTACTCTCCCTGTTGTTAGCAGGTCTGACTGTATTACTGACCTTATATATCCCTATCCTCACCGGTAATGCGGTGGATCTGATCATCGGCAAGGGACAGGTAGATATGGCCGGTATCTTTGCCATTATGAAAAAAATTGCCATCGCAATGATCATCACAGCAGTAGGCCAGTGGATCATGAACACCTGCAACAACTATATTACCTACCATGTGATCCGGGATATCCGTACGGACGCTTTTGCGAAGCTGGAGATCCTGCCCTTAAAATATCTGGATGCCCATGCTTACGGTGATATCGTGAGCCGTGTCATTGCGGACGTGGATACTTTCGCGGACGGTCTGCTGATGGGATTTACCCAGTTATTCACCGGTGCACTGACGATCCTGTGTACGTTGGGATTCATGCTGGTGACCAATGTGCCCATCACACTGGTAGTAGTATGTATCACTCCGGTATCCTTCCTGGTGGCAAAATTCATTGCAACCAAGACCTACTCCATGTTCAAGGAGCAGTCCGAGACCAGAGGCGAGCAGACCTCCCTGATCGAGGAAATGATCGACAACCAGAAGATTGTAAATACCTTTTCCAGAGGAGAAGCGGTGAAGAGCAAGTTTGGAGAGATCAACGGCAGATTGCAGAAATGCTCTCTGAAAGCTATCTTTTTCTCCTCCATTACGAACCCGGCGACCCGTTTTGTTAACAGTCTGGTATATGCCGGTGTCGGTGTGTTCGGTGCGCTCGTAGCCATCAAGGTCGGTATCAGCGTAGGTCGTCTGTCCTGCTTTTTAAGCTATGCGAACCAGTACACCAAGCCCTTCAACGAGATCTCCGGCGTGGTAACGGAATTGCAGAACGCTTTTGTCTGTGCCGGACGTATCTTCGAACTGATCGACGAGGAACCCCAGGTGCCCGATGCCGCGGATGCAAGAGTATTAGAAGAGGCTCAGGGCAACGTAGATCTGAAGGATGTATATTTCCAGTATGTACCGGAGAAGAAGCTGATCCAGAACTTTAACCTGCAGGTAAAACCCGGTCAGAGAGTTGCTATCGTAGGTCCTACCGGATGCGGTAAGACCACCGTCATCAATCTGCTGATGCGATTCTATGATGTGAACTCCGGCTCCATTAAAGTGGACGGCACCGATATCCGGGACATCACCAGAGGAAGCCTCCGTACCAATTACGGTATGGTATTACAGGAGACCTGGCTGCGTTCCGGCACCATCCGTGACAATATCTGCATGGGTAAGCCGGATGCCACAGAAGAGGAGATCATCCGGGCGGCGAAGGCTTCCCATGCCCACGGCTTCATTAAACGCCTGCCCAAGGGGTATGACACCGTGATCACCGAGGACGGAGGCAGCCTGTCCCAGGGACAGAAACAGCTCTTATGCATTACCAGAGTAATGCTGTGCCTGCCTCCCATGCTGATCCTCGATGAGGCAACCTCCTCCATCGATACCCGTACCGAGATCAAGATCCAGAATGCATTTGCCACGATGATGGAAGGCCGCACCAGCTTTATCGTAGCCCACAGACTCTCCACCATCCAGAGCGCTGATGTCATCCTGGTAATGAAAGACGGCAATATCATCGAACAGGGCAACCATGAAACCCTCCTGGCACAAGGCGGATTCTACGCGAATCTGTACAATAGCCAGTTTGCCGTGTAACGAGCCGGATCAAGACAAGGAAAGAACCGGTTTGGTAGCTTGCTAACCAAACCGGTTCTTTTTTTGGCTTGTTACGGCGACAGCCGTCATCCGACGAAAGCCCGCCAGGGCTTTTGGCGGATGCAGGCATGGCTCGTTACACGATCTCGGCAGCGGCGCGCCCTTTGCCCTTTTCTTTTCCTCCCCCAAAAAAAGACAGATAATATATAGAAAAAAGTCGAAAATTGTAAAAATATACCAATACAGTAAAAATATTGAAAATAAATTAAAATATTTCAAGAAATGTGTTGACAAATGTACAACCTTGTATTATATTAAACTTAACAAAAGAGAAACGGAACAACCCAACAGAGAAGGTTGGGAGAGAAGTACAAAAGAATCTATAGAAAGAGAGGTATAGTCCACCTAACAAGTAAAGTCCTACCACAGTCTTCCATGATGTACAACTGAATAGAACTACCAAAGAGAACCAATTTATATAGAGAACATCAAGTACACAGAAGAAAAAGTAATGAACAACAGAAGATAAGAATTATCTCACATTACAGTACATACGTACAAAAGAAAAGTGGAAAGAGAACAAAAGACAAAATGGAAGATCAAATTTAAGAAAGAGAGGGCAAGCCATTGGAGCCTGTAGTCTGAGAGGGCGTACTGATTGAAAGAATGATCGGTACGCTCTCTTATTGTTGTACAATTATTCAGATGGAACAACTATTCAGATGGAACAACTATTCAGAGCCTCATTCGCAAAATATATTTTTTTCCAGTGGAAAAACCTATCGATATCATGTACAATAGGAAAGTAGTACAGATAGAGGAGTTATGAAAATGGATACAAACGAACAGAGACAGGAAAGTCAGCAGAACAGACGGGAAGAAAGACATAAGAGACGGCAGAGAAGCCAGATCATTGCATATACAGTCGTAGGAATTATGATCCTGGTGCTGGCAGCGGGAATTGCTTTTGCTGTAAGTAAGATCACCGGCATGAACCACGATCGGCAGGAACAGCAGAACAGGCTGGATGATATCATAGCTTCCGAGGAGACCATCACGGCGCCTACGGAACCGGTGGAGACTGTACCGGAACTGACAAATGAACAGAAGCTGGATAAGATCATAGACGAAGCCATCATTCAGAACATGCCCCTGGAGGACAAGGTAGCAGGATTGTTTATCACCACGCCGGAATCCATCACCGGTGTATCTGCGGCAGTGCAGGCAGGAGACGGAACCAAGGATGCATTATCCAAATATCCGGTAGGCGGTATCGTCTATGCGGCGAAAAATATTCAGTCCGCGGACCAGTTAAAGCAGATGATCGACAATACGAAGCTGTATACCAGCTATCCACTGTTTATTGCGATCGACGGAGAGGGATCCGGAACCGATGCTGTGGCAGCGGCAGGCCTTGGAACGAAGACCGATTCCCCGGAGACTATCGGCGCATCCGGAGATGCCAACAACGCCTATACGGCCGGAACCACAGTGGGCAGTTACCTGGCAGAGCTAGGTTTCAATCTTGATTTTGCTCCTGCGGCAGATCTGAAAGTAGTGGATGGAAATGCGGCAGGCAGCAGCTCCTACGGCACGGATGCAGCAACGGTAGCATCTTTTGTGACCGGCATGCAGACAGGATTGCAGGAACAGAAAGTAACAGCAGCCATCGGACATTTTCCCGGTATTGGCAGTACGACCCAGAGTACGAAGAATGGCATGGCTTCTACGGACAGAAGTGCGGAAGATTTCAGAGCCAATGAATTTGCGGTATTCCAGAGCTGTATTGATTCCGGTGAGACCAAAATGATCACCGTCAGCAATATGGCAGCACCATCCCTGACGGGAGACAATACTCCCTGCTCCCTGTCCGGTGCGGTGGTAACGGATATTTTGCGAAATGAACTGAATTTCCGCGGTGTGATCGTATCCGGTGCCATGAACCAGACAGCGATCACGAATTACTACGGTGCCGATGAAGCCGCAGTACTGGCACTGCGTGCCGGCTGCGACATGATCTATGCGCCGGAGAACTTCGAGACCGCATACAACGGCGTACTGGAGGCTGTCCAGAACGGAACCATCTCCGAGGACCGCGTGAACGATTCCCTGCGTCGGATCTACCGCATCAAATATGCGGATAAAATCGAACAATAGACAAACAATCAGTAAGAAGGCGGCTGCAAGAAAGTGCAGTCGTCTTTTTGCTTATATCTTATGCACCATGAAAACGGAAATGCGGGTCTTAACAAGCGCGAGACGGCGCACGAGGTCCGGGGGACCTCGGACTGCGCGGACCGGAGCGGAGTGTAGACATCGAATTTTCGAGCCCAGACCAACGCTCGAAAAAAAGAACGATACCGATTTGGTATCGTTCTTTTTTCAAGCGCGAGACGGGGATCGAACCCGTAAAGCTTTTTTAGCAGAAATGCCGGAAATACGGGAAATGCTGATAAACATTGGGTTTGCGGAAACATCCGAAATACGCTATGTGCGATAGAAATGCGCTATTTACATGCATTTTACAACACGATGCAACATGAAATGCAACATGAACCGGTTATGTAGTAATTCTGTGTTCTTCAATAAATTTCATAAATTCTTTCTGACTTTTCTTATTATCTTTTTTACCAAAAAGGGTAAGCCAGGCTCTGTATTTTTCCCACGGCATGTTTTCCATAATCGGATTTGCAATATTATCAAAATATCCATCGATTTTATCATCAACAGCGGTACGGATTTCAGAAAAGGTCTGGGTGTATACTTTTTTCATAATCTTGTCAGATTTCCAACCACCGCGCTCCTGAGCGTACTTGTCCGGAATACGCAGAGCAGCCATAATCGAAGCATTCAGATGCCGCAAGTCGTGAAAGGTCATATGCTTAAACCGGTGCTCGTCCTGAAACTTGATCCACCTGTGATAGATCTGGGCTTCGGTGAGGGTAACAAGCCTGTCCCCGGGGACCTTATCAATCAGGGACTTGATATAGGGCGGGATCCTGTGGGTACGGTTCCGATATTTGTTTTTGGCAATTTCTTTGCGGTGATCTTTTCCAGCCACAACCACTACGACCTCTGCAATACGGATGTGATCCCCAGAGATCGATTTTGATTTTGTCAGGCCGCGAATCTCCGACATGGAAAAACTGAGCCATGCGGCCAGCAGGACTGGCAGTTCCAGCTCGGTATCCTTAATGGCGGGGAGAAGAACTTCCGCCGGTATCAGATCGGGCACACGCTCGGGAACTTCGGGAAGCTCAATGTTACGAAGAACATCATCCAAAGAGATTGTATATTTACGGATTACAGATGCAATCAGACTCCACTCATTTTGCAGGCGCTTAGGAGATAGAGTTACGCCCTTCTTGCGATTGCAGGGACGCTGGGATTCCATATTGACGGATTCCTGCAGGAGCTCCTTGTCCATATCTTTAACACAAATCTGCATCAGATCTTGAAAACCGTTCCGCTGGATACACCGGTAGTCTTGAATGGTAGTAAGAGACCTGTTCAGTACCAGCCGGGACTCGATATATTTATCTATCAGTTCTGTGAGTGGCAGGAGAGTATAGTCCGTTTTCTTTTGCTTCGGCTGCCTTGGCTGCTTCGCAAGTTCTTCCTTCTGCAACATGAACTGTGCTGCTTCAAAATCCACCTCTTTTTTTGTAGCGCCGGTAATCGTTTTATAGATTCGTTTCATTCTCTGCTTACCGTTTTTCAGCAGGACGGGGGAACCGTCCGCATTGTACATCGGCTCTGAATGGCTGTATGGCTTGATACACCATGTTCCACTCGGCAATTTGTAAGCTTTTGCCATAGTATCATCCTCCTAAAAATGGGCATAAAAATGCCCGGTGACTTGCAATATCCCCGGGAAAATGATAAAATGCACTTGCGAAGGTGATTTTATTCGGGTTTTCCCGGTAAGATCGGATCAGCTCCGGTGCTCCAACACTGGGGCTGATTTTTTATATTATTTTGCAAGAGTCTGCTTGCCGTCTATATGCAGATACTCCATTAATGCGGTCTGAAAGATTTTGGAACAGTTCACACCGTCCTCGTCAGCCTTGGCCGCCAGCCATGCCGGAAGAGATAAGGTCTTTTTCACAAATTTATTATTGATACATTCCCGGACAGGGGGCATAAACACATCAACCAAAACAGGAACCTGATTTGCTTCCGGTTTTAATGCAGTAATGGGAGAAGCATCAGGGATGGTTTCACCATCCTGCTCCATACCCCAGAGGTGCAGCCCCAGAGCTTCCTTGGCATTTTTGAGAGCTTCCTCGGTGGTGTCTGCACAAGGGCAACAGCTGGGGAGATCGGGAAAGTCGATAGAAATACTGTCATCGTCATAAGTGAGTAATGCAACAAATGAATATCTGTCTTTTAACATTCTGAAACCTCCCAATAGTAGGGTATGCTAAAACTAAGAAGGATTTTTACCGATTGCCGGTGTGAATCGCTTATCACAGGTGCGCAACCCATCTATGTGTTCAAACAGATCCGGCTTAATAGGAGCGCCTAACGGATCAAGTATAAAATCAATTCCTTCCCGTCTGGCAAGTTTTGCGGCGGATACAAAGTCGCTATCTCCGGAAATCAGGATAATCTGGTCAACTTGGTGCTTATATGCCATAGATGCAATATCCAAACCGATTTTCATATCAACACCTTTTTGATCTATCTCAATGCAAAAGTCAGACTCTTGCAGATCGGAAAAAGAAATAGATCCTCTACACAATTTTTTAACAATATCAGGTCGAATGGTGTAGTGAGCTTGCTCTTCAGCGAGTTTTCCTAACCGGATGGCAAATTTTCTCTTTTTCTTCAGTTCAGTGAGAAATTCATTCATCCAAATATACAGGTCGGTTTTGGATAAATCTACCTGTTTTTGAAGAAAGGGATGAAAAAGTCGTTTGGAAGCAGGAGGACAGTCATAGTAAAAAATACGATATAAATCGTTATGATGTTCTCCATGAGAGTTTAGATGACGCTTGCAATAATCGGCCAATTCAGTAGCACGTTCTTTGGCAGGAATGTCACCTATGACAATTTGAGCTCGTCTGCGGTAAAATCCACCGTCTACAAGTATAGCAGTTTTCATATAGTATCCTCCGTATAAAATAAAAAGCTCCAGGGTTCGGTCATTCTCATATATTGAGAGACGTACAACCTGAAGCATTATTAACATGTAACTTTCGCTACACATTTATATTATATGCTCAGGATTGCTTTGTCAATACATATTATAAAACTGTGCATAACCATGTGTAAAATTGTATGTATATCGTGTGAGTGCACTATGCAACTATATCAACTCAAAACAGCTTAAGCACTCCAAAATGAAAACATCTTTTGTTAAAATAGTGCGGCACCCTCCTCCGGCAGGGAGCGAGGGGGCATTTATGATGACGAAGATATATTTGTATCTACCGTATCCCGACGTATATGCTATTTACTTAGTGCCTGAACATATAATAATTATTAATTTAGATCATCAAGGAACAACAAAAGTGACCATTTTAATCTAGTCAATACCTTGCCGGGAAGGGTGTCATCCTATCCGATCTGTTTACTCTCCGGATGATCGCCGCGAATTAAAGCTTCTAGTTTTTGACCAGCGTCTGGATCATGGACATCAATCTGTCCAATATACTTTCTGATATCTCTGGCTGCCGCCGCGTATTGTTCCTCAACACTAAGAGCAGAAGCAACTTCGTGTGTACAACGGTCAGATTCTTCATTGAGAATGAAATCTACTACTTTCTTACCATGTTCGTCAAGTTCGCGATATTTATTATTCATCCCCATTATTTCATAAGATACTTCATTTGTTGATATCACTTCATCTTGATATAAAAAATTAGCATCTATATTCAATGTATCAATTATTTTGGCTATAGTAGAAATGGTCGGTTCACGGTTACCATTTTCGTATCCGGATAAAGTAGATTTCCCAATACCAAGTATTTCGGCCAATTGATCTTGTGTGTAATTTGATTTTATACGAGCCTCTTTAAGTCTATCATGAAATGCCATTGGTAATCATCCTCCCTTTACTACGTATGATATACTCAAAATGTTATTCAGTCAATATAAAAAGTTCGAGAAATGAAAATTATTTTATTGAAATATGTTGACAAGTACTCAAAATGCGAATATACTGCAAACATAGGGACTCATTACGAAAAGAATGGAGGAGAAAAAGTTTGCAAATCGAAAATTTAAACAATCCTGTTTCAAAAAATGTGCTGCGTATTATCAAGGAGAAGGGAATGAAACAGTGCGTAGTAGCAGAAAGAGCAGGATACAGCAGGAGCGCATTAAACAATATGTTAAATGGTCGTAAAGTGATGAAAATATGCGACGTAGTGAAACTAAAGGAGACACTGGGAGTAGATGCAAACGAGCTTTACAAAAGCGAATAGGATGCATTAAGAATGGCGAGAATCGACAGATTATGCGTGCCTTTAGAACGCGGCAATTGGTGAGGACACCAAGGCAGCAATTGGACAGGCTATATTCAAATGGGAAAGGAAGTGGAAAGATGCCAAAATCCAATTTTCTGAAAACAGAAGCATCCAGAAAGAATTACGCGTCCAGAGCCAGGGCGGGGATCAAGCGGCACATAGAACTGAGCAAAGTACCTGAAGACAGGATTGCTGCAAAGCAGAATGTACAGGTAAGGACACTTATGAACCGGATCGAGGATCCGGGATCAATGCGGCTGAGAGATCTGTGGGATCTGGCGGAGATTATAGGTGCGCCGGTCGGTGAACTAGCTGGTGGAGATTTGCCGGAGGAAATGCTTGCGAAGCTCTTGCAGCAAAAACTGTTGTGAACCGAAATTCGCGCCGTGTATGTGGTGCAAGGAAAGGTACTAAAAAATACTACATAAAAAGGAGAGGATACCGAATGGAAGAATTATGTGCAGGAATCAAATTCATGAATAAGGAGCATAAGGACTTTTTCTGCAGAAATTTATTAAAGTGCAGAGAACTTGATATCTACCATATGGCACTGATCTACTGTCTGGGGATTGATAAGAGTGTTAGGGAACATTTTGAAAATGTCTATGATATCAGAACCGGACTGATCCAGACGGATGCTCTACAGGAGGGATGGCAGACATCGGGAAGTCTGCGTGTAATTCGGCTGGCATTTAACCTGTACACCAACGGGACAGCCAGTGTTGATGATTATGAGGACGAGGAGGAAAAGTTGAATGAATGTAAGAGTTATGCAGTGGAAGAAATATTTTGCTGTGGTTATGCACCTTATTTCTGGCAGGCTGTCAAGCTGCGCTATCCTGAGTATTGCCAATAAAAAACACAGTGTCGATAGGTTGGGGACCAAAACACTGTGTTTTAAGAGAAATGCGAAGCAAAGAAAATTCTATACTTCACATCCTTGTTTAGAGTTAAAGATATAGGATTTCAATGTGCTTGTCAAGAGGTTAGGTGTTAATAATGGATAAAAGATACGGCGGTGTCAGTAAACTGTATTGTTGTCCGGTATGTCATGGTATATTCTCTGTGCCTTATCAGACAAAAGGTGGAGGCAGGACCAACTGGGTGTACAGTGCTCGGCAGAAACGGAGAAAAATATATTATTGTTCCTACCACTGCTTTCGAAGAATGCAGCAGAGACAGGAAGGGAATAGGGTAGAAGCATGACGGGGAAAACGCATAGTGCAACAGGATTCTTTACCGGACTTGTCATAAGTCGCTATACAGGATGCCCCGGCGCTATGACGCTGGCAATGGTCACCGGATCGGTTCTGGGAGGGCTGCTCCCGGATATCGACAATGTCCACAGCCAGATCGGTAGCAGACTGCCTGTAGTGGAGCTGATAGTCCATGGCTGTCAGAAAGGAATCCGGCTGCTTTCCGGCATTCTGCCGCGTAAGCTGAGAGAGAATGTCCGTTCCCTGATAGGACACCGGGGACTGCTTCATTCACTGCTGGTTCCTGCAGCAATGCTGTTGGCACTGCCGGTTATTGACAATACAAACGGAATAGAGAAAGCTTTTCTGATCGGGATGATTGCGGGTGATCTCAGCCATTTAAGCCTGGACATGCTTTCCGGTGGAGTTCCGCTGCTGATGCCGTTCAGTGTTGCAAGGATCCGGGTATGCAGCTTCCGTACCGGAGGAATGGTGGACAGGATGTGGAGATTTGCAATGTACTTTGGTATCTTCTATCTGGGGTTATCGGAATTATTTCAGATAGCATCCGGGTATATCAGAATATAGCAGAGTATATCAGAAACCATCAGAATATATCCAGAGATACATACAGAAAGAAGCGGCAGGATGGAAGATAAAACAGGAGGTAAATTGCATGAAATACAGCATTGAAACAACGGATTATGGTTGTATAGAAACCCTTGAAATATCAAATGGCGAGAAATACCAAAAGAGAACACAACGGATAAAAGGTGGCTGTAGATCATTAGATGATGATTTTAGTGATCAGATGGAAAAGGCGGGGATCGACGAAGAAATTATTGAGAAAGCATATGAAGTATACGATGATTTCGGAGCCCTGGATTTTATGGAGTTGGCAGAATTAATTGAGTAACTCAGGCTTGAGAGGAGATAGAAGGATGATTCGTAAAGGCGATAAAGTAATCATGAATGACAGATATTATGTGTCGGAGAAAAATAAAGGGAAGGAATTTATTGTGGCAACTGAACCAATGGAGGTATGTGGGACGTTGTCTGTATGGCTTGAAGGATTCAGAGGTTGTTACGCTGTAGATGGGCTAGTAAAAGTCGATTAGGATTTAGCGGAGGTTACGGAAATTGAAGAGCGTGTTGAAATATCCGGGGGCAAAGAATAGGATAGCCAGTTGGATATGCTCGTACATACCGGATCACAAAGTTTATCTGGAACCATATGCGGGCAGTTTGGCTGTCCTATTTTATAAAGAGCGGTGTCATATAGAGACTGTGAATGACATAGATACAGAAATTGTGAATTTTTATAAGGTTTTACGGACTCGCCCGGAAGAGTTAAGAAACAGCATCAAATTGACACCATATGCAAGATCTGAATACAAAGAAGCATATGACCAAAGTGGCGATGAACTGGAACGGGCCAGAAAGTTTGCAATTAAGTGCTGGATGGGATTTGGATGCGGAAATCTTTACCAGAATGGTTTTAAGACTGGACAGCAGACGAACTCACCGAATCCGGCCAAAGCATGGAGCGAACTTCCGGAAACGCTGACACTGGCGGCTAAACGGTTGACTGGTGTGCAAATCGAATGTCTTCCGGCAATAGATTTAATCGGCAGGTACAATACAGACGATGTTTTTATATATGCAGATCCCCCCTATTTGAAGGACACGAGGAAAAACTATTTATATAAGCACGAAATGTCAGATGAGGAACATCGGGAACTGCTATGCACTCTTTTGGCTCATCCAGGGAAGGTTTTGATATCTGGATATGATAATGACATGTATAACAGGATGCTTTCTGAATGGAACAAGGCCAGCTTGAATACAAGGGCAGAAGGCGGGAGAAGCAGGACGGAAGTTTTGTGGATGAATTATAAACCTGATGGAAAGCAGATGGAACTAATGTTTTAAACCAGAATTAAAGAAAGCGATGAAAATGAGAAATATCAATTATTTTGATAAAGAATTATCTGTCGAGGAGTATGTAAAAAAGGAAGTATGCAAAAATGCCGGCACTCAGAGCGTTGCTTTTAAAGAACAGCTTATTTCATTATGCAATTCTGTAGGGATTGAATGTAATGAAAAAATGAAAAAAGAAGAGCTGTTTGATCTTCTTTGCAACAACGGCTTTGAATATAAGCAGTTTGCTGATTTATTTGGAATAGGCGTCAGTAGTCAGGTTTATCAAAGGGCCTTTAACATTACTCATCAAGAGGTAAAACGCCTGGAAAAAAATGGTGTATTAAAAATAGTAGGAAAATACAGATTTCGTGCTTTTGGAAAATACTGTTATGCACCATTATATGATCTTTACCAGTATGCTCAGATGACAGATGATGAGATGAAAAATATGCTCAAAAAATAACTTAGGGGCATGTAAGATAATAGCATCCAGGTATATCAGAATATAGCAGAGCAAATCAGAGATAATCCGAGTAAATCAAACATAATCAGATTATATCAGAGATGTAGGAAGAAAGAGGCGGTGAGAGTGTGAACCGATTGGGATTTTTGGTACTGTCTGTACTACTGACAAATGGCGCGGATAATCGTATGGCAGCTATGTCATTAAAGGAGATTATGCAGACAGAAGATTTAGATGTAAAGGAAAACACATTATTTAAAAAGCTCCGGGATTATGAAATTCAGGAATACGTGAAAAAAGGTATGAAGGATGGAAAAGCCAACACTTTTTATATCACGGATGACGGAAAGGAATTCCTGGAGCAGAATAAGAAATAAAGATAGGAGATTATACGGATGAAGGATAAGATTGCATTTATAGCGGTAGGACAGGCCGGAGGAAATATCGGTCAGCTTTTTGAGAGTATGGGTTACACAGTACTATATATTAATACGTCCAGAGAGGATCTGGAGACACTGGAAAATGCAAAGTTCCGGTATCATGTATCCAATGGAGAAGGCTGCAATAAAGACCGGCATAAGGCAAAACATCTTATCGTAGAGGATTTTGATAACATAGCTGCAGAAATTGAGGCAAAATTACAGGACAGGCTTCTTTTTGTGATCTTTGCTAGTGGAGGAGGCACGGGATCCGGAGCAGGACCTATGTTGATAGATTTACTGCTTGATGATGGCCGGGAGGTAGGAGCAGTCACAATCCTTCCGTCACCTGCAGAAAGTGTAAAAGCCCACATCAACTCTTATGAGTGTTTCACTGAACTGACGCAGATCCAAGGGACGGCAGCCTGCTTTATCCTGGATAACAACAGAGGGGATAAAATAAACCTGAATGAGCAGTTTGCAGATGATTTCAACAGTTTTCTGGAGATCCCGGAGAAATATAAGAGTCTCCGCGGAAATATTGACAGAGCGGAGATCGAGGAGACGTTAAAAGCACATGGCATGGCTATGATTGTACATGCGCAGGGAGTAGATAGCTCACAGGTGATACAGGCACTGACAGACAATGAGTATGCTCCTGCGGAAGCAGACCGGACAGTGAAGTATATAACGGCAGCTCTGGCCGGAAATGTAAGCATGGAAGATCTGGAGAAAGCGGTGGGAACCCCGGTAGATACCTTTCGGGCATACAGCGGAGAAGAGTCGATCTGCTGTGTCTGCGGTATGACTTATCCTAAGACGCGTCTGGAGGAGATGTACAACAAAGTAGCTGAAAACAAAGATACCATCCGAAAAAATCTGGAAGCTACACAGGAGACGGCAATGCAAAAGGACATCAACTTTCTGAATGAGTTACAGCCGAAACACAGAGAGGTACCTTCCGGATCCGGTTCCAGAGAGGAACGCAGACATTTGTCTAAAAGAGATATTTTAAACAAGTATTTGTAATTGTAGAAAGCGGGGAAATTTTAGGATGTCGGAACAAAGTAGGGCCTTTTTATCAGACAGGGACCATTCTCTGCTTATAGACATTTTTTATAAGCTGATAGGTAATTCTGAGGATCCAGCAGAGGTGCAGTCTATTGAATCCCTTATACAAATGTATGAGGAATCAGGGAATGGCTCAGAGATATCAGATGCAGATGTGAGACATACCATAAGTCTGGTCTGTAAATATTGTCAGATGCTGTCGGAGCAGAAGCATGCAAATGATAACTTAGTGGATTTTTATGCAAACAGTCTGAATAAACTCCAGATACGATACGAGCAGGCGATTCAGGATCACAGGCGCCTGGAAGAGGATCAGATCAAGATATATCAGGATTACGATAATCTTACGCGGGAACATCTTTGCTTATACAGGCGGTTTGAGAAGCTCCACAAAAAGCAGCTAAAAGGTATACAGTGGGTTAAAAAATGGATAGATAGGGGCAGAAAACATGACGATTCACGATGCAATTAATGAATATCTTAAGCAATGCGAAGCAAGAAAACTGAGCTGGAGTACGCTTAAAGCATACAGATGTGATTTAGAGATTTTAGATCGAAGCCAGAGACATACAGAACTTCTGGATATTGAATCGGAAGAACTCCAAAAAATAATAAAAGGTAATGGCAGCTTAAAGCCGGCTACGATGTTACGCAGGAGTGTTTCATTTCATATATTTTTTCAGTACTGCAAAGAGAAAGGATATATTCAGGAAACGCCTGTAATAAAATCCCAGCGCGTTAAACTGCAAACACCGGTTACTTTGACGGCGGACAAAGTAACTGGAATCTTCCGGGAACTATATAGTACTCCGAAAGAAGGAAAATTTTATTGGGAAAAATCTCGAAATATGGCCATTGTGGAGTTACTTTATGCAACAGGGATGAGAATATCTGAACTTTGTGCCCTGAAAAAAGACGATATTCAATTTTTTGATGAATTTATTATAGTGTCTATGCACGGAAACGGCAAACGGGAACGAAAATTTCTCATAACAAATAAGCAGGTCATAACTGCATTACAGACATATCAAAGTGATGTGGATACAGCATCGGTGGACGTAGTTGATTCTGATGCAGTATTTATTAACAGGCGTGGACGTGCAGTTTCGGAACAGACAGTACGTTATTGCCTGAAAAATTATAATATAACACCTAAGATATTGCGTAACTCTGCGGCAAAAGAAATGTATGACAGTGGAATGAATATTTTCAGATTACAGGGAACGCTTGGACTTAATTCCATTGACAGTGCAGAGCGTTTCTGTTGTCGACAGGAGCTGGAGAATAAACGCACTTATAGTTTGAGTGACTGTGATCTGAGAAACCGATTATCAGTATAAACGATGAAAAGGAACTGTTAATTTATATGCAAAAGATAAAATACGGTGTGCTGGACAAACTGCTGCGGGCAGATTTGTCCAGGGCAGAAATGGATTTTATATTACATATATCGCATTACCAGGACGATACCGGCTGTGTGTCTGGAATATACTATCGGGATATTTGTGAAGCACTACAGATATCGTATCAGACATTTTATGACGTGCTGCGCAGCCTACAGGCTAAGGAGATCATAAAGGTAGATAAAGCCTTTTACGGAGACTGGGATGTTACGATATTGGACAATTCATTCCAGAATGGAATTACCGGTTATGTAAGCACTGGTGATGATCTGTTCCTGGATCCGGAGTTCCAGAAATGCGGACCGCAGGAGAAACTGCTTGCACTGGAATTTCTTAAAATTGCAAAGAACCCGTCAAATGGCGGGAAATACAGAATAGGCAAAGAGAAGCTTTTAGAAAAGTATGGTAAGCTCTTTTCTGTGACGAAACGCATTATTTTAAGATATCTTCACCGGCTAAAAAGGTTCTTTGTTATGTCGATCACAGAGGGGATATATTATATCCGCCCGAATGCACATTTTGCAGAGAAGAACAGCGGAAAAACGGATACAGAACTGCTCAGGGAGCATGTGAACCGGTTTGTACTGCGGAGGAATCGTGCAACCTACACAGAGAAGGAAGGGAAGGAAGCGTCGAAACTTTTGACACAGTACGCCGGACAGGTACCTGACAACAGAACATTGATCCGGCTGTTCTCAGAGGCTGTACTTGAAAGCATACGTATCCGGAATGCAGGAATCAGGAACCGGTACAAGTGGAACCGGCGGTTAAATCCGAAGTTTGTACACCGCCTGCTACAGGAGAAAATACTGAATCAGCCACAGATGGCTAAGTAAGTCTATGAAAATAGGCTTATTTGTGTTTCTATAAATCTCAAAAATCATAGATCATGTCCTGAAATTCCGAAGAGCAAGAGAAAAATAGATGATAAATGTGAGTAGGGAGCCGGTGTGGCTTCTTTTTTCGTGTGGAAAAAGAGAGATTTTATTCAAGTTTTGTGCAGTGAAATAGTGAACTTTTCAAGTATGGTGTCTCTGTGGATAATCTTTTCTATTTTGGGTGCCGTTCAACACGCTGTTGAAGGACACTTTTTCCAAAACTATGCAAGGAACCAGAAGAGAAAAAGCGCAAAAATATGCAGCCGGGTATTGTAGCAGCTGGGGAACGTATTCTGTCTTTTATCAGTTCTTTTCACTGTTTCTTTAGACAAAAGAAAATATTTTTTCTGAAAAAAGCAGCCATAAATACCTACATAAAAAACAAAAAAATAAAAAAAACTTGACAGCGCATACGGATTCCATCATCCTGTTGCCACTCATGAGAGGAAGGTATATGAATGGATATCAGAGACCTGAAGCGGGAATGCAATGATCTGATTGATGAATTAGAGACATTACAGCAAACAGATGCAAAACTGGATCTTCGGATTCAGGAACTACAAAATTGTCTGGAAAAAACATCAATTCCAGAGGCGGTGACAGACTTACCAAGGCTGCCCCACATTGTGAAAATGGAAGATGAAGAAACTGAGGGCATAATTTCCGAGACTGTAGTGGAAGAGAAGGTTATTGAGGAAAAGGAAGAGGTTTCGCAAAATGAGCCATCAGAACCTTTAGAAAATTTGCGGGAAAAGAAAGAGGAGGAGAACCCATGGAAGGAAATGGATCAACAACGCTTCCCGGCGGATACGGTGATTATATACGAATCCAGTAATTTAGAAAATACAATAGTCCGAGTGATAAAGATAATAGCATTTTGCGGAATATTGTGTGGAATTATGGTGTCAGTAATAATGCTTGCAATGGGAATGTAATAAGAGGAGAAAGGCATGTTAGGAAAAGAAAAAAGGAATCGTGAAGTACAACAGGATGTGGCGGGAAAAATGAATTTGTCAAAGGATGATATTTTTAAAAATTTGATTATAGAATACGCATCATCCCGGATGGATCTGATCATCAAATTGCGTCAAAAAAGAATTACAGACGAAGAATTTATGGCATATGTAGATGAATCGCTGAAAAAAATAGATGCAGATACAGAGGTAAAAGACCAGGCAAGATTGATGTTTTATCAATACGTATTCCGATACTTTCGGTTGACCTCATTGATTGAGGATCCGGAGATATCGGATATCCATTGTATTGCCTATAACAAAATCCGTATAAAAAAGCGGGGGAAACGTCAAGCGGCAGATGTACAATTTGCATCTAATCAGGAATACCGGGAATTTATCGACCGTGTGGCGACGCAAAATGGTGTTAATATCTCAAACCTTAATGCTATTCAGAGATTTGCTGATGATGAAACTGACAAGAACTTTATATTGCGATTTACGTTAATTACGCCAATCGTTACCACTTACGGTAATCCATATCTTATTATCCGTAAGTTTCCTAAAAATTTCCCTGAGATTTCGGATCTTGTCCGGGAAAAATTCATGTCACAGCAATTAGCGGATACTTTAGTGGAAAGATTCCGGACGGGATCGACATTGATCTGTGGCGGTAACTCAGATGGTAAATCGACCTTATTGAATGCCTTAAAGGAAACATTACCGGAAGATATGGCGGTTATGGTAGCACAGCAGGCAGATGAGCTTACGACCAAGCATCATCCGGATATGATCTTTTTACATTCTTTGTCGGAGTCAGCGGAATCAGCAGTTAAATATGACCTGGAACAGCTGAGCATAGCATCCCTAACCATGGATGTGGATTTCTTCATTGTCGGTGAAGTAAAGGGTACAGAAGCTATGTACTTGATTAATGCTGCATATACCGGACAGATCAGCGCGGCCACAGTCCATTCTCTATCTGCACAGGCCGCGCCGGAGAAGATTGTTGATTATGCATTACAGGCATCCGGGAATAAATACAATCGTGCGGAACTGTTAAAGATGATTGCTGACTGCTATCACACGGTCATTAATGTCAAAGATTATAAAGTGTACGAGGTCCTGGAAATAGACGGATGGGATGACGTTACGCAATCCATTAAATATAAATCTCTGTACCATTTATAAACTAATGAAGAACAGAAGGGAATGAAATGATGATCATTTTGAAAATTATTATAGCAATCTGCCTTTTTTCCGGAATTTTCTTCTTTTTTTGGTATCTGCAGAGAACAAAAATTATTGAAAAAGGGTTGGCGACAGTAAGAGGATCTATTGAAGAAACTGCGGCGAGACGTCAGATAGAAGCACATGCGAATCTGCTGATCCGGGATCAAAAGAATAAGGGCAGGCTGGAAAAAATTATCGAAAGACCTGAAAAGCTGTATATTTACAGCAGAATTGGAAAGATAGTCAAAGGGTTATCTTTCGAGGTATGGGCAGTACTCATAGTATTGACGGCAGCTGGAGCGTATGTGGGAACGGTGATTATTACGAAGAACACTATGACCGGCTTGTTGGCAGCTGCCGGATATTATCTGATCATTAAAATTGTGGAAATGATTCTTGCACGTAGAAATTTCAAGACCATAGATAAGTCTCTTTTGGAATTTTTAAATCAGCTGGGAAATTTTTCGGCGATTCAGGGAGAAATTACGAATGTCCTGCATCAAACAGCACAGTATACTCCGTCGATATTGGCAGAAGCCTTGGAGGAATGCTACATTGAAGCACAGACCACCGGTAATGTTTCTGCAGCATTGATGGGGCTGGCAGACCAGTTTGAGCACGAAAAATTTAAAGAAATAATTATTAACCTCGAAGTGTGTTCGCGCTATACGGCTAATCTGAAGGTCATAGTAGACAGCCTCCGCCGGAATCTGATGGATGCAAAAAGAGCCAGCCAGGAACGCAGAGCTATAGCAGACAGTGCCATCATCGAAATGGTGATTCTGTCAGTAATGCTGTTAATTGTCCTTTTAGTGGTAGACAAAATGGTAAAGGCATCTATCTGGGATATATTGTTCCATAGTTTGGTAGGATATATTGCTCTGGGCGTGGCGGGCATCTGCTATCTCATATTTGGTCTGGCAATTATGAAAGAAAGGTAAAAAGTTATGACACCATTAGAAATTAGTTTAAAGATATTACCGGCGCTTATAGCTATATTATCGCTTTTGCTGGTGATCTATGTGGGAAAGACTTATCACCCCATGGCAGCATTACATAGGACATACATCCGCATTGATGGAATCTTGCACGAAAAAAAAGTTTTCTTTGATTACGAAGAAACTCGTAGATTCCTAATGTCTCATGGTGCAGCAGATCATTTCGGACCGTGGATCGATCCGGTGAAATACCTGGCTATTCGTATTTGTCTGGCGGCCATCGGATTCACGGTTGGAATATATGTAAATGCCTTTGTGGGACTTGTTGGCATGGTGATTGGGTTCTTTTTGCTGCCGTTATTGCTTTTGTATATAAACAATAAGGACAATGATGCACTGACCCCACAGATCCAGACACTGTACAGTCTTTTACAGGTACAGATCCACGCGGGAGTGCCTATGATCGATGCCTTGTCAGAGAGTTATCAGTCCTTCCCGGCGGGACGTTTAAGAAATGCGTTGAGTGAGTTTTCTACTACCATTTATTTTAACGGCTCATTTGATAAATCGTTGGAAGAACTTAACGGAAAATTTGACAATGGATTTATCGATTCTCTCTGCATTATTTTGCTGCAGGCCCGGGAATCTGGACAAGCAATGGAACTACTACGGGATATCTCCCAGCAGATCACGGATATGCAGGCAAGTCTGCAACTTAAAAAGAAAGAAAAACTCAACCGAATAACTACATTTTGTCTGATGGGCATTATGGGCGCAATGATCGGTGTAGCCCTGTATGCTGCTATCACACAGATGTATGCGTCGGTCGGGTCTTTCTGATACATGTAACTACAAATATCTTAACAAAAAAGAGGAGGAACGAAAAAAATGAAGATGAAAATGGCAAAAATGCAGCTGAAAGCAATGGGACTGGCCCAAAAGGTATTTTATCACAAGAGCCGGGGACTCGATGGAATCCTGGTTACGGTGGGTCTGTGCATTATCGCGCTGTTGTTATGCGTAGTCATGAAGGATAGTCTGACAAGTTTTATTCAGGCAATCGTAACCGCCATGCAGAATAAGGCAATCGGTATTTTGGGATGATGAAAAAGAGAAAAGGAAGCGTAGTAGACATATTGCCCTCAATGATCATGGTGATTGCTGCGGTGATTCTGATTACAGTCTTTTTTGGCTTATATCAGATACTCAGCCTAAATGAAGATGTAAAGCAGATATCCCGTAAATACATGCTTACCATGGAGACTATGGGATATCTGGATGCAGCAAGCCGGACAAGCCTTATGCAAGATTTATCAGATCTACAGGTCACAGATATTGACCTGACAGGATCCACCATGACGGATGCAGGTTATGGCAACGCGGTATATCTACAGATAACCTGTAAGCTGCCGATAGAACAGCTTAATATGGACGGAAATGATATGCTGCGGTTCTTTTTTGAGGACGGAACTATACCGATCAGAGTCCGCAGAATGTCTACGGCCAAAAATTAATCATGATAAGATGGATAACCAAAAAACGACAAGGGGAGTTGGCAACTTTTACGATGGTATACGTCCTGCTGTTCTTCGTAGCAACGGTAGCATTTGCCTTACAGATACGGGAATACATATCTCTTAAAACGCACACCGAAGATGCTCTTGCAGCGTCAAATCTTGCATCTGCTGTGATCGATATCCAGGAATATGGCATTAACCACAATCTGGTTATAAAGGATCCAGAGCAGGCGTATAGCATCTACCAGGAAGCTTTAAAGATAAACATGGGTCTTAACGACCAATGGGAAGACCCTACAGGACTGATATCAAGCCCGGTTCGGGTAGAGCAGTATATCGTATACAACGTGCGGGGATCAGAGGTAGAAGTGACCTCATTTGGAGAGGGTCTTAACTATTCGGCAACCGAGACGCTAGGGAGTGCAACGTCACCCAATGGACAAGTCATTGAATCTACCAGTGTATACAGCCGGATCAGCTATCAGGTCGATGGCTATTTTGGTGTCACCGTCCCAGCTGAAAAAGATAAGTTGGTAGACATTGTAAAAAACAATTAAAGGATGGACAGAATGAAAAAGGAAAAGAAAGAAAAAAGAAGTATCTTGCCGGGAGTGATTATCGTATCGCTGCTGGTGGCAGCTGTAGTATATGCAGTTATGCTGAATGCGGAAAAAACGGCATTGTCCGACTATGAAAAAGGGTCGGTTTATGTAACCACAAAGCCGGTACCCAAAGGCACTTTGATCACGGCAGACTATATCACTCAAAAAGAGGTAGATAAATCTTTGATCCCGTCCGGCGCAGTAAGTAATCCAGAAGATCTAACGGATTTGATCAGCGTATATGCAGTAGATCAGGGATCCATTATTACCACTGGGATGTTTACTGCTGTTAATGACATTACAAAGGATATGACGCAGCCGGTAGTGGCCGGATTCAAGGCCGATGATCTGTATCAGGTGGTGGGAGGCGTCCTGCGATCCGGAGACCGAATCAACATCTATCAGGTAAATGAAAATGCCAATAAAGGGGATACCTCACAGTCCTTGGCAAACACAGATGATAATTGGACAGACGCATCTTCAGATACGGCAGCATCCCTTGTATGGGGAAATGTGTTTGTCCAGGAAGTATTTGACTCTGCCGGTGCGGTGATCGGTACATCTGACTCTACGACTCCGGCACAAAGAGTAAATATCTACATGGATAACGATAATGTAGCAGCTTTTTATGCTGCACTGGCACAGGGTTCTCTGCGTGTTGTAAAAATCTGCGAATAGATAGTCAGTGGGTGTGACAAAGAAATCGGGTCTGATGACCGGCAGGTTCGAGCCCTGCCCCCACTTTACAGCGATATTTGCTGTGATGATCTTTGACAACTGCATATGGAAATCGGACGAAAAACCTCGGACGAAAAACTGGAAGATGGACTGTAAGATTTTGACGAGAATTGTCATGTAATATATAGAGGTCTCTGTACTTCTTCGTTTTATCGGCATTTTTGTCCAAAATATCGAAACAGAAAATGTCGTAAAATGTATACAGATATTCTGCAAAATGATATAATAATCATATCAAAAAAGATAAAACAAAGAATTGAGTCCGTACTATTGGACACAAAAAAGAAGACTATATTTATACAATAAATATAGAAAAAGGTGAAATGTCTGGGAGGACGAAGAATGAAAAAAAAGATTATTTGTGCTATATTAGTGACGGCACTGGCAGTCACATCTTTTACAGGATGTGGGAAGACACAGGATAAGGATGCTGCAGAAGTGATAATGGCTGAGACGGAAACAAGGGATCCTGAAATCACTGCAGAGGCACAGGCGGCTGTGGACACTTTATTGCCGGCGGAGACTCAAAAGCCGGTAGTGACTGAGACGGCAACACCGACTCCTAAGCCCGTAGCGACAAAGGAGCCGGAGACCACAGCAACGCCGAAACCAGCAGCAACTGCGACACCTAAGGCAACGGCAACTCCGAAGCCGGCAACAACCGCGGGATCAGGAACGACAGTTGCAGCCAATACTACCAGCACCGGTAAGACTGGTACAACCGCAACAGAAGCGTCGAAAGAGACACCCGCAGCAACAGCAAAGCCGGTACCAACCACGGCACCGACAGCAGCGCCCGCAGCTTCCACACCGGCACCTTGTAATCATAATTATGTCAAGGAATATTGGCCGTCTGCACCTACTTGTAACGGCGGTGGAGATTGGACTATGGTCTGCTCTATCTGTGGGGATGTAGGAGCAACAGGAACGGATCCGGCATTACCACACACTCCAGAAACTAGAGTAGAAGTTGATGCAACATACTGTGATGAACACGGTGTCAGAGTTACTTATTGTACGAGTTGTGGAAACGAATTGGGACGAGAAGGATTTGACGGTACGGAGCATGAGTGGGTTACAGGTACTAGCGATCCTATATGGGACTGGGATAAACAGGATTTTGTGACAGAAGAAGTGACTTATTGTAGCCGATGTCATGCACAGCGTTAATGGGAAAGGAGACGAGAAAAATGGAGAATACAAAGGATCAGTATATTGGGGCCGAAATACATTCGGCACGGTCAGTGAATCCAGATGGGGAGACGGTAACACTGGACGGAGATACGGTGGTATGGACAGGGGAGGAAGATGTCCTGACACCGGAGGAACTGGAAGAGTTCCATCGAGATGCAATCAAACTGATGGAAGAAAGCGAACAGCAGAAAGAGGTTGCCATTCAGGGATAAGGGTGCTATTATATATACAAAAGGAACAACCGCCCCACAAGGTGGGTTGACCAGTTATAAGGATTGCAAAGACCACCCTTTTGCTCGCCAAAGTTTTGGGGTGGTTTTGCTTTATGTAAAACTAGCTATTGACACATTAAATGAATAAATGTGAGTAATGCCAGCAAGAACATTCCGAAGGACATAAGATCCTTAAAATCGAAATTTTTCTTCATCAGCATCACCTCCATCCATAAAAGATGAAGGTCAACACACCCTGCAACACGATTGTTCCAAGAAAAAGTATACCATGTGGGTAAAGCAAGGGCAAGTTTTCATTTTGGGAGTTCCTCCTTTACTTCTCAAAAACAACCTCTCGTTATTAAGTATTTTATTGAAGATGATATTGAGAAACAAGGGTAGGTCATCGTTAAAAAACTATAAATATCGACAATATTCGTCCGAGTAGAGCAGTATGCTCCACTCGGATTTTTTATTCTCCGGTTTCCATATGCAGTTGAAATTGATAAATGAAAAAGGAGGATACAGATGATAAGAAAAAAGCGCTATTTAGCTGCAAAGATGGGATTGCTGGCGCTGGGATTGATGCTGCTGTTTCCGGGACAGGCAGAAGCAGCTGATAAGAAGACGATTTATAACAGCCCTTACGTATCGTTCAGCCCAGACGGAAAGGCATTTACAACCTGTGCCGGGGACCAGAATTATACATGGTATGCGGAGGATGACAGTACCACTGTATATACCGGCATAAAATCATCTTTGCGGAGTTTACGAACCGGGGAGCATTATTACAAAGTAGCCAGATGGGGAGAAGTACCCGTTGGATCTTGGAAGGTTGTACATCGTCCGGGACAGTGTATTCATGATGGTTATACCAGTGATGAAAATTGGCATGGTATTCAATTCGGTACACAAAAATGTATGCAGTATTATTATTCTGGCTGGAAGGCATTCTGTGCCGATTGTGGGGAGCCTTTGGAAGACTCAAATATATATATGAGCAGGGAGGCAGCCTCATCCATACAGTACTTAGATCTTGGAAGCGAAAAAAATCCTGTTTTTTATTATTACCTTTGTCCTTTTTGCCGGAACTTAGAGCAGGGAGTGGGATTATCTGCGCACTGGTGTAAAAAGATTTCTTGGAACCAGTATAGAATATTTTATGACCCGAACATAAAAAAATATAATGGTTATATGGATTATAGTTATCACATGTACAACAACGAAACAATATATGAAGGTGAGACAGTAACTCCTGTTACACATTTGACGGAGAATAATTATACCAGAGTTGGATATGTATTTACTGGATGGAATACCAAGCAAGATGGATCAGGAGTCTCTTTTACCGATAAGGAAGAGATATACAATCTTAGTAGTTCAGATTGGAATGATCAAAGTACATGGACAGATACGGATAGAGGAACTATTACTTTATACGCACAGTGGAGAAAAAGTGAAAGTACCCTTGTAATCGATGCTAATGGGGGAAGATATAACGGAGTAGATAAATATTCGCTGACAGAACCCTATTCTTCTAAGTATTTACTGCAAAAAAATCTAATAGTGTCACCAAATGGTTATACCGTTGCTTTTGAGACCAATGGTGGAACAAATGTAGATACCATCACGGGAACCATGCATTTCGTAGAATGGATGCAGATACAGCCATTTAATGGATTTGTGACTAACGATACTTATATGTTTATGGCGCCAGATAGAAACATAGATACGTTGAAGGCTGTGTATCAGTCGGATCCGATCACATTACCGGTTACGACCAAGGATGGCTGGTCATTCGGCGGATGGTATTATGATCCGGATTTTAGCCTGCCTGCTGGCGGAGCCGGAGATCAAATTATACCATCCAAAGATATGACGCTGTATGCGCAATGGGTAGATCTTAGGCTACAGGCGGTAGATAACTACGAGGTAAACGACGGAAAAGGTGCGGTAGATTTATCCTGGTCACAGTCTGATCAGAATAATAAGACCTATCTTGTATACCAAAAAAAAGAGGATGGAGCGTGGATCAGGGTCAACAGTGCAAATGACATCAGCAGCACGACAGTCATTGATCAGACATATACGTTTGACGGACAAGCAAAGCAATATACTGTACCGTATACAGGTCTCTATTCTATAAATGCTATGGGAGCACAGGGGCAAAGCTATGGTTCCTATACCGGAGGCTATGGTGGTAGTGTTACCGGAACATTTTGGCTGCGAAAAGGTGAGATCTTAACATACGTAGTTGGTGGTCAAAATGGCTACAATGGTGGCGGTAACGCATCTTCTTTTGGTAATGGTGGGGGCATGACTTCTGTTGTGTCCAATCAAAAAGGAACTCTTCTGATTGCTGGTGGAGGCGGCGGAGCATTTTCACATGGCAACGGAAATGCTGGTGGAAGCGCGGCCAGTGTAATTGATGGCAATGCAGGGCAAGCAGGTATGGCTGGTGGGGGAGCCGGTTATCAAGGAGGTACAGCAGGGGAAAGACTTGTACATCATCATACCTCAGCTTGCGATACGTCAAGATCTATTATTGGATCCTTTAGGAATAATAATTACTCCTATGAGGATGATGACGATGATCGGTATTATGTCAAGCAAAGAATTGCCAATGTATCGGCAGATGGCTTCAAGTATTTACATTTTAGTGGTTTGATAAATCAGCAGAGAGGCCATAGAATTAGTGCTGGTTCTGGAACGTTAAAGGTTTATAACCAGAACGGTTTGATTTTTCAGAAAAGTATTTATGATATTGAGTCATTTATTAGGACAGAATATCAAAGAGCTATAGCGGGAAATTACGGCGGTGAGAATAATTATTCCAGTTATTCTCATGCTAACTATGATTTTGATGATAACGATCAAGCTGTATATGAAGACACAGATTATGTGTGGCTACATTATAACGGAGATGGTTCTGTAACAAAGTGGAGAAAAGATGGTGCTGATGATGACTATATTCCTAATCCATCGGCAAATGCAACATCGTATTTTATACCAAGTGCAACTCGGGGTGGTTCGAGTTGGTTTTATGGAATTAACTGGTACTTTAAATATGACATACCAATTCCTGCAGGAAGCACAAATATACGAATAGAATTTGAAAGTGAGCACGAGACAGAAAGTTATCTTTCAGTGAGCGTTCAGGAAGCTGTTTTAACGGGGAGAATAGGATGTGGAATGACAGAAGGACAGGTTATTTCATCGAAACCGGCATATGGTGGCAGTAATTATGTCAATTCTTCATATGCACTGATGTATGAAATGAATAGCGGAGAGCGTAGCGGATCCGGGATCGGTGAGTTGCACTCCAAGGCCATTGGCTATCAGGAAAGCCTGGATCTTGCCGGGGTTACGGCGACCGACTTTGCAGCCCCGGACAAGATATCGGATCAGGTTACAAAAGAGCCATTGGATGGAAAATCGATTCGCGTCACATGGCAGGTGCCGAGCGATAATGGTACGGATTATTACCATAAAGTGGAATCTTACCTAACGGGAAGCACATCAATGCTATGCGAATCTAATGTTACGAAAAACACGCTGGTTAGTGGCGTGATGGGATATTACTATCTCGTAGACCAAAATGGAGATACGGTTGTTACCGGCAATGCAAATTATGTACAGGATCCGCATGTAAATGTGGTAACAGCAGCATACAATCAGTATTTGCATATTGCAGCGGTCGATGTTGCCGGAAATATCAGTGAGACAACGCATATCCTTATTGACGCCAAAGATGTACTATGGAAAATTTACACAAAGCAGCTGTCCATCGATGAATCTGTAGATAATGTATATCCGGCAGCGGATAAGATCTGGTACGTGCGTGCCGATGGCACTACACCATTTACTTTAAAAAATGAGGCTTATATGGACGGTACGGCAAGCCGGGGATACCAGCTTAACGAGACTATCTACGAGACTGTATCAGATGATAGCAGCGTAGCCCGAAATATAATCCGCACAGCATCCACTGAGATAACAGATACATCCATCAGGACAGATGCAAATGGATTGTCTTATTCGACGGATGGCACAACGGCGCTGCAGCAATATTCATACTCTTACACAGTGAGATCTAACAAAAACAGAGACCTTATGGGAGTACAGAAATTTACAATCAGCAGAGATCTGTCCGGACAGACGATACAGGTTATTCCGGTTGCGGAAGCAGACAAAGAATCGGATAAAGTGTACTCGGCGCATGAACTGGATGAAAAGAATAAGATCACTTTAATAGCGGACGGAGAAGCGCCGGTGATCCGCGGATTGGAAATAATGGAAGACAGAGATCTGATTGACCGGCGGGATGGATCTATAACAGTAACCGTTACGGCAGATGACGATTTGAGCGGTGTAAAAGACTTTTATGTGGTCATCAAAAACACAGATAATGCAATAACCAAGACTTATCTGCCAGATGTAGATGGAAGTATCCGTATCACTATCACGGAGGATGAACCCATATTTAGTGGAGATTTCACGGTATTGGGATATGCCGTGGATAATGTCGGAAATGAAAATAATCTAAGCTATGGCACGACGGAATTTGCGCTGGCCAGTAGCGTAGAACGTATTCTTTCCCCGCACGATCCTATATTCAAATGTGGAGAAAGCGGAATACTTACGTTTACGACCTGGGGCTATGCCGACCGGGTGGAAGTTATTTTCCCGGAGAGCATGACTGCACTGGATCCGACTCTGAACAAAGTATATGACTATACAGACTGTCCGGGATATATGATCACGGAGCATTTACAGTTTATGGTGCCGCTTTATACGCCGGAGAATCAGAATCTGGAGATAACGGTACGTGCGTATAAGGGAGACAAGAAGTTGGAGGATCATCCGACAATCAGCGTAATCGGAGTATCCGGTACTGTGTTAGACGAGTTTCGGACAAGGCTGAGATAGGATGGTTACGATATTATGGATCCTGTTGGCGTATGGCAGCTATCAGATTGGCTGGCAGTTGCAACTACAGGATCCTGATCCCAAATTGAGTGATACATTACAACGTAAATGTTGTAAATGGCAGCATTTGATAGTGTTTGCTTATTTACTGTTATTTAGATGGGCAGAGATATGCCAGAGCGAGCAGAGAGAGGTAATGCAGATCACACAGGCATATATGATAGGATCTTTGCTTTTGGCAGCATGGATAGATCATTACATACAACTAATCCCGGATATGGTTTATGTACCGGGATTAGCCGGTGGAATATTATGGCTTATTTATTACGATCCCGGAGTGGATATTGTAATAAATTTGCTTATCTTTGTTACTATACAAATACTTATATTTCGTCGTTTGTACGGTGAATCTGATTGCCTGGCATATATATTGTGCGCTGCATATTTGGCCGGATGCGGTAAGCAGTTGATAGATTATTTATTGTTTATGCTCTTAACCGTTTTAATGGAGCTGATCGTTCAAATAAAGAAAAAGAATATATCACATGGAAAGTTAAGGAAACCGGTGCCGCTGATCCCGTATATGATGGGAGCCATGCTGCTCTATAGATTTATTTTGTAAGTCGGTTTCAGAGAGGAGTAACAGATGGATGCAAGTGCTTTGGAATATGAGAGAGTGATGGAGAAAAAGAAACAATTATTGATTAAGATCCAGGAAACAAAGACAGGAATTCGGAATAAGCAAAACCAGTTGAAAATACTGGAGGAGGGACTGCAAAAAATCAAGGATCAGGAAGGGAAAGAATCCGTAGGTGGAAAACTGAATATTTTTTTAAGAGACTTCAGTGTGATTCTGGAGGCAATGAGAACTGAGAAGGCTTTTATGGAGACAAAGTATGCAACGCAGTCTGCACAGATATATTACAGAGTGGAAAAGAGTGTGCTTGAGGATTATATAAAAAGGCTTTCCGAAATAGACATATCAGAGTTTATGGATTATTGCAAACAGTTAGGTTTTATACGTACGGAGGGAAATAAGTGTCTATTTTCCAGTGGAAAAGTGCGAGCATATTTTTTACCAAAAAAAATAATTGATAATTTAAGTATCTGATAACAGGTAAAAAAGAGGTTTCAAATTTATTAAAATGCGATCGCGCAGATACCCAGTATATATGAGGGAAAACAAATAAGTATGTACTATGATTGAAAAGATTTTTTGAAAGTAATACTTCGATTTTTTTTGTTTTTTTCTAAAAAAATAAAAAATATAAGAAAACCTTGACAGTGCATACGGATTCCATCATTCTATTGCCGGATAAGGAGCTGATAGCAATGTTGAACTTATTGGTTAAGGAATATTTAGCAATATGCGAGTATCTATTGGAACTGGAAAAGCGGCGCCAGGAAACGGAAGAACTGCCACTGGTACGTAAAGGACAGTTGTTGGTAGACAAAGATATGTTGACAATGTTACTGGATAAAAACAAGTACGAAACGGCTACGAATAAATTAAAGTATTGGAAAGACCTGGCATGGATTGATGCCGAAGAAAAACGGCTGACGAAAAGAATCTGTATTAATAATCGATACCGGCCGCTGATCGTCATTAATATGCAAAGATATGAATGCATTCGTGACCTGAGTATTGAGTTGAAAAAACTCTGATAGTACTTAAAAAGCGATGTACATATAGCGTGTTCATATGGTGAGATTTAATATCCGAAAAATGTTCATTCACAAAGGCTGACATCTATGCGGGTAAAGCCCAAAATATGTACATCACGATAATAGGCTATATAACGTAGTTATATAGCATAATGCAGAGTGGAATATATCCATGCATGTTTTTCGCATGGATATAAGGAACGGCTGCATCCTATCAGCGGTCCGGTTGCGGACCGCTGATAGGGGGCAGATGCATTATGCTGGATAACGAAGTGGGTGGCCGCTGTTCCGTGTGAACATGGATCACACGGAACAGGACATGACGACAGAAGAGGAGAGCAGTAGATGAGCCGGAAGGAAAAGCAAGGAAGAAACTATGAGAATGTTAACAAGGGGTGTTTTCTGACAGCAGGAGAGTACAACATTCCGATTCTGGCTCCAGTGGAGTACCGGCAATGTGAATGGGTGGGATTCAACTATGCATCTTCCGTAAAAGACCGGAGAGGTAAAGGAATTCACTTCTTTTTAGAGGATTATCAGTTTACCAGACTCTGGGGAAACATCGACTACTATGTGCCGATGCTTTCCAGTTACGACAGTATTATGACACCGGATTTTAGTCTGTATACCGATTTCCCGATAGCATTGCAGATCTATAACCACTATCGGAAACATTGGATCGGCGCATATCTCCAACAGATGGGCTGTCATGTAGTCCCAACTATCTGCTGGAGTGACAGAGAATCTTTTCGGTGGTGCTTTGACGGAGAACCTACACAGGGAGTCGTTGCTGTTTCCTCGGTAGGAACCCAGAACAGCAAGAAGCGCAGAGAAATGTTTCTGGAAGGTTATATTGAAATGATGGACAGATTACAGCCGACACACGTTATCTTTTATGGAACGGTGCCGGAAGAATGCAGAGGTGATATTGTCAGAATCAAAGCCTTTAGTGAGAGGTTCCATGAGGCGGAAGTATCGCAATGGTAATAAATTTACATTTTTTTTGTGGCTGAGGAAGGACTATGATGTCCATGGAGTTCGTAAAGTTTTCTCACTATAAAAATTCAGAAAGGCTGGAAAAGGAAGATGGGAGGCAGAGGAAGTAGTTTCGGTGTCGAAATCATATCAGCGGTTTCACCGTATGGATCTCAAGATGCCGAAATTCAAGAATTAAATGTGGCAGGTATGACACCGATGGACCGGGGGAGCCGGTTTACCAACGCAGAAAAAACGTTGGACTATCTGGAGAGAAAAAAACTACAGGAGACAAAGGAACAGGTGCAGGTATTGGATGACTACGGGTACGTAACGAGAGCCTTCCAGGGAGACGAACACAGTTGCGCAGTAGACGACAAAACACAGCAGTATGCCCGGGGGAAAATAGTAACACATAATCATCCCTCGGAGTTTGGTGGCACTTTTTCGGATGCAGATATATCCTTTCTCAGTCTGGGAATGAAAGAGTTGAGGGCTTCTGCAAAAGAGGGTACATACAGCATAAAGGCAAAGAAAAATGCAAACCCTCATGGGCTAATGAAAGCATATCTGAGAAGTGCGCCGAGAATGCAGGATGCGATGAGAGAGATTGCACTGGAAATGGCGCGGAAAAAATATACATCTAAAAAAGCTTATGAGAAAGCAAATAGGAAAGCACAGTTGGAAGTCATTCATAACTGGTATCAAAGAAATGTGAAGAGATATGGATTTGAGTACAATTTTTATCCAAGGGAGGATGCTTAAATGAAAGGATTGAATTTAGACGAAAATTTAAACCGGCTGATACAGGAAAACTCGGACTGGGCGTGGGAACAAGCGCAGAAAGAACGGGAGGAAATGGAAAAAGAACAAAAAACGCGGAGCGAAACCGACGGTAAAAAGGATGAAGTATGACATTTTAGAGCCATATAAAGAATTTTTATATGATCAGCTTACGGCCAATACGGCAAGAAAATATTATTCCTGCATGGTGAAATTACTTCAGGGAGTGGATATCAATCGGGTGGAGGAGCTATCGCTGGAATATCTGCAGAAAGAACTCATGCGTAGATTTAAGACCAAAAATGAATTCAGCGCAGCAAAGAATGCGCTGCGGTTGTTTGGAGAATGCTATCCGCAGCTACAGATGCCTGCAACGGAATATTTCAAAGAGGAAAGTCTGAAAAAGAGAAATTATACGAAGAAGCCGGGCAAAGTGATCCATTTGAAGACTACTATGCATAAGATCAACCAGATTGAGAATCCAAAATTGAAATATGCTTACCGCCTTGCTGTAATCTCGGGGCTACGGGTATCTGAACTTGCAGATCTCAGACCTTCCGATGTGACATTTGCCGAGGGACGCATAGTTGTAACAGTCCAGAATGGCAAGGGTGGACACGGGGGTGTCATTACGTGCCGACAGGATCCCTATCTGTATGACCGTTTGCGGAAATATGTTTCCAAGGTACAAGCTACACAGGGAGAAAAACTGTTTTATAGTGAGGCCACAATGAGAAAAGAGGCCGGACGTCTGGGACTGGAATGCCACGATCTGCGCCGTATTTATGCGATACTCAGCAGACGAGAGTTAAAAGCGGTGATGCCTGCAGCACAGGCGGACAGAGAAGTACAGCGCAATATGCGCCATGTAAGATTTTCTACGACGAAAAGATATCTGTATAACCGCAAATTGAGGATGGACTAAAGGAGAGAAAACGATGGATAAAGAACTGAACAGTCTGTTAGAAAGTATTCTGCTCCTTCTGATACGAATGTTTAAGGGCTTTGTAATGGGTGCCTGGCATGGCCTGAGGAAAGTATTACGAAACAAGTGGTATCTGACAGGAATCGGAATCACTCTTGTAATCAGTGTGATGTGTATAACAGAAAAAGCTATGATCTACAGAATGATCCCGGGAACAATACCAGAATGGCTACAGCACGGAATTTATCTGATGCTGTTGGCAGCGCCGGTGATCTATCTGTTTCTAATCGGGCAGACGGGACAAAAAAATTATGACAAATGCTTTGAAGATATCGGGTTTAAAGCCAAGAATGGCAAGTATCCGAAATATGCCGGTAGTAGCAAAGAAGGTAAAAAGATACTGCTTTTTTTCCAGTCTACGATCCCGCTGTCGGAATGGCGCTCTGCCAGAGAACGCCTGGAGACTGCTTTGGACTGTAGTATCATAAAAATCGAAAACGGAAGAAATAAGCGGACGGTAAAGCTCACCACGCTGCCATCGGATTATAAGATCCCTACAATGGTAATGTGGTCGGAGGAATATCTGAACGAAAAAAACGGCGTCCTTACGCTGGGAATCAGTGCATTGAATCCGATATCCTTTAATCTGAATCGTGTACCACACGTATTGGTTGCAGGCGAGACAGGATCCGGTAAGTCGGTGATATTGCGATGCCTTCTCTGGCAGTTAATTGAGCAGGGAGCACGGGTTTATATGATCGATTTTAAAGGCGGTGTCGAGTTCGGAAAACAATATGAGCAGTATGGAGAGGTAATTACGGAAAGAGAACGTGCGCTACAGGTACTGGAACTGCTGGTGAAGGAAAATGAATACAGATTGCGTATTTTTCGAGATCTGGAGGTAAAGAATCTGGATGAGTACAACAAAAAAACGAAACAGAATCTCTGCCGCATTGGGGTATTCACGGACGAATTAGCGGAAATGTTGGATAAAAAGGGTGTGGCCAAGGAGGAAAGGGAAATCTATGAGAAAATCGAGGGACGATTATCAACACTGGCCAGGCTGTCCAGGGCAACAGGGATCAATTTATTTATGGGAGTGCAGCGTCCGGATGCCAATGTACTGACGGGGCAGATTAAAAATAATATACCGGTGCGAATATCAGGACGTTTCGCAGATAAGACGGCCAGTGAGATTGTCTTGGGAAATACGGATGCAGTAAATCTGCCGGATATCAAGGGACGATTTCTGTACAAGGTCGGAAATGAGACCATAGAATTTCAGAGCTTTTACTTTGATGATGAGACAATGCTTCGTGAGGTTTGTGTGGATCAAGGAGAAATGCTGACAGAAGCACCGGTATATAAAGTGCCGGAACATAAAGCACCGGTGCAGAAAACTGAAAACAAAAAGGCAGAAGTGGTACGGTCCGGAAGAAAAGAAAAAAAGGTTACAACAATAAACACGAGTGGTGAAAAAAAGAACTATTATGAAGATCCGTTCGCAGGCATGAACAGCCAGGAAATTGAAGAGGAAATGAGGCGGATGGATGAAGAGGACTTGAACCTGAACTTTGGAGATTTTGGGTGATGAAGGAGACTAGGCATGGAGAAGAACAAAAACAGGAGGATTTTTGAATTTCACGGGAAAAGCAAAGACCGGGAAATAAGGGGCAGAGAACATAATGAAACTCAAAAGAAGAAAAGAACAGGCGGAACATTGCGGAAGAATACTTTGCTACGTATTGGAAGGGCATTATTGTGGATCATGCTTATTTTTTTCTTTGTCCGGGGCATAATTGTGACATTCCGGCCAGATACACTGACAGAGGCTCAACAGGTGATCAGCGATTTTAAAAAAGAACTTATAACGGAAAAGAAGCTGAATAATGAAGTACTGAGCTTTGCCCAGAATTTTGTATATGAATATCTTACATACACTACAGGAGAGGAAAAAGATTATAAGGAACGCTTGAAGCAGTATACCACAACTACAACAAATGTGAGTGACACGGAAATATACAGAGGATCACAGCAGGCGGTGTATGTGCAGGCATACCGTATGGAGCAGCTTGACAAGGAACATTTTGATGTATATGTACTGGCCGAAGTACAGTATGTGTACTACAGGGAGCAGGAAGCTACACAGGAGAGCGCAGAAACCAGACTGAAAGTCCCGGTATTGTCACGGAATGGTGAGATGGTCGTGGACGGGCTTCCTATGTTCGTAAATGATAATACGCTTCTGGAAGATTATCAGATTCAGGAGTATAGTGGACAGGCTGCGGATGAGCAGACCGCAGCGGGAGCGGGAATGGCAGTTACCAGTTTCCTAAAGGCCTACTATGAGCAAGATGAAACCGTCATTGACTACTATCTGAGCCAGGAGGCAGACCGAAGCAAATTCATTGGTCTGGATGGCCGCTATACATTTGATCGGATGCAATCCGTTCGTTGTTATCAGGAAGAGAGTATGATCGTATGCATTGCAGAGTACAAGATATCCGATGCTGTAAATGGAGCGAAGCGGTGGCAGAAGGTACGGCTCAATGTGGTAAGGGGCAGCGACGGAAAGTATTATATCCAGTCTATGTCCGCCAGAGTAATAATGTGATTTTAAATCAGTGTCCGGCGAATGGATATCATTCGTTAAGATAAATAGAATCAGGAGGAACAGAACATGAGGAAAAATGAAAAGGAACAGAAAAGAACGATGCAGTGGAAAAATATCGTAATGGGAATTTCCACAGTTGCATTACTGGCAAGTAACAGTATGGTGGTATTTGCTAGTGGAAACTATGGTCAGAATGGAGCAAACTGGGCATTAGATCAGATCTTTTGGGTAGCTATAGTAGCCTTTATCGTTGGGGCGGCGGTTATGGCGGCAAAAAAGAACACGATTGGTGTAGTCACTACACTTCTTGTCGGGGCAATTGTGTGCTTTTTTATTAAAAACCCTACCACCCTATCGGATATCGGAGAGAAGATTATGAGTGTTGTACTGCAATAGAGGAGTTTGGTATGACAGAAGAAAAGAAACAGAGTGTGACGGTGTACTCTTATCGTAAAGTATGGTTCGTGGAAAAAAAGATATACGCGTTCCAGAATATAGTATTGCCATTTCCGATAGCACCGTATGAAGTATTGGAGTTTTTAGCTGTAGTAGGAGCAATGCTGGTAATGGGCCGGATATTTCCGATCCTGAACAACATACCGGTAGTGCTCCGCTACGGTATGTTGCCATACGTCACAGTGAAATATCTCATGAAGGTAAAACTGGATGGAAAAAATCCGGTGAAATTTTTTTGCGGATACATACGTTTTCTGTTTACCAGAAGGGAATGTATCGAACGATTCAAAACCTGCAGAGACCATGGAGTGACAGTGAGAATCAACTGGAACTGCGGCAGAAGGCTGGAATAATGGAGGAAAAGGATGTATCAGTGTCCCATTTCGTTTTTTACAAAGAATATGATTTTTAACCAGGATAAGAGTACATGGGCAGTGTATAAACTGAGTGGTTTTGATTATGACTTTCTGGATGATGATGCAAAAATTAAAATACTGCATAAAACGGCACGTTTTCTCAGTGGTATCATGTCAGAAGCCCAGATACTTATGCTGCCGATCGAACAGGACATACAGGGACAGTTTGAGTCGCTGCGGCGTCACTTGGATAAGAAGGATCCACTTTATGAGGGAGCACTTTACCATCTGAATGAAACGGAAAAATATCTGGAGAAAAGTACCAGAAATCAGGGAGATGCAAATGATTATTCCTCCTACATTGTGGTGAAATTGTCGGATAGCGGAGAATATGAACTTCTATCGGATTTAAAACAAGGATTTCAGTATTTTATCAAGGATCCGGTAAATGCCATCAATACCTTCATGGCATTAGACACCAGAGATATACTGGAGACGCGGCTGACACATTGCGAAGACATGGCAGATAAATGGTTCTTTGCACAGAATAAAAAGCTTCAACTGATGCCTGTGGATGGTCAGGAATTGCAATGGCTGATCCGGCGGGGAAGCTCCCGGGGGATTTCCGGAAATCATTTATTCTATGCTGACATGGAGAAACATACCTGGAATCCGGCGGTGGACCGGAACGAGACACAAAACGGAGAAAAGATATTGCATCCTTACAGTAAGGATATTGTAAGTCTTTTTTCCGGAAGTATCCATCAGGAAAAAAGATATCTGAAAGTAGTGCATGATAAAAACAGAATTTCATATCAGACCTTTCTTGTGTTTACTCATATTCCGGAAGTGTTGGAGCATCCGGGGAATGAATGGCTGTATATGCTGCAGCAGCTGAATGTACAGGCGGAAGTCTGTATTCATATCAAAACCAAGGATTATCGTGAAGCTATCCGCAAAGTAGAGTCTAAAAAGATGGAGATAGACAGCCAGATGGAACATATTTATGGAGCGGGTGGTGACATTCCGGATGATTTGGCAGAAGGGAAGGAATACGCTGATATTTTGGAAGCGGAATTGAAGAGTCAGAGATATCCGCTGCTGGAAACAGTGGTCACGATTGGGATAGCAGCAGACAATCCGGAAGAACTGGAGAAAAAGGCTGTAACGGTTCGTGGTATTTATGAAGATTTTGCTTTTGGAATTGAGCGTCCATTGGCAGACCAGCTGAAACTTTTCATGCAGTGTATTCCCGGAATGGGAGTATTGACAGGAGATTATATCATGCCATTAACTCCGGTCACGCTGGCTAGCGGAATCATAGGAGCTACACATGAGCTGGGGGATCATGTCGGGCCTTACATAGGAACCACAGGAGCAGAAGGAAAACAGGTATTTCTGGATCTGGGGAGGGCATGCCTGTTAAACAAATCTGCATCCGCGACTTTTTATGGAAATCTTGGAGTGGGAAAATCCTTTAATGCTAACCTTTTACTCTTTCTGACAGTCCTGTATGGTGGTTATGGACTTATCTTTGACCCAAAAGGAGAGCGAAGCCATTGGGTAGAACAGTTTCCTCTTCTGCAGGGGCAGATATCACTGGTAACATTATCTCCGGATAAAAAGAATCAGGGCAAATTGGATCCATATAATATGTATCTGGATAATCGGGATGAGGCAGATGAACTGGCGCTCAATGTGATATCAGAACTTCTGCGTATAGCACCGGCGTCAGAAGAATATACCGCGATACTGGAAGCACAGCGCATTATGCGCCAGGACGATATCCCATCCATGCGAAAACTGATTACAATCCTGAAGGATTTCCCTCGGGAAGATGAGCTGTCGGAAAGAGCCAGATATCTTGCAAGGCGTCTGGGACTGCAGGCAGAGGCAGGAATGTCCAGACTGTTATTCGGGGATGGATCAGAAGATGCCATCACCTTGAAGAACCGGCTGAACATTTTGCAAATTGAAAATTTGAAAATGCCAAGCCCCAATACACCGAAGGATAATTATACAAGCGAAGAGCTGCAGTCTCTTGTGTTGATGGCTGTGGCATCCCATTTTGCCAAAAAATTTGCCCTGGAAAAAAGGAATGTGTTCAGTGTAGTTCTGTTTGATGAATCCTGGATGCTGGGAAAGACAGCAGAGGGTGTCAAACTGTTTGATTATTTGTCCCGTATGGGTAGATCTCTTTATACGGGGTGTATCTTTAATGGACATTCCGTTACGGATATTCCGAGCGAAGGAATTAAGAATACTATATCCTATAAATTTTGTTTCCAGACGACAACAGACGGAGAAGCCGAACGAATGTGTGAATATATGGATCTGGAAGCTACACAGGAGAACAAGGATGTTTTGAAAAATCTGAAAAACGGAGAATGCCTTTTTCAGGATCTCGACAGGCATATAGGGATACTACGCTTTGATGCTGTGTTCCAGGATATTATAGATCTCTTTTCCACGACACCAAAAGCGAGAGGGCAGGAAGCGATACAGAGCCAGACGGATGATAATGCAGAAAGCAACCAGTCAAAGATGGAAGCGGAAGAAGATCAAACAGAAACAACGGCAAATGAATTGAATTTTGAGTTTGATCTGGAAGAGCTATTGAAAAAGGAGCGTGTATGAGAAAAACTTTCTTTTTCAAAATAATTCTGCTGTTTGGAATTATGTTTTCTGGCATCTTGCTATTGCTTCTGCTATTTGTAGCGTGTATGGGTGGAGGCGCTGAGTCGAATCTGTACATTCCGGCGAGCGATGAAACAGTGGCAGCTTATCAGGAAATCTGCTCTGAAACGGGGATTCCCTGGGATATAGTTCTTATGGCGGATGTGCTGCTTGCAGAGCAACTGGGACAACGCATAGAGGACAGAGAACCCCTGATAACATCACTACAGTTCTGCATTCTCACAGTTACCGAACAGGAGGCCTATGAAGAAGAAATTATAGAAAATGGACAGAAATACCAGGTGACGAGATGGAAAGATGTAGATCAGAAAATCTATGAAGGAGCAGATGAAATCTGCGAATATCTGAATATCACAGAATCCTGGTTTTCGGGAAAAAGCATACAGGACATATTAAATGCTTTGGAGGAAAAAAGAGAAGAAGATCAGGATGAGGATACGGACTACATTCAGGTATTAACTGTTAATGAAGATTATGAGGATGTTTTAAGGAATCGTATTGGCCTGACGGATAAAAATAGAGATACCGTTCTCAGCATGCATAACAGTCAGTATTTGGCACAAGTATATGGTTATGTTTATGGATTTGACGAGATTGAGTTGCCGGAACTCGTAGTTGGTGATGTGACCAGACACGAACTGGCACAGGTGGCGGTATCTTTGCTTGGCCATCCTTATCTCATGGGAGGTAAGTCACCTGCTCAGGGGGCACCGAAAGGCCCGCTTGATTGCAGTGGTTTTGTAGACTGGGTGTACATACAGTGCTTTGGCACCGGCGTCAGTGGTGGCGGGGTGCCAGAGGGAGTAGTTGTGTCGGGGACAGCACTGCAATGGTATGCCACTACTCCAGTTTCCATCTCCAATCTGCAAATTGGAGATCTTGCCTTTTTACAGGATCCGGCAAAGTTAGGAAAGGGTAAAATTAATCATGTAGGCATTTATATCGGGGAGTATAACGGAGTAAAATATTTTGTTCATTGTGCCGGCAGAGCCTATGGCACGGAGGACTTACCCAATGGACGTGTTGGTATATCACGGCTAAGTGGCAGCAACGATTACAATCCGGTTACAGGAGGACATTTTTCACCGGCAATGAAGGCTTGCAACTTCCGGTATTTTCGCAGACCTAACTTTTCTTTTCGGGAGGATTAGCGATAATGAAATATAAAATAAAGTATATACTTTGCATGATTGCTTTTGTTGTAGGGCTGATGCTCCCAGTGCAGCCGGTGGCGGCATCCTCCAGCGCAATCGGGGAGGTTCAGGAATTTAATAATCTATCTGGGAACGCGAAATATCTGGGATCCGCATACCGGGATAATTATTCCTTGGACATTGAGGAGGTAGAGATATCGGATGGAATTGGAGAGTATCTTGCCGGTAAAACCATGGAAGGACTGAATGCTTTGGCAAAAGTCTTCTTTTTTCTGGAAAGATTACTGGCATATCTCACGGTTGTTGTATTTTATGTTAGTTTTAACCTTAATCTGGTAGACTTGTTTGGATCCCAGGTGTCGGTAATACAACAGGCATTAAACGATAGTATTTTCCAGCCACTCTTTTTAATGGGATGTGCAGCCGCATTCTGTGTACTGATTGGAAGAATGCTTCGACAGGATCTTGCAGGGGCTCTGGGGCAGATTGTAAAAGTAATAGCAATCGTAATGATGTCGATCCTTGTCGTTACAAAATCAGATACCATGTTGTCAATGTGCAATAATATCACGAAAGAAATCAGTCTGGAAATACTGGTCGGAGTGAATTCAGCAAATGGTTATTCGGATAATATCAATGCTTTTTCCGGAGAGGCCGCTGGCATCCTTTGGAACAATATGGTACATCAGCCCTGGCTGACCATGGAATTCGGCTATACAGCAAGTGATGATCAGGTGCTTGGTCTGTTATCATATAAGCCGGGAGCAGAAGAGAGAAAAGATGCGATAGCTGCTGATGAAAGTGGCAGTTTTTTAGTGGAAAGGGCAACAGAACGGCTTGGATTTTCGTTCCTGTACCTCATTCCGTGTATCATGAAATGTGGTATATATATCATCATAGTGCTAATACAACTGGTTTTTCAGCTTCTTTCCATTGTATATCTATTTATGGCACCTTTAGTACTTATTGTCTCGCTTTTTCCGGGGTATGATGGCCTGATAGGCGGGTGGCTGCGAAAGATACTGGAGACCCAGATAAGCATACTGGTATTGTCATTGATCATTGGTATTTTGATAAAATTTGATGAACTTATATTTGATTGGTCAAGATCTGTAGGGTTTGGATGGATGATTGCGCTGACAATTCAAATAGCAATAGCGATTGCTCTCTTCTTGAACCGAAATAAGCTGTTAATGGCAATGTCTACTGTGCAGCGGGGAGTATCAAATCCCAGATATTTGCGTAATCGGATGCGGCTTGCAGGTAATGTGTATGCGAATGCACCGAGGGCGGCAAAAGAAATCAAAAGTGCAGCAAAGTGGACTGCAAGTAAGGCAGTCAGTGCTGGAGAAGGTGTATCATCTTGGGTTCAGGATAAAAATGTCCCGGTGTCCTGGACGGTGAATCCCTTTTTGAAGAACCAGAAAATAAAAGCGCAGGAAGAGACACCGCCAAAAGCTACACAGCGCAAGGTGAAAAAAAAGAGCGTAGCAGGTTCTATTATGGAATCTGTTGACATGGCTCCTAAGAGTAGTGATGTAGGGCAACAAAAAGCATCGTCAGAAAAGCCATATACACAGACGCAAGAAGAAAAGGGAGGCAGTGAATCTATACGTATGATATCAGAGGATCTGGTAAGAAATCTTAACCAACTTGCTATGGTCGTAGATGCTGTTGGAGACAACCTGCACGATAATATACGGGATAATGGTGCTGTAGAACGTCCGATTTTAGGGGATAAAAAAGAAGAGGACAGAAAAGAACTTACCATAAATGTAAAAACGCCGGATGGAAGCGAGCAATCCGTTCATGCCGGGATGCAGCATCAGCAGATGGAGGCACAAATACCGTTACATCGTTCGGAGTATGATGCAGAAGAAATTAAGTCAAGAGAACTGAAGGAACCTACACAGCAGGCGAGACCTACTATGCAGGCTGTGAGAAATGATGAAAAGAATGATATTGTGCACAATCGGGAGGCTGACGTTCAGGCTGTACAGCCGGCTGCAATAGAGCAAACGGATAAAGAAGTAAAGGAAAAAACAAATCGGCACACGGAAAAAAGGTTGCTTCAAAAAGAGAGGGACACCGAAAGAGAAAAATTTGTGAGAAAAGAGTAAACAGCGAAAATAATTAAAGGCGGGGACCTAGAGGGTCTCCGCTCTTTCTTTACAAAATAACAGGTTAGATATTGTAATTCAAAAAGTAAAAAAGGAACAATGCAACATGAAATGCAACATGAAATAAAAAACCCTTGAAAAATCAAGGGTTTTAAGAAGCGCGAGACGGGGATCGAACCCGCGACCCCCTCCTTGGCAAGGAGGTGCTCCACCGCTGAGCCACTCGCGCATGTCTTACAGACAAGTTATAATATACTATAAGGTGTTCTAAATGTCAACAGAAAAAGTGTGCATCTTTTTGAACAATTGCATATACAATTCATAAAATAATTAAATGACAGAAGCAGTGCTACAAGGGAAATGCTTAGTGCAGCAGTTTCTTCCGCAGCCATCCGGAGAATTTTTGTTCCACAACGATCCAGGACAGGTAAGCCAGCCCGATACTCAGCGCCACACTTAAGATCACCCCGATGACAGACATTACAGAGAGGGTGGAGAAGTCGAACACCGCCCGGTCTAAGAGCATTACCGGATAGTAATGCACCAGATACAGGGAATAACTGATATTTCCCATAAGGATGAAAAAGCGGGGCAGAGAGAGCTTCAGTCCGGCCAGAAAAGCTAAAACCAACACTACAAGTGCCGGAAGTCCCCACAGCGGAAGCCTGCGGAAACCGATCACATTGATCCTGGGGGTGAAAAATGCCAGCAGACAAAAAATCACCGGAATGCCTACCGCAGACAGCACACTTACAGCCATAGGAAACGGATGCTCCAAATGCCTGTGATATAAAAAACGCAGCAGATAATAGGCGAGGATTCCGAAAATGAATTCCAGCATGACAGGATCACCGTAAAACATAAGAACAGGAGAAAACATCCTGCCTATCGGAGACTGCCAGGAGGAAATCAATGGAGCGAATATCTGGACTGCCCCTACCAGAACTGCCAGGAATGCACTGCAGATCAGGCCGCGGTATTTCATGCTGATATGAAAGGCAATGAAAAATAACAGATAGAACAGCATTTCACAGTTGATAGTCCATCCGATCCGCACCAGAGGCTGGATAATTCCACCACCGATATCAAAAGGAATAAACAGCAGGCTCTTGACCAGGTACGAAAGATTGTGTCTGGTCTGCTGGAACATGGATGGAAACAATAACAGCGACAGATAAGTCACAAGTGTCATCATATAATACAGCGGCAGAATTCGGATCAGACGTTTCCGGAAGAAGTATTTTGTACTTTTTTCTGTGGTGAACATGATCATAAAGCCACTGATGCAGAAAAATATGTCTACCCCGAATGCACCGAAATTTAAGAAACGGATATGCTGAAACACCACAAAAAGAGCAGCCAGACCGCGTAAAGCCTGGATGCTGTCAAAATGCAGATCTTGTAATCTCTTGTTTATTGCGATATTTTCCATAAAAATCATACCTTTTTCTTACTTATTTCCGAAACATATTCTCATTTTAACATTTTTTTATAGAATAGGGAAACATTTTATCTATTCCGTAAAATAACTTGCGCACCGGGGTATAAAATAATACAATGATAAGGAGTAAAGCATTGGGGAATTGACAGGATGGAACAAATATGAGTGTAGACAGACAGCAGATGTTAGAGACAGCAGAACGGTTAAACCAACAGATGGCAGATGGGATCCCTTATACTTGGGAGACACTGGAACAGGCATTGTCCTTTGTGACGGAGAAGAGGGATAAGGGAATCCATGGAAGGATCTGTTATTTCGCAGCATTTTATCATCTGGATACAGGGAATCAGGAACAGTGTCTGAAGTATCTGGACGAAAGTGTGAGATGCCTGCTGGGAACGGATCAGGAGATTCACGTAGCCAGGGCCTATAATATGATCGGTATCGTGGCACATATGCAGAACAATCTATCTCTGGCCATGGAACAGTATGGCAGGGCATTGGATTATACAGCGAAATACAATGATAAGATGGTACATAGTATAGTATTAAGTAATATGGCGGATGCATATTATCTTATCGGAGTCTATGACAGAGCCGTGCAATGTTATAGGGAATGCATCCGTGAATTTGAAAAAGCAGGTGATGACAGCATTTACAGCCGGATCAATTTCCGGAAAATGCTGTCAGAGTATGGCTGTTGTCTGCTGCATCTGGATATGGAGCAGGAGGCAATGGAGGTATACCGCAAACTGGAAGAAACCGGAAAAAGCGAAGAGATCGTTCGGGGAACGAGACTTGCGGCGAATGTGTTTTTCACGTATCTGGCAGAAAGTGAAGGACACCGGGAAAAAGCGGCAGACCATGTAAGACAGGCTGTGATGGCATTGGAAGATATGCGTCAGGTATCTTCCGAATATGACAGTATTCAGAATCTTCTTCAATACGTGGAAAAGACCGGTAATATAGAATTGCTGCAGGAGATATTGGATTGTCTGGAACCCAAGGCGGCGATCGAACAGAATAGGAGCCTGCTGCTGCAGCTTTTATTGTTACGGCTGCGTTATTGCAGTGCACAGATGTCTATAGAGGAATTCCGTCAGGCTACAGAGACTTTTTTCCACATCAAGGAAAGCAGCGAAATGATCGAGAGCAATCAGGTCATGTATATGCTGGAGCTGCGTAAGCGCCTGCAGGCGGTGGAAGAGGAGCAGCGGGAGCAGACGAAGAAGAGAAACAAATTATTGTATCAGTCAGAGCATGACGAATTAACAGGACTGTACAACAAGAGAAGTCTGAACCGTTATCTAGAGGATGTCTTTGAAGCCTGCAAATTAAATGAGAAAGAACTGGGAATTCTATTTTTGGATATTGACTATTTTAAACAACTAAACGACCGGTACGGGCATGGAAAAGGGGATGAAGGAATCTGTGCAGTGGCAGATACGTTGAAAAGAATATTCCCGGAGGACTATGTGGCGCGTTACGGTGGGGATGAATTCCTCGTAGTGATGACAGGGCGTGATCTGACCTATGTAATGGAACATGCAGAATCGTTGTGTGCCGGTATCCGGGAATGCAAAATTCCCAATGAAGATTCCGAAGTGGAATCATGGCTTACGATTTCCGTAGGTGGTGTCTGTGCTATTCCGAAGGAACCAAACCGGGTGTGGGATTTCCTGTCTGCAGCGGATAATACATTGTATGAACAGAAGAAAGAACAAAAGGGGAAAGTTCGTTTCTATCAGGGAGAGGGAAAATATTTATAAGAAACATTTATAGAAATGATCAAAAAGGAATTTAATAGCAATGGAGAATAAACAATACACGACCCGCGAACTGTTTCGCAGATTTGCACCTTATTTTAAAAAATATCGTTTTACCCTGTGCATGGATCTGTTTTGTGCGGCACTGACTACGGTCTGTGAACTGGTACTGCCACTGATCATGCGCTATATTACCAATGAGGGGCTGCGGGATCTGGCTGCCCTGTCGGTGAAGACCATATTTACGCTTGGCATTTTGTATTTCGGACTTCGTATCGTGGACTGCATCGCCGGCTACTATATGTCCGATATGGGACACGTCATGGGAGCGAAGATCGAGACGGACATGCGCAGAGATGCGTACAATCATTTGCAGAAATTGTCCAATACCTACTATAACAATACCAAGGTCGGTCAGATCATGGGGCGGATCACCAATGACTTATTCGATGTGACGGAATTCGCCCATCATTGCCCGGAGGAATTTTTCATCGCCGGGATCAAGACGGTGATCTCTTTTGTCATTCTGGCAAATATCAATCTGCCGCTGACTTTGATGATCTTTTTATGTGTACCGCTTATGTGCGGCGTGTGCATGATCCTGAATTTCCGGATGCGGAGCGCTTTCCGTAAGCAGCGCAATCAGATCGGCGAACTGAATGCCCGGATCGAGGACAGCCTCTTAGGACATAAGGTCGTTAAGGCATTTACCAACGAAGAGGTGGAAAATGATAAGTTCGAGAAGGACAACGGTACTTTCCTGGACATCAAAAAGCTGACCTACCGCTACATGGCGGCATTTAATACCACAGTCAAGCTGTTCGACGGACTGATGTATCTGGTAGTCCTGGTGGCAGGCGGTATCTTCATGGTAAGAGGTAAGATAGCCGCAGGTGATCTGGTGGCATATATGCTGTATGTGTCCACACTGATCGCAACGATCCGTCGTATCATTGAATTCGCCGAGCAGTTCCAGAGGGGTATGACCGGCATCGAGCGTTTTCTACAGATCGTGGATGCGGATATCGAGATCTTTGACGAACCGGATGCGGTCGAACTGAAAGATCCGAAGGGAGAGATCTCTTTTGAAAAAGTAAGCTTTGAATATCCGGATGATCACAATAAGGTATTTACGAATCTGAACCTGCAGATCCATGCGGGGGAAAAGGTGGCGATCGTCGGACCCTCCGGTGGAGGAAAGACGACACTGTGCAATCTGATCCCCAGATTCTATGATGTCTCGGAAGGAAAGATCCTGCTGGACGGTCAGGATATCAAGCATTTTACGTTGAAGAGCCTGCGGGGCAATATCGGTATCGTGCAGCAGGATGTATATCTGTTCTCCGGTACGATTTATGAAAATATCTCCTATGGACGTCCGGGAGCTTCCAAAGAAGACGTGATCGAGGCGGCAAAACGCGCCGGAGCACATGATTTTATCATGGAACTGAAGGACGGCTATGATACTTATGTGGGAGAGCGGGGCGTGAAGCTGTCCGGGGGACAGAAGCAGCGGATCAGCATCGCCAGAGTATTTCTGAAGAATCCGCCCATTATCATACTGGATGAGGCTACTTCCGCACTGGATAATGAGAGTGAATTTGCGGTGGCGAAGTCCTTAGGAGAGCTGTCGGAGGGACGCACGACCCTGACCATAGCCCACAGACTATCCAGTATCCGCAATTCGGACCGGATCCTGGTGCTGACGGACGATGGTATCGTGGAGGAAGGTGATCACGACCAGCTCATGGAGCAGAAGGGAATTTATTATCAGTTCTACGAAACAGCCAATGCTTTAAAATAACATTACAAAAACGGAGGTAGAGCTATGAAACTTGTGTTTGTGGGGGCAGACCATGAAGTAACCGGAAGCTGTCATTATCTGGAGGTTGCCGGGAAACATATTTTAGTGGACTACGGTATGGAGCAGGGTGTCAATGTATTTGAAAATGTGCCGTTGCCGGTGGCGGAATCCATGATCGATTATGTATTCCTGACTCATGCTCATGTGGATCATTCGGGTCTTCTGCCGCTTCTGTATGCCAGAGGCTTCAGAGGACAGATCTATACCACGGATGCTACGGCGGATCTGTGTAGCATTATGCTGCGTGACTGTGCACATATCCAGAGTGCCGAAGCGGAATGGAAGAATCGTAAGGCAAAACGTTCTGCGAATAATGCAGTGGTGGAGCCGCTGTATACCATGGAGGATGCAGATGGTGTGATCCGCCGGTTCGTTCCCTGCCATTACAATACGATCGTGGAAGTATGCGAGGGAGTAAAAATCCGTTTTACGGATATCGGACATCTGCTGGGTTCTGCCAGCATCGAAGTCTGGCTGACGGAGGACGGCAATACGAAAAAAATCGTATTTTCCGGCGATATCGGCAACAAGCACCAGCCGTTACTTAAGGATCCGACACCTACGAAGGAAGCGGATTATGTCGTGATGGAGTCTACCTACGGTGACAGACTGCATCCGAAGGATAAGCTGGATTATGTGGCAGAACTGACCAAGGTGCTGCAGGAGACCTTAGACCGGGGCGGTAACGTGGTAATCCCGTCTTTTGCTGTGGGCCGTACCCAGGAGATTTTGTATTTCCTGCGGAAGATCAAGGTAGGGCGCCTGGTAAAGGGGCATGAAGATTTCCCGGTGTATGTGGACAGTCCCATGGCGGTAGAGGCTACCGGTATATTCCAGGAGAACAGGTGGGAATGCTTCGATGATGAGGCGATGGAATTCGTAAAAGAGGGCATTAATCCCATTGCTTTTTCAGGATTAAAGCTGTCTATCACCAGTGAGGAATCCAAAGCCATCAACTTTGACGAGACACCTAAGGTCATTATCTCCGCATCCGGTATGTGTGATGCAGGACGTATCCGGCATCATCTGAAGCATAATCTGTGGAGACCGGAGTGTACGATCCTGTTCGTCGGTTATCAGTCGGTGGGAACACTGGGCCGGGCACTGGTAGAGGGTGCTGACGAGGTGAAGCTGTTCGGTGAGACGGTTTCAGTGCGCGCCGAGATCCGGAAAATGACGGGACTGAGCGGTCATGCGGATAAGGAAGGTCTGATCGACTGGATCCGGGCCTTTGAGGAAAAGCCGAAGAAGGTGTTCGTGGTACATGGAGAGGACAGTGTATGTACCGGATTTGCCGAATGCCTGAAGATGGAGTATGGGCAGAGAGCCTATGCTCCTTACAGCGGTACAGAGTTCGATCTGGCAGGCAATAAGTTCACCTATGAGGCAGCACCTGTTGCCGTGCAGAAAAAGACGAAGCCTGCTACCGGAGTCTTCGAACGACTGCTTGCCTCTGCGAGACGCTTACTGGCACTGGTTACGAAGAGCGAGGGCGTCATGACCAACAAGGATATGGCGAAGTTCGCGGACCAGATCAATTCCCTATGTGACAAGTGGGAGATATAAGTGCGAAGCACGGAGAAATCGTTTATATATTATATTGGAATCAGAATAAGGAGACAACATGAGTTTAGCGGATCATATTTTTATCGATATGTGCAATGACATTTTAACGAACGGTACCAGCACGGAGGGAGAGAAAGTGCGCCCCCACTGGCCGGACGGCACTCCTGCCTATACCATTAAGAAATTCGGAGTGGTGAACCGGTACGACCTGTCGAAGGAGTTCCCAATCCTGACCTTGCGCCGGACGGCATTAAAATCCGCCACAGATGAGATGCTGTGGATCTGGCAGCGCAAGTCCAACAACATTCATGATTTAAACAGCCACGTCTGGGATGAGTGGGCAGATGAAAACGGTTCGATCGGTAAGGCATACGGCTATCAGATGCAGGTGAAGCATCAGTATAAGGAAGGCATGATGGATCAGGTGGACCGTGTGATCTACGATCTGAAGAACAATCCCTTCAGCCGTCGGATCATGACCAATATCTATGTGCATCAGGATCTGCACGAGATGAATCTGTATCCCTGCGCCTACAGCATGACCTTTAACGTGACGCAAAAAAAGGGAGAGGACAGGCTGACCCTGAATGCCATTTTAAACCAGCGTTCCCAGGACGTACTGGCAGCTAACAACTGGAATGTGGTACAGTATGCGGTGCTGGTATATATGTTGGCGCAGGTCTGCGATATGAACGTGGGCGAGCTGGTGCATGTCATTGCGGATGCTCATATCTATGACCGCCATGTGGATGCCATTAAGGAACTCATCAGCAGAGAGCCCTTCCCGGCACCGAAGTTCTGGCTGAACCCGGAGATCAGGGACTTCTATCAGTTTACACCGGATGATGTGAAGCTGGAAGGTTACCAGACCGGCGAACAGATCAAAGATATTCCCATAGCAATCTGATTTCGAGAGTGCAAGGCACGAAGAAATCGATTATTCTAAGGAGGACAATATGAATTTAATCGTAGCAGTAGACAGTAACTGGGCGATCGGCAGCAAGAATGAACTGCTGATCCGCATCCCCAATGATCATAAGCATTTCCGCGAGGAGACCACCGGTAAGGTCGTCGTTCTGGGACGTAAGACCTTAGAGACGTTTCCCCAGGGAATGCCTTTAAAGAACCGTACCAACATCATCTTATCCAAAGATCCGAACTATCAGGTGAAGGATGCCATCGTGGTACACTCCATCGAGGAGCTTCTGGAAGAATTGAAAAAATACGACGAGGAAAGCGTCTACATCATCGGCGGCGAGAGCATTTACCGTCAGATGCTGCCCTATTGCGATGTGGCACATGTGACAAAGATCGATCATGCCTACGAGGCGGATGCTTATTTCCCGGATCTGGACAGTGATCCTGAGTGGGAGATCACCGCGGACAGCGACGAACAGGTCTATTTCGACATCACTTATCAGTTCTTGAAATATGAGCGGAAAAAGTCTTAAATGCAATGACAGATATGTAGTGATTTTAATCTGAGAAAACTGTGAAAAGAAGAAAAACGACACATTTTCACTGAAAAAGTCACTGGAAAACATAAATGTGTATATTGACTTTTATTACAAATGGTATAATAATGAAAATCAATAAATTCTGTTAAGAGAAATCAACAGGCAGAGTGGTAAACCGAGGAAAGAAGGAATACAAAATGGAAAAGAAGAACATTGACTGGGGTAACATCGGTTTCGGTTATATCCCTACAGATTACAGATATGTGTCCAATTACAAGGACGGCAAATGGGATGACGGTCAGCTGACCCAGGACCCCAACATCGTATTAAATGAGTGTGCAGGTGTACTGCAGTATGCACAGACCGTATTCGAGGGTCTGAAGGCCTACACCACAGAAGACGGACATATCGTAACCTTCCGTCCTGACTTAAACGGTGAGCGTCTGGAGTCTTCCGCAGCAAGACTGGAGATGCCTATTTTCCCCAAGGAGCGTTTCGTGGAAGCTGTTACTGAGACGGTTAAGGCGAACGATGCTTTCGTGCCTCCTTACGGCAGCGGCGCAACTCTGTACATTCGTCCTTATATGTTCGGCACTAACCCTGTCATCGGTGTAAAGCCTGCGGATGAGTATCAGTTCCGTATCCTGTGCACCCCGGTAGGACCTTACTTCAAGGGCGGCGTTAAGCCTCTGACCATCCGTGTCACCGACTTTGACCGTGCGGCACCCCACGGAACCGGTCACATCAAGGCTGGTCTGAACTACGCTATGAGCTTACATGCTATCGTATCCGCTCACAAGGAAGGTTACGATGAGAATATGTACCTGGATGCTGCTACCCGTACCAAGGTAGAGGAGACCGGCGGTGCGAACTTCCTGTTCGTTACCAAGGACAACAAGGTCGTAACTCCCAAGTCCGACAGTATCCTTCCTTCCATCACCCGTCGTTCTCTGGTATATGTTGCCAAGGAATATCTGGGACTGGAAGTAGAAGAGAGAGAAGTATACCTGGATGAAGTAAAAGACTTCGCAGAGGCTGGTTTGTGCGGTACCGCAGCAGTTATCTCCCCTGTTGGTAAGATCGTTGACCACGGCAAAGAGATCTGCCTGCCCAGCGGAATGACCGAGATGGGACCTGTCACCAAGAAACTGTATGAGACCCTGACCGGTATCCAGATGGGCAGGATCGAAGCTCCTAAGGGCTGGATCCATGTGATCGAGTAATCGCTGACAGAAGGCTTGGAATAGTTTAAAACAGGATAATCAGAAAATGCGTGTGGATCATCTCTGCACGCATTTTTTTGCTTGCGGGGAGCCGGAGTTTGATGTAAAATGTAAGTGCTTACATAGAAATGTTACTTTGAATGATGGAAAGAGAACGATAAATGCAGATCAATGACCGTATGGAACAACTACATAATGCAGTCTCACAGACTTATATCGCAGTGGAGCCGGACGGTCCCGGGAACTGTGGGAAGCAGGAAAGGGGCAGAAGCAGAGAGATTGTCTGTGAACATTTCCTGGATGTCTATGTGGATGAGCAACTGACATTTCGTCTGACCTGCACAGCCACACATCTGCCGGAGCTGATACTGGGGAGACTTTTCACGGAAGGCTGGATTGAAAGCGTCCGGGATGTGGAGAGCATTACGATCTGCGAGAGCGGTAGAAGTGCGAGAGTTTTTCTGCAGGAAAATTTACGGGGAAGCGATAGACAGATAGCGACAGACAGAGAGGCTTCCTGTTGCATCGGGAATCTTACTTTTCTGGAAAAAAACGGAAAAAGACAGTTACGGGAATTACCCGGGACAGAATGGCAGAATGCGTGGATATTTGCCCTGGCGGAAGAATTCGCCGGAGACTGCGAGCTGCACAGACAGACCGGAGGAACCCACAGCTGTTATCTCGGAGTAAGAGACAAATGCGTATGCCGCATGGAAGATATCGGAAGACATAACGCATTGGATAAATGTATCGGCTATGCACTTTTGAAACAGCTGGAATTGTCCGAGTGCATTTTGTTTACTACGGGGCGGGTTCCTACGGACATGGTACAGAAGGTGATCGCTGCCGGGATTCCGGTGCTGGCGTCCAAGGCAGTACCTACAGATCAGGCAATAGAGCTTGCAAAAAAGTACCGGCTGAATCTGATCTGCAGAGCCTGGCCGGATCGGATAGAGATCTATCATGATGCAAGAAAATAATCCTGAGAACGGACAGGGAGCCTGTTTCATTCCGGTGGAACAGCACGGAATAAAACACAGTGAGAGGAGCCGCACATGAAAGAATTGGAAGAATGTCTGGAGGCATTACTGGCAGAGGTAAAGCCTATAGAAAAAACAGAATATGTGGCACTTACGGATGCCTGTGACCGGATCCTCGGTGAGGATATTGTGGCGCAGATGATGATTCCTCCCTATCCGAAGTCTGCCATGGACGGTTATGCCGTACGGGCGGAGGATACGTCGGGTGCGGACAGAGAACATCCGGTTACATTGCAGATCGTGGGAGAATTATTTGCCGGAGATTGTGCAGAGATTCCTTATGAAGAGGGATGCGCAGTACGGGTGATGACCGGTTCTTATGTGCCGGAAGGATACGATGCGGTCATCCGGCAGGAAGATACCGATTATGGCGAAAAACAGGTACAGATCTACCGGGAGATTACAGCGGGAACAAATTATTGCTGTGTGGGAGAGGACATCCGTGAGGGTGAGCAGATCCTTGCACGGGGGACACATCTGCGTGCACTCCATATGGGGCTTTTGGCAAGTCTCGGCATTTACAAGGTGCCGGTCTGTGAGAGGATAAAGTGCAGTATTCTATCCACAGGTTCAGAACTGATGGCACCGGGAACGCCACTTTTACCGGGGAAAATATATAACAGTATCGCTTATATGCTGCGGGCTTCCATGGAAAGACAGGGAATACAGGTGCCTTTCACGGAAATCTGCGGAGATGATAAAGAATTATTGAAGGAAAAAATACAGCAGTGTCTAAAAACAGCGGATATTGTGATCACTACCGGTGGTGTGTCTGTGGGGAAAAAGGATCTGCTGCCGGAAGTGTTGGAAGAACTGGGAGCGAAAAAAATATTTTCCCATGCCAACATCCAGCCGGGAACTCCGACGATCGGCAGTGTCCTGGATGGTAAAGCCATCTTAAGCCTGTCGGGAAATCCTTATGCGGCGTATGCCAATTTTGAGTATTATTTTTGGGAACTGGCAGCGTATTTGACACAGGATGCATTCTTGAAGGTGCGAAGAACGCAAGCGGTGCTTTCTGACCCTTATCCGAAGGTGAATAAGCTCAGACGCTTTGTCCGGGCATATGCGGAGGAAGGCAGAGTGACACTGCCCACAGCAGTACATGCGTCTTCGGTGCTTTCCAATATGAGAGATTGTAATTGCTTTATAGATATAGAACCGGGGAGGGAGCTGCACCCCGGAGATGAAGTGAAGATCCAATACTTTAAATGATATAAAGGTCACAAGACAAATAGTTTCGACGTGCTTGCACGGAGCAATCCTTATGGTATCATGAAAGGCAACGACGGGAAAAACCGTTTCGACGTGCTTGCACGGGAGGAAAATCAACATGCAGGAAATACAAAAATTTACCCTTGGCACAGCGATCCTCGCCGGCGGCAAGAGCAGCCGGATGGGGCAGAACAAGGTCTTAATGGAATATCAGAACCGCAGATTCTTAGACAGAATCTGTGAGGAACTCCGGGGGTTCGATGAGAAGCCCTGTATTTCTGCTGCTATGCCAGGAGAATATGAGGATCTGGGGCTTTCCGTTGTCTGTGATGAGCACAGGGAGATCGGACCTATGGAAGGAATCCGTCAGGTCCTGATCCATACATCTTGCGATTATGTATTTGTCTGTGCCGGAGATATGCCCTTTATCACGGGAGATCTGGTGCGGTATATGGCAGAATTTATTTCCTCGGACTATGACTGCTATTGCATGGTAGATGAAGATCATATTCATCCGCTGTGTGCCATTTATTCGAAAAAAATACTGCCGGTGATAGAGGAACTGATCGAACAGGGGCAGTATCGCCTGATGCAGATCCTGCGCAGGGTGCGGACCAAATACATCCGTCTGGAAAGTAGCTGTTTTGATAAAAAGCAGCTGCGCAATATCAATACCAGAGAAGAATTCGAAAGTTTAAGCCTGCCGCTTATCTTCTGCGTCAGCGGCATCAAGGACAGCGGCAAGACCGGACTGATCATTAAGCTGATCAACGAGTTCATCCGGGACGGATACCGCGTAGGTGTGATCAAACACGACGGGCATGAGTACACTATGGATCAGGAAGGAACGGACACATACCGTTTTACGGAGGCAGGGGCCAGGATCAGTGCTATTTATTCCGACACGCAGTCCTCTGTGAACCGTAAGGGAAAAGTGACCGCAGAGGATATGATAGCGGCCTGCGGGAATGTGGATGTTCTGATCCTGGAGGGATTGAAGGATTCCGCTTATCCGAAGGTTGAAGTGGTACGGAGAGCGGTGTCAGAGCATAAAGTATGTGCCACAGAGCATCTGATCGCGGTTGCAACCGATGTAGTGACGCAGGATGCGGTGAACTGCCCTGTGTATGACATGAATGATATAGCAGGCATTTATGCCTGTATTTTAGGATACTTTGGTATATCAGGGAGATTACGATGAAACTGATCAGAACAGAAGATGCAGTGGGACAGGTGCTGTGCCATGATATTACCCAGATCATTCCGGGAGTAGTGAAGGATGCCGTGTTCCGTAAGGGGCATATTGTCACGAAAGAGGATATTCCCGTATTGTTATCTGTGGGTAAGGAACATCTCTATGTGTGGGAGAAAAAAGAGGGTATCCTGCATGAGGACGAGGCGGCGGTAATTTTACGGGATCTGTGTATCAATGACAATATGACTGCCAGTGAACCGAAGGAAGGCAAGATCGAGATCCGGGCAGCAGCAGACGGATTGCTCAAGATCCATTCCGAAAAATTACGTGCGGTGAACGGACTGGGAGAGATGATGATCGCCACCATTCACGGCAATTTTCCGGTGAAAGCAGGAGACAGGCTGGCAGCCACACGCATTATCCCACTGGTGATCGAAGAGGAAAAAATGAACCGGGCAAAGGAAGCAGCCGGTGGGGAACCGCTTCTTAAGATCCTGCCCATGTCCCATAAAAAGGTAGGGATCGTCACCACCGGCAGTGAAGTATTTAAAGGCAGGATACAGGATGCTTTCGGACCTGCCATCCGGGCAAAGCTTGCTGCATATGATACGGAAGTGATGGGACAGGTGATCCTGGATGACTGCCAGGAGGATATTTCGGCAGCGATTCTTAAGTTTGTCCGTCAGGGCGCAGACATGGTGCTGTGTACCGGCGGCATGAGCGTGGATCCGGATGACAGGACACCGGGAGCGATCAAAGCTACGGGAGCGGATATTGTGTCTTATGGGGCACCGGTGCTTCCCGGAGCCATGTTCCTGTTATCTTATCTGGGAGAGATCCCGGTGCTGGGACTGCCGGGCTGTGTGATGTATGCGGGACGCACGGTATTTGACCTGGTACTGCCGAGAGTACTGGCAGGAGAACGATTGACGAAAGCTGATCTGGACAGTTACGGAGAGGGTGGATTGTGCCTGAACTGTGAGGTATGTCACTTCCCCAATTGCGGTTTTGGGAAGCAGTAAACAACAGAAAGGAAACAAAAATGTCAGGCTTTACTCATTTTGATGCGCAGGGAAATGCCATCATGGTAGATGTAACAGACAAGAATATTACAGAGAGATGTGCCACAGCAAGTGGCTGTATCCGGGTGAGCCGTGAAGTATTTGACGCGGTGAAGGACGGTACGGCGAAAAAGGGAGATGTTCTGGGAACTGCGCGGATCGCAGGGATCATGGCGGCCAAACGGACCTGGGAGCTGATCCCTCTGTGTCATCCACTGATGCTGACAAAGGTCACCATAGATTTTGTTATGGAAGAGGAGACCTGCACGATCCGTTGTTTTTGTACGGCAAAATTATCCGGGCGTACCGGCGTGGAGATGGAGGCACTGACCGGGGTGAACGTGGCACTGCTTACCATCTATGATATGTGCAAGGCAATGGACCGCGGCATGGAAATGGGGGAGATCCATCTGGAGGAAAAGATGGGTGGCAAGAGCGGACATTTTCAAAGAACAGAATATTATGAAAAAATATAATAAAAAAATGACAGCAGTAATGACAACGATCCTGGCAGCAATGCTGCTTGCAGGATGTGGATCTGAAACGAAGAATGCAGCAGATACCGGGGCGGCTGTGGAACTGACGATTTTAGCGGCAGCTTCCCTGACGGATGTATGCAACGAGATCAAGACAGAGTATGAAGCAGCACACCCAAATGTGACACTGCACTTTTCTTATGGAGCATCCGGAGCCTTACAGACACAGATCGAGGAAGGCGCTCCGGCAGACCTGTTTTTCTCCGCAGCGACCAAACAGATGACAGCTTTGAACGATGAGGGACTGATGGATCCGGATTCTATTGTGAAGCTGTTGGAAAATAAGGTAGTTCTGATCGTTCCGGAAGGCAGTGATAAGGACATTACCTCTTTCGAAGATGTGGCAACAGATAAAGTCGGCATGATCGGTCTGGGAGAGCCGGGAAGTGTGCCGGTAGGTCAGTACTCCGAGGAGATTTTCACCTCTCTGGGAATTCTGGATACGGTAAAGACAAAGGCAAACTACGGCTCCGATGTCCGCACGGTACTCTCCTGGGTAGAAACCGGTGCTGTGGACTGTGGCGTGGTATATGCAACAGATGCTTATGTGGGCGAGAACATCCAGATCGTCTGCGAGGCTCCCGTAGGTTCCTGTAAACAGGTGATCTATCCGGTGGGAATCGTGAAGGCGAGTGAACACGCAGATGCGGCAGCAGAGTTCCTTGCCTATCTGCAGACCGATCATGCCATGCAGAAATTCGAAGGCTACGGATTCTCTGCGGTAGAATAGGAGCAGAAATGGATTTTTCACCCTTATGGATCTCCCTGAAGGTCGCAGTATGTGCGACGGTATTTACGTTTTTTTTAGGTCTGCTTTCTGCAAGACTGGTCCTCTCCTTAAGAGCGGGCAAGGCACTGATTGACGGCATTTTCTCTCTGCCGATGGTATTGCCTCCTACGGTAGTCGGATTTTTCCTACTGATCATCTTCGGGAAAAACAGTCTGTTAGGCGGGCTGCTCTTAAAAATGGGAATCAGTGTGCTGTTCACCTGGCAGGGGGCGGTGATCGCAGCAGTGGTGGTATCTTTTCCCATCATGTACCGGACAGCCCGCGGCGCCCTGGAGCAGGTGGATGTGAATCTGATTTATGCTGCACGGACGCTGGGAATGTCGGAGACAAAGATTTTTTTCCGGATTCAGCTGCCGGCGGCATGGCCCGGTGTGGCGGCTGCCACGATTCTGGCATTTGCCAGGGCTATGGGGGAATTCGGTGCGACGATCATGTTAGCCGGAAATATTCCCGGAAGGACACAGACCATGTCGGTGGCAATCTACACGGCAGTGCAGAGCGGTGACCGCAGTCTGGCCTATTACTGGGTAGCTATTATCATGGGAATTTCCTTTTTCACCATTTTCCTGATGAATTACTGGATGGGGTATCAGGAGCGGAGAGGCGGTGGAAAAAGATAATGGCTTTGTATGTGGATATTGAGAAAAAATGTGGTGACTTTCTACTGAAAGTAAAGTTTACCGCGGAAAAAGAGGTATTGGGGCTGTTAGGTGCTTCCGGCTGCGGCAAGAGCATGACACTCAAATGCATCGCGGGAATCGAAAAGCCGGATAAAGGTGTGATCCGGCTGGACGATAAAGTGTTTTTTGATTCGGAGAAACGGATCCATCTGCCGGTACAGAAGAGGAGAGTAGGCTATTTATTTCAGGATTATGCACTCTTCCCGAATATGACGGTGCTGCAGAATATCCTGTGCGGCGCAGGTGACAGGAAGAAAGCATCGGAATATGTGAAACGTTTTTTCCTGGATGGTAAGGAGCAGCTGTATCCGGCGCAGTTGTCCGGTGGACAGAAGCAGCGTACCGCCATGGCAAGGATGTTAGCGGGGGAACCGGAGATATTGATGTTAGATGAGCCCTTTACAGCACTGGACAATTATCTGAAGATGCAGTTGGAGCGGGAACTGATGAAGGTCATGGAAGCATATGGGAAGACAGTACTGTTCGTATCCCATGACCGGAACGAGGCCTATCGTATGACAGACCGCATCGCAGTCATGGAAGGCGGACAGATCCTGGATGTGCAGCCGAAAGAGGAGCTTTTTCAGAATCCGGCGTCTCTGGCGGCAACACTTCTGACCGGATGTAAAAATGTCTCGATGCTGCAGGCTGAATCTGATGGCGGATATGCGGCAACAGACTGGGGAATCCGCCTGTCTGCGCCGTCCGAGGAAGGCAGCTACAAATATGCGGCATTCCGGGCACACTATTTTCAGGTCGTTCCGGCAATGGAGGAAGCGAATGTACTGGAGTGTCATATCCTGCGGGTGATCGAGGATACCTTTTCCACAGTGGTACTGTTTTGTAATGGTAACCGGACAGGGGAACATGCGTCAGAGGTGTTGACCTATGAATTGCCGAAGGAGGAATGGCAGGCACTGAAAAATACAGAAACACTGTATCTGAAAATGCCGCCGGAACAGATCATATGGCTGGAAAAATAAAAGGAGTACATAATGCAGGACGGTCTGGGAAGAGAAATTGATTATTTGAGGATATCGGTGACGGACAAGTGTAATCTCCGGTGCAGATACTGCATGCCGCCGCAAGGGATCACGCCGTTAGCCCATGAGGAGATACTGACGCTGGAAGAAATCTTCCGGCTGGTGGGGATCATGGAACAACTGGGAATCCGGAAGGTGCGTCTGACCGGTGGGGAACCCATGGTACGGAAAAATCTACCGTGGCTGGTGGAGCAGATCCATGGATTGCCGGGAATCCGGGAGATCGCCATGACTACCAATGGGACGCTGTTCGCACCGCAGGCAGAGGTGTACCGCAAAGCGGGACTTACGGCAGTGAACATCAGCCTGGACACGCTGGATCCGGAACGTTTTTGCTGCATCACAGGCTGTGACAGAGCAGATCGTGCAGCAGGTGTGGACAGTGTGCTCCGCGCAATCGATGCGGCGCTGGAGCAGCAGCTTAGGGTGAAGATCAACTGCGTCCCCTGCGTGGAGATGAATGGAGAGGATATGGAAGGAATTGCCGCACTGGCAGAGGACAGGTCCGTGGATGTCCGATTTATCGAGCTGATGCCCATCGGCTGTGGAAAAGATTATACGGGAATTTCCTCGGAGGATATTTTAAGGCGGCTGGAGAAAAGATTTGGAGCAGCAATAGCAGTTCCGGGGAAATCGCCGCTGGCAGTGGTGGGGCGTGCAGCAGATCCTTACGAAAAAACGGACGGTCCGGCAGAATATTATCAGTTTCCGGGATTTTCCGGCAGGATCGGATTCATCAGTCCGATTTCCCACAAGTTCTGCAGGGAATGTAACAGAGTCCGCCTGACCTGCGAAGGAAGATTAAAGCTCTGCCTGCATTATGACAGGGGACTGGAGCTGAAAACACTGCTTCGAAGCGGAGCTTTGGATGAAGAGATCCGGGAGCGGATTCTTGCTGCTGTCCGGGAGAAACCGTCAGAGCATCATTTCCGGGAAAAGGCAGCTGACGGAGGTCTGACGGATGGAGCGGAAGAACAGCGCAAGATGGTACAGATCGGCGGATAGATACAAAACATGACCGGTGCGGACAGGCAGAACGGACCGGGCGGGAAAGAAAGGTTGACAGTTATGGCAGGAGAAGTAGCAGCAGTATGTATCAGTGAGAAAAAAGGAACAGCCAAGCAAAATATCGGAAGCTGTAACTTTATAGAAGACTGGGGACTGGAGAAGGATGCCCATGCGGGCAACTGGCACAGACAGGTAAGCCTGTTATCCTGGGAAGAGGTGGAAAAATTCCGCGCACGAGGCGCGAACGTGGCGGATGGAGCTTTTGGTGAAAATCTGCTGGTGAAAGGATATGATTTTAAATCTTACCCGGTGGGAAGTATTTTCAAATGTAATGAGGTGGTGCTGGAGATCACGCAGATAGGGAAAAAATGCCATTCGGAATGCGAGATCTTCCATATGGTGGGGGACTGCATCATGCCCAGAGAGGGCGTGTTCGCCAGGGTACTGCATGGCGGCAGAATCGATGTCGGTGATACCTTAAAACTGATCAGTACCAGAAAACTCCATGCGGGGATCATTACTGCCAGTGACAAAGGGAGCAAAGGAGAGCGGGAAGATGAGAGTGGTCCCGCTATCCGCAGTATCATAGAAAAACAGGGTTATGAAGTGGTAAGTCAGGTGGTACTGTCTGATGATGCGGAAGGCTTATACCGGGAAATGGTAAGGCTTGCGGATGAAGAGGATGTGGATGTGGTATTCACTACCGGAGGAACCGGTTTTTCTCCCAGAGATAATACCCCGGAAGCTACTATGCGGGCAGCTACCAGAAATGCACCTGGAATCGCAGAGGCAATGCGCTATTACAGTCTGCAGATCACTCCCCGGGCGATGTTAAGCAGAGCTGCCAGTGTCATCCGTAACCGGACGTTGATCGTAAATCTGCCGGGAAGTCCGAAAGCAGTGAAGGAATGCCTGGAGGCAGTACTGGATACACTGGCTCACGGAATCCGTATCTTACGGGAAGAAGACGGGGAATGCGGTAATGGTACTTCGCTAAAAAAATAACAGGTTTGTTAAATAATTAATCTAATTGAAGAATGTTTCTCAAGAAGGTATAATGTAAGCACTTACATTATACCTTTTTAAGTATTCGGGGTAGTCGGTAAAATCTTATGCCTGTTGGAAGAGATACAGTACTCATCATGACAGGACGTACACAGGAGGGTTTCATGCATTCCGAGAATATTATTTACAAAAATGAAATGAATGAAAAGACAACAAAATTCCTAGATAAATTTGTAAAGAGGGTGAAGGGAAATCCTCCCGGTGTCTGCCCGATCGCAGTGCAGCTTTCTTTTTTACAAAGTGCCAGAAGTCAGACCTGCGGTAAATGTGTTCCGTGTCGTGACGGACTGGAACAGGTAGAGAATATGATGCGCAGCATTCTGGACGGTAAGGCGGATATGGATACTTTTAACAATATGGTATCCCTGGCGGAAATGATTCAGGATACGGCAGACTGTGCCATAGGTTATGAGGCGGCCAACATCGTATTGCAGAGTGTGGAGCTGTTCCGTGATGAATACATGAGCCATATTGAACAGCACAGATGCCAGGCGGAAGTGGGACAGAAGGTTCCCTGTATTTCCCATTGTCCCGCACATGTGGATATTCCGGGGTATATTGCGCTGATCGGTGAACATCGCTATGCAGATGCCATTAATCTGATCCGCAGGGACAATCCTTTTCCCACGGCATGCGCATTTATCTGTGAACACCCCTGTGAGGCAAAATGCCGCAGAGACCTGATAGACAGCCCGGTCAATATCCGTGGATTGAAGAAATTCGCGGTGGATCAGATCGCGGCAGATCAGGTAAAGGTGCCGGAGTGTAATGTCACCACCGGTAAAAAAGTAGCTATCGTAGGAGGAGGTCCTTCCGGACTGACGACTGCCTATTATCTGTCTCTGATGGGACATAAGGTAGATGTATATGAAGAGAGAGAAGCGCTGGGAGGAATGCTGCGATACGGTATTCCCAATTACCGTCTGCCCAAGGACAGACTGGACGAAGATATCAATGCGATCCTGTCTACCGGTAATATTACAGTGCATTACAATACTGCCATCGGCAGGGATATCACTATGGAGCAGCTTAAGGAGCAGTACAATGCGATCTATATTGCTATCGGTGCCCAGGTAGGTAAATCTGTAAACGTAGACGGCGTGAACAGCAACGGAGTCTATTCCGCAGTGGAAATGTTGGGCGAGATCGGTAGAGGCAACATCCCGGATTATACCGGCAAACGTGTGGTGGTCGTAGGCGGCGGAAACGTAGCCATGGACTGTGCCCGTTCTGCCATCCGGTGCCATGCAAAAGAGGTAACGGTGATCTACCGCAGACGTCAGATCGACATGACAGCACTGCCTTCCGAAATCCAGGGAGCTATTGAAGAGGGCGTGGAACTGTTGACACTGAATGCACCGGTGAAGATCAATGCGGATGCGGAGGGGAATGTCTATGGATTTGTGGCACAGCCCCAGATCATCAGTGTGTATGACAAACAGGGAAAGCCTTCCGTAACGGTGGCAAATAAACCCGAGATCGAGGTGCCCTGTGAAGTGGTACTTATGGCCATCGGTCAGGATATTGTCTCTGCACCTTTTGCAGAGTATGATGTGAATCCCCGAAGAAAGACATTTGAGACATTAGATACCACCAGACTTAAGAGCTATGACAAGATTTTCTCCGGCGGTGACTGTGTATTCGGTCCGGCAACCGTAATTAAGGCTATTGGTGCCGGCAAAGTAGCAGCGCTGAACATTGATGAATACCTTGGGTATCATCATAAATATCTGGAGGATATTAAGATCCCGGAGCCCAGAGAGAATGACAGAACCCATTACGGCAGAGTGCATCTGACAGACCGTTCCGCAAGAGAGCGTAAGAACAATTTCGAACCGGTGGAAAACGGAATGTCCTACGATGAGGCGATGCAGGAATGCGGTAAGTGCTTAAGATGTGATCACTTTGGATGCGGAGTGGTAGAAGGAGGCAGAGTATAATGGTAACGATCACCATAGATGGAAAACAGATTTCCGTAGATGAGAATTTATCCATACTGGAAGCTGCACAGGAGGCGGACGTCAAGATTCCCACACTCTGCTACCTGAAGGATGTCAATGAGGTAGGAGCCTGCAAGATGTGCGTGGTTGAAGTAGAAGGCAGCAGACATCTGGTAACCTCCTGCAATACAAAAGTAAAAGAGGGAATGGTGGTGAACACTCATTCCGAGAGAGTGGTGAACAGCAGAAAACAGGTATTGAACATGCTGCTTGCCAATCATGATATCAGATGCTTTTCCTGCAGCAAATCCGGTGACTGTCGACTGCAGGATCTGTCCAATGAATATGGCATTACGAAATCCTGTTATCCCGGAAGTGCAGCCAAATTTGAAGCGAAAAAAGAAAATCCTTTCCTGACGTATTATCCGGAGCTGTGCATCAATTGTCAGAGATGTGTCAGCACCTGTAACAAGGTGTCCTGTAACGGCACCCTGCATAACAGTAAGATCGGTACGAGAACGTTGATCGATGCTCCGTTCGGACCGGACTGGAAGGAGACAGACTGCGAGTCCTGCGGTAACTGCGCGGCAGTATGTCCTACCGGAGCACTGGTAGCCAAAAACCGTAAAAAGTACCAGGTCGGCAAGGTGAAAAAGGTGCTGACTACCTGCCCCCACTGTGCTACCGGCTGTCAGTATTATCTGGTGGTAAAGGATAACGAGATCGTGGATGTGGAACCGGCAAACGGCCCTTCCAACAAGGGACTGTTGTGTGTTAAGGGCAGATTTGGCTCGTTTCATTTCGTACATTCGCCGGAGAGATTAAAATATCCTCTGATCAAGAACCATGAGACCGGAGAGTTTGAGCGTGCTACCTGGGATGAGGCACTGGATCTCATCGCAGCGAAATTTACAGAGATCAAGAAAAAGTATGGTTCCGATGCACTGGCAGGCTTTGCCTGCTCCCGTTCTCCGAACGAGGACTGCTATATGCTGCAGAAGATGGTCCGCTGTGCGTTTGGTACCAATAATGTAGATAACTGTGCCAGAGTCTGTCATTCCGCAACCGTAGCCGGACTTGCCATGACACTGGGAAGCGGAGCCATGACCAATCCCATCAGTGATATTACGAATGATGTGGATGTGATCATGCTGGTAGGTTCCAACCCGGAGGAAGCACATCCTGTCATTGGTATGCAGATCCGTCAGGCAGTGGAACGGGGTACCCGGCTGATCGTGGTAGATCCCAGAGACATCGGTCTGTCCAGACAGGCAGATATTCATCTGAAATTAAAGCCCGGTACGAACGTTGCATTTGCCAACGGTATGATGAATGTGATCATCCATGAGGGACTGGCAGACGAAGAATTCATCCGCACCAGGACCGAAGGCTTTGAAGAATTGAAAAAGATTGTAGAAGAATATACTCCGGAGCGTGTAGCCGAGATCTGTCATATCGATGCGGACCACCTGCGGGAGGCGGCACTGATGTATGCCAAGGCGAAGAAGGCTCCGATCATCTATTGTCTGGGCGTAACGGAACATTCCACCGGAACCGAAGGTGTTATGTCCATGTCCAACATGGCGATGTTAGTAGGAAAGTTAGGACGCAGCGGCTGTGGTGTGAATCCCTTACGTGGACAGAATAACGTGCAGGGTGCCTGTGATATGGGTGCACTGCCCGGTGATCTCCCCGGCTATCAGAAAGTGACAAATCCCGAGGTTATTGCCAAGTTTGAAAAAGCATGGGGAGTGGAGCTGAACAGAAAACCCGGCGTACATGCAACGGATGTATTCCCTGCGGCAATCCGTAAGGAGATCCGTGGACTCTTTATCTTCGGCGAAGACCCAGTCGTAACGGATGCAGACCAGCATCATATCCGCAAGGCACTGGAAAGCCTGGATTTCCTGGTATTGTCCGATCTGTTCATGACAGAGACCGCGCAGTATGCGGATGTGATTCTGCCCGGTACCAGTTATGCGGAGAAGGAAGGCACCTTCAGCAATACGGAGAGAAGAGTACAGCGTGTCCGTAAAGCGGTGACACTGGAAGGCGAGATGCGCCTGGATACCGATATTTTTATCGACCTGATGAACCGTATGGGATATCCGCAAGTCCAGCTTACTTCCGAAGAGATCATGGATGAGATCGCGTCCCTGACTCCCAGCTTTGCAGGTATCAGCCATAGAAGACTGGATAAGGGTGAGAGTATCCAGTGGCCCTGCCCGGATAAGAAACATCCCGGCACACCGATTTTGCATGTAGGTAAATTCTCCAGAGGTCTGGGATGGTTCTACCCTGCAGAATATGTGCCCAGTGCGGAACTGCCGGATGAGGAATATCCGTTTATCATGATGACGGGACGTATCCTGTACCATTACAATACCAGGGCTATGACCGGAAAAACTCCGGGACTGATGGAGAAGGAAGGTCATTCCTTCATCGAGATGAATACGGGGGATGCAGTGCGCCTTGGCATTGAAAATGGAGAAAAGGTAAGGGTTACCTCCAGGAGAGGTACCCTGATCACGACTGCGAGAGTGGGAGATAAAGTATCCCCGAAGGAGACCTGGATGCCGTTCCATTTCCCGGATGGCAATGCCAATATCCTGACGAATGCGGCATTGGATAAATATGCGAGAATCCCGGAATACAAAGTCTGTGCGGTAAAAGTGGAAAAGCTTCCCGCAGAGGACAGACTGGCGGAGAATTTTTAGAATTTTCTGAACTTATAAGAAAACGTAGCATGGAAGATAAAAATAGGGTATAATCAGAATTCAGAGACTTTGAGAAAGTAGGAAATGCTATGTTTTTTAAAAATAGATGTAATATCACCGCGGTATTGATCGCGGGACTGCTAGGCATAAGTATGGTGACGGGGCTGACCGCCTGTGGCGGGGATGACGGCACGAAAGTAGTCTTTACCACAGGATTCGGGAAAAATGAGGTCTTTCGTATCGGAGATGAATCCTGCTCTAAGGCAGAGATCATGATCTATCTGACTACGATACAGAATCAGTATGCGAATGTCTACGGAACGGAGATCTGGAACACTTCCTTAAACGGTGTGACACTTGAGGATAACGTCAAGGAGACGGTACTGGCACGGATCGCGCAGATCAAGACCATGTATCTGCTGGCAAAGGAAAAAGAGGTCACGTTAGATGAAGCCGAGGAAGCAAAGGTCGTCCAGGCAGCGCAGGAGTATTATTCTTCCCTGAATGACACAGAGATCGAGACCATGGGTGCCACGGAGGAGATCGTGGAAAATCTGTACCGGGAATACGCCATGGCAGATAAGGTCTATCGGCTGATCATTCAGGATATCAATCCGGAGATCAGTGATGACGAGGCGCGCAAGATTACGGTGCAGCAGATCTTTTTCGCAACAGCATCCACAGATATGGACGGTAACTTAAAGCCCTATTCGGAAAGCTCTATCCGGAAAGCTTACGAAAAAGCCTGTGAGGTGAGAGCCATGGCGGTGGACGGAGAGCATGATTTCACGGAGCTGGCTTCTAAATACAGCGATGATTCCGAGATCACCTATTCTTTCGGTAAGGGTGAGGCGGAGAGTGCCTACGAGGAAGCAGCATTCAATCTGGCAACGGATGAAGTGAGCCAGGTGATCCAGTGCGAAAGAGGGTATTATATTATCAAATGTACCAATACCCTGGACAGAGAAGAAACCGATGCCAATAAGCTTAAGATTGTAGAGGAACGGAAAAGGGAAGTCTTCGGACAGGAGTATGACAGCTTCGTGAATACGCTGGTGCGTCAGCTCAATGACAAACTGTGGGATGAGATTACCCTGATCACGGACGAACAGGTGACCACGGATAACTTTTTTGATGTGTATGCAAAGTATTTTCCGGAGGAGTAATTCTTAGGATCACCATATGCTTTATTAAAATTTTAGAATTGCGGAAACACTGATAAATATTGGGTTTTCGACAGACTGTTAGCACTCATTTGAAATGAGTGCTAAATTTGTCTTGACTTTTTATTTTTGCAGTCCTACACTTAGAATCAGTTAGATAACAGTCAGCCATGACTGTGCAATTATAGAAAAGGATGTGGTAAAAATGGCAGCAAAAAGCGGTAGCTTATCAATCAACAGTGAAAACATTTTTCCGATTATTAAAAAGTGGTTGTATTCCGATCACGACATTTTCTACAGAGAGCTGATCTCTAACGGCTGCGATGCTGTGACCAAGCTGAAAAAGCTGGACATGATGGGAGAATATTCTCTTCCCGAAGGTTATAAGGGACGTGTGGATGTCATCGTGGATCCTGAGAAGAAGACACTGACCTTCAAGGATAACGGTCTGGGTATGACCGCCGACGAAGTGGAAGAGTATATCAACCAGATCGCATTTTCCGGTGCTACGGATTTCATTGAGAAATATAAGGACAAGAGCAATTCCGACCAGATCATCGGTCATTTCGGACTGGGCTTCTATTCCGCATTCATGGTAGCGGATGAAGTACATATTGATACGTTATCTTACAAGGATGGCGCCAAGGCAGTACACTGGGAGTGTGACGGCGGCACCGAGTTCTCCATGGAAGACGGAGACAAGACCGATGTCGGTACGACTATCACTCTGTTCTTAAATGAGGATTGCCTGGAGTTCTGTAATGAGTATAAAGCCCGTGAGGTAGTGAAGAAGTATTGTTCCTTCATGCCTACGGAGATCTATCTGTCCAAGGCGAACACCAAGGAGACCCAGATCATCAAGGAAGAGGAAAAGCTTCCCGATGATGAAGTCCTCGAAGAGATCGAGCCGGAGAAGAAGGAAAAAACAGAGGGCGAGAATGCAGAAGCCGAGGCAGCAGAAGAGCCCAAGAAGCTGAAGATCAGAAAGCGTCCCGAACTGATCAACGAGACACAGCCTCTGTGGACCAAGCATCCCAACGAGTGCACCAAGGAAGAGTATCTGGACTTCTACCGCAAGGTATTCCAGGATTACAAGGAGCCTCTGTTCTGGATCCACCTGAACATGGATTATCCTTTCAATCTGAAGGGTATTCTGTACTTCCCGAAGATCAATATGGAGTATGAGTCCATCGAGGGTACCATCAAGCTGTACAACAATCAGGTATTTATTGCAGATAATATCAAGGAAGTCATTCCAGAGTTCCTGCTGTTGTTAAAGGGTGTCATCGACTGTCCGGATCTGCCGCTGAATGTATCAAGAAGTGCATTGCAGAACGACGGATTCGTGAAGAAGATCGCCGAGTACATTACCAAGAAGGTAGCGGACAAGCTGGCCGGTATGTGCAAGACCGACAAGGAAGAGTACGACAAGTACTGGGATGATATCAGTCCCTTCATCAAATTCGGCTGCCTGAAGGATGACAAGTTCTGTGAGAAGATGAATGATTACATCCTCTTCAAGAATCTGGACGGCAAGTATCTGACTCTGCCGGAGTGCCTGGAGATCAAGCCTCAGGATGAGGAAGAGGACAAGGAGAATGCCATAGACGAGAACGGCAACAAGGTAGAAGCCGAAGTCGTAGAGGACAAGGCGGAAGATGAGGCTTCCGGGGAGAATACCGAGGAAGAGAAGAAGGAGAAGATCATCTACTATGTAACGGATGAACAGCAGCAGAGCCAGTACATCAATATGTTCAAGGCTGCCAAGATGGATGCTGTGATCCTGACCCACAATATCGATCAGCCCTTCATCTCCCAGTTGGAGCAGAAGAACGAGGGAATCAAGTTCCAGCGTATCGATGCGGATGTGACCGATGCCCTGAAGTCCAAGACTTCCAAGAAGGCTGAAAAAGAGATGGAAGAGCAGGCTGAGAGCATCAGCAAGCTGATGAAGAAGGCTCTGAAGAATGACAAGATCACGATCAAGGTAGAGAAGCTGAAGAACAAGAAGATCTCTTCTATGATCACGCTGTCCGAAGAGAGCAGACGTATGCAGGATATGATGAAGATGTACTCCATGCCCGGCATGGATATGAGTGCTTTCGGCGGCGAGGGCGAGACCCTGATCCTGAATGCCAACCATCCTCTGGTACAGTACATTACGGAGCACCAGGACGGCGAGAATGCAGAAATGATCTGCGAGCAGCTGTATGATCTGGCTAAGCTTCAGCATGCCCCTCTGGATGCAGATGCCATGACCAAGTTCGTGGCAAGAAGCAATGACATTATGATGCTGCTGACGAAGTAAATGAAGAGAAGGTCCGGTGAAGGACAATAAATAGAACAGGAACTGTGATGAGTGTTTTTGCATAAGTCATAGTTCCTGCTTTTTGTTAGAAAAATTATGGTAGTTATTCAGAAATTCATGCAATCATATTTATATGGCATTGAATAGCTAGCATTTAAGCACATCTTCGCGTAACGGAGCATATTCTGTAAGGAAGATTTATTGCCTGACCGAACATACGAGGACGATGTGGTACGGGATAGGCAGAAAGGACGCATGTCCATGGATGTTAAGGATACTACTTATACAGGGACACTACAGATCAGTGTTGTCTCTGCACTGGGGATGTCACCGATCCCCGGTGCTACGGTCACCATTTCTTATACCGGAGATCCGGATTCTCCGATAGAGACACTTACTACCGATGAATCGGGGCAGACCCCGGAGATCAATCTGAAAGCACCGCCCAGAGAGCTTTCTCTGACTCCTGATATTACGGAGCAGCCTTATTCTGAGTATAACATTCAAGTGACGGCAGAAGGCTTTGAAACGGTATTGGTATCCGGCTCTGAGATTCTGGCAGGTGCATATTCATTACAACCGATACGAATGAATCCATTGGATGTAACAGAAGAGGAGGAGAAGGTGGTGGTGATCCCGCCACATACCTTGTTTGGAGAATATCCCCCTAAGATTCCGGAAGAAGAGATCAAGCCTATGAACGAGACAGGGGAGATTGTCTTAAGTCGCGTTGTCATTCCGGAATACGTGATCGTACATGATGGCGACCCGGAGGATCCCACTGCCAGAAATTACTGGGTACGCTATAAGGATTATATTAAAAATGTAGCTTCCAGCGAGATTTATCCGACCTGGCCGGAAAGTGCGATCTATGCAAATATACTGGTGATCCAGTCATTTACGCTAAATCGTATTTTTACAGAGTGGTACAGGGGAAAAGGATATGACTTTACAATAACTTCTTCTACGGCATATGACCAAAAATGGATCTATGGCAGAAATGTGTTCGAAGAGATCGATTATCTGGTAGATTCCATTTTTACCAATTATTTATCCAGACCCGGCGTACGGCAGCCTATTTTCACATCATATTGTGACGGCAATCGGACCAGATGCAGGGGATTGAGTCAGTGGGGATCCCAGTCGTTGGCGGAGCAGGGATATTCCGCCATTGATATCATTCATTATTATTACGGTAATGATATGTACATCAATTCTGCGGATATTATATCGGGAGTGCCGTCCTCCTGGCCGGGATATGACCTGACTATTGGGTCTTCCGGGGAAAAAGTCCGTCAGCTGCAACAGCAGTTGAACCGGATTGCCAAAAATTATCCGGCGATCCCTACTCTGATCCCGGACGGTATCTATGGACCCGATACTGCGGATGCAGTCAGGATGTTCCAAAAAATATTTCATCTTCCGCAGACCGGTATAGTCGATTATCCTACATGGTTTGAAATATCGGATATCTATGTGGGCGTCACACGCATCTCAGAACCGGATGTGTAGAAAATTGAGAGTTAGTGAAATAGTTGATCTAAAATCTTTATGGGTCTATAGAAGATAAATTGCCCTGTAGGTACTTTTTGGGACAGGTAAAAAACAAAAACGAAACAATATGGGCCTATAGCGAAAAATTCGCCTGCCAGATACTCAATTTCTTCAAAATGAGTATCTCAGAGCCAGTTTTTTCCCTATAGACCCATATTCACCTTTTTATACGTTATTTGCAGCAAATTAAGTATCTCACTACACGTTTTTTCTGCATAGACCCAAAACACAGAACGCCCACGGTGGATGGAATGTCATGCCGCGATCTCTGTCGGAGGGTGTTGATATTTTCTTGAAAAGTGCTGAAAGACAGGGGGAAAGCGGACACGATGTCCGCGTCAGCCGATCCGCACCATGGATGGCGTGTGTAGGCGGCCCCGTCATGATGAGAACCGCTATATCACTTTTCGTAGAAAATTCACACCTGGAGACGCGACATCAAGGCGTGATGTTCCGTTCGCCGCGGGCGTTCGTGGGGTCTACGGCAACCCTACGTTACGAGCCATGCACCCAATTCATAAATGTGTCGCAAAAGGCGCTCCACATTTATTTCATTGACGGCTGTCGAGTGTGTCCGTTGGACGCACAGTATAAAGTCAAAAACAAAAACAGCGACTTGTGAGCAAGCTCCCAGATCGCTGTTTCTGTTTTGACTTTGCATGGCTCGTAACTTTCAATTTACCTTACTTCTTCCGTGATCAATTCTGCCCACGTCACAGCGAATCCGGCGCGGTGTGCTACCCGTTGGGAAGCAATGTGGGACATGCTTGTTCCATAATAAGGAATCGTACCCTGAGCCAAAATATCCTGAACCAGAAGTCTTACTAAAGTTGATCCCACATGCATTTCTCTGGCGTGGGGAGCTACATTGATCCCAATCTGCCAGAACAAGGGACTGTCAGCGCTGGCGCCAGCCATACCGAGAATCTCATCGTCCTTTACCGCGGCCATACCCAAAACATCCGGTGCATCCGGATCGAAAGCAAATGCTTGATCAAAACGATCATCACCACGAAATTGCAGAATAGCATCCTGATCATATCGTATCAGTTCAAAATCCCGGGCATCAGATAGCAAAGCCGAAGGAGGGTCAGAAGAAGCTATGCCACCAGACTCCGGCAGAAAAAAAGGATGTACCTGCGCAATACGGAGACTGAAGGGAGCCAGCAATTCCTCCAATTCCCGAAGCCGTTTCATGTCAAAAAACCATTCTCCCGTCACATCGGCATAACGTTTCCGACATTCTGCCACAATTTCCTCGGAACCGGTAACTAATAATTTTCCATTGACGACAGCAATTTTTAACCTGCAAACCGTCTGTTCCTGAAAACGGCGGCGTCCCTCCTGCGGTACATAAATTGTAAAATGATTTTTTGGATCTGCCACATCAGCAGGACTGCAACAGTAGTCCAGTGCCAGCTGGCGGGACAATGCTTCCTGATACATAGATGTCGGAACTCCTTTCACAACGGATCACATTAAACTCTGTGGTTCCCATCCTTTCATTACATGTTTCACGGTATACTCCGCAGCCTCCGCATCCGTCAGCTGGTGGGAAAAGTCAGCGCGGGTGGCAGGGGAAGCACCGGGACCGTAGGAAGCGTATTCTCCGTAATAGAAATGTCCATGGGGTTTCTTCCAGTCCTGCCAGCCGGCGGGATGGATGTGTGCCCCCAGTTCACAGTGTAAGAATACGGTCTTCGCCCATTCTCTCCAGGGACGTCCCAGGTAGATGGAATGGGGAGGACAGTCGCTCTCCAGGCTGCATTCATGGAAGACATAGCCGTAGGGTTCTTCCATGGGAGTGGAGGCTGCGGTCACATAGCCGTAGATCACTTCATCCTCCGGACTTTCCGGAGGGACCCGGTCTCCGGGAAGCTTCGAGTAGATCGTACAATGCTCAAACCAGGCGATGCCGCTGCCGAAGATGAAATCCACATCTCCCTGAATAAAACAGTTTTCATAATAATGACGTCCTATAGTGCGGGGCTTGAATTCTCCGGGTCCCTTGAAGCCTCCGGGCTGCGCCTCTTTTAACGGCAGAGGTGCATCGAAGACCGTGTCCTGGCTGCCAAGAAAACGGCAGTCATAAAAAGCATTGCGGTCACCGTCTACATAGACCGCCAGCGCCTGCCCTACGGTATGCCCGAAGCCGGAATCATTCTGAAAAGTCAGATGCTTTGCAGTAAAATCATGGGTGTCGATCCGGACGGAAGCGGTGCGGAAGGTTCCGCGTTTATCTCCCTCAGGCATAAGATCAAAGGCGGCATCTCCGTAGACGAGAATCGTTTTGTCTGCACCGGCCCCTTCGAAGGTGACATTTGGTCTGGTGATGATTATTTTTTCCCTATAAATACCCTCCCCGATGTGTACGATCACAGGAGGCAGATCAGAAACGGGAGCCGGGAACTGCTTTTCGCATGATAAGCAGGATGAATCCGTCAGGGCGGTCAGTGCTTCAGTAATGGTAGAAAAAGAAGTGCCCGGAAGGGTATTTCCGGGCATATTGACATAATAATGCAAGGAAGTCTTGTCTGACATAAATAACTCCATTCTATAGATGTTGTTTTTATGGAAAGAAACGCTGCATGCGACATCTACAACACAATGCAGCCTAAGATCCTGTATGGCTGATGCCTGAATAACTTAAAGCAGACGCACAATCTCTAAATCCGGCTGGTCCGCCAGGTTCACATACTCTCCGCCACATTGTACGACAGGCCGGGAGAGCTTGTCTTTGTTGATATAAATGATCGTCCCTTTCCGCCCATCGCTTAACAGACAACGGTTCTGCAGACAGGAATTGACCACATTTTCCAGAAAAGGAAGCAGGATGGAGACATCGTATTTCTGGAAGCCTTCTGCCTCGAACATCTCGATGACACGGAATGGACACAAAGGTCCTCTGTAACAGCGGGCAGCGGTCATGGCATCGTAGACATCGGCAATAGCCACGATTCTTGCATAAGGGTCGATCTGATTGCCTTTTAATTTCAGAGGATAACCGCTGCCGTTGCTGCGTTCGTGATGCATGAGGGCGGCATTTTTCACATGATCATCCACATCCTGGGACAGGAGAAGCTGGTAACCCAGGGTGGGATGCTTTTTGATCGTTGCAAATTCTTCCTCGGACAGCTTTCCCGGTTTTGAAATGATAGAATAAGGTATCAGCAGTTTGCCGATATCATGGAATAGACCACAGGCAGTGGCCAGCTCAATTTCCTCGTCAGACAGCTTCAGCCATCCGGCCAGTATGTTGCAGATCAGGGCAACATTCAGACTGTGAGTGTAAGTGGAATCATCATATTCCCGCATGTTCTGGAGCATGTCCAGAATGCTGATGCTGCCGGAATGATTGGCTACGATGGCCATGGTGTTCTTCAATAGGGTATTCACATCTAAAGAGGTATTTTTTTGAATCACGAGATTCATATTTTCCCGGAACAGTTCAACATCATTTTCAAAATCTGTCTTGAACAGTTGAAATTCCGGAGAACTCTTAATGCGCTCGGAGTAAGAGAGCTCAGTGTCAGTAGAATCCTCAGCAGGCCGCACGGGTTGTATGATATCCTCGACAAAAATGGTGAGGATACCGTACAGATCCAGCTTGGTGATCAGTTTATCCGTAAGGATGGTCCCTTTTTGTATCAGAAGCTCATGGTCCAGATCATAGACGTCTTCGGCGACGGTCATGCCGGGAACCAGTTGGGTGATAGACAGCCTTTTCATAAGTATTCTGCTCCTTATCATGAAAAGAAAATTTAACTGATTTCATTATAATAATTTTTATCCGGACTGTCAATTTGTGCAGGCTCTTAGGGGGCCACATCCTGTTCATAAAATTTTTACAGTCTTTTCACGCCTATGGGCATATTGAAAGGTTGAAACATAGAGGAAAATCTGCTACAATAACCTTTGAATTATGCGAAGACCCATGGATATTTTATTGCCAAAAGGGTGTGGAAACGAGGAAAAAATGAGCGTTATTGAGAAGATATTTGGCACGCACAGTTCCAGAGAACTGAAGCGTATTGAACCTCTGGTAGACAAGATCGAGGCACTCCGTCCTACAATGCAGGCACTTTCCGATGAGGAACTGCGCGGCAAGACCGAGGAGTATAAGAAGCGTCTGACCGAGGGAGAGACTCTGGACGATCTGCTTCCGGAGGCTTATGCAACCGTAAGAGAGGCTGCAAAGCGTGTTCTGAACATGGAACACTACAGAGTACAGCTGATGGGTGGTATCATCCTGCATCAGGGACGTATCGCAGAGATGCGTACCGGTGAAGGTAAGACACTGGTGTCTACACTTCCTGCTTATCTGAATGCTTTGGAAGGCAAGGGTGTCCATGTCGTTACCGTCAATGACTATCTGGCGAAGCGTGACGCGGAGTGGATGGGGCAGGTACATGAGTTCCTGGGACTGAAGGTCGGCGTGGTACTCAACAGCATGACCTCCGAGGAGAGACAGGAAGCTTACAAGTGTGATATCACTTATGTTACCAACAACGAGCTGGGATTTGATTATCTGCGTGATAACATGGTTATTTACAAGGAACAGCTGGTTCTGCGTGGACTGCATTATGCCATCATCGATGAGGTGGACTCCGTACTGATCGATGAAGCGAGAACCCCTCTGATCATTTCCGGACAGAGCGGCAAGTCCACAGCTCTGTACGAGATGTGTGATCTGCTGGCACGTCAGATGAAGCGCGGTGATGATGTACAGGAACTGACCAAGATGGATGCCATTATGGGTGTGGTACAGGAAGAGACCGGAGACTTCGTCGTTAACGAAAAGGATAAGATCATCAACCTGACCGCAGCAGGTATGGAGAAGGTTGAGAGATTCTTCCACATTGATAACTTCGCTGATCCCGAGAACCTGGAGATCCAGCACAATATCATTCTGGCATTGCGTGCCCATAATCTGATGTTCCGTGATAAGGATTACGTGGTAAAAGATGACCAGGTACTGATCGTCGATGAATTTACCGGACGTATCATGCCGGGACGCCGTTATTCCGACGGTCTGCACCAGGCAATCGAAGCAAAAGAGCATGTAAAGGTGAAGAGAGAAAGTAAGACGCTTGCATCCATTACCTTCCAGAATTTCTTTAATTTATTCGATAAAAAGTGTGGTATGACCGGTACAGCTCTCACTGAGGAGACCGAGTTCCGTGAGATCTACGGCATGGATGTTGTTGTGATCCCTACGAACCGTCCCGTTATCCGTAAGGATCTGCAGGATGCTGTATACAAGACGAAGAGAGAGAAGCTGAACGCTATCGTGAATGCGGTAGAGGAAGCGCATGCCACAGGACAGCCTGTACTGGTAGGTACGATCACAATCGAAGCCAGTGAGGAACTGAGCAGAATGCTGACTAAGCGCGGCATTCAGCACAAGGTTCTGAATGCAAAATTCCATGAACTGGAAGCAGAGATCGTAGCCGATGCCGGTGTACACGGTGCGGTAACCATCGCTACCAACATGGCAGGTCGTGGTACGGATATCAAGCTGGATGATGAAGCGAGAGCCGCCGGCGGACTGAAGATCATCGGTACCGAGCGTCATGAGTCCAGACGTATTGATAATCAGCTGCGTGGTCGTTCCGGACGTCAGGGAGATCCCGGTGAGTCTAAGTTCTACATCTCTCTGGAAGACGATCTGATGAGACTGTTCGGTTCCGAGCGCCTGATCAGTATGTTCAATACCTTAGGTATCCCCGAAGGACAGGAGATCGAGCACAAGGCATTGACCAATGCCATCGAATCCGCACAGAAAAAGATTGAGAGCAACAACTACGGTATCCGTAAGAATCTGTTAGAGTATGACCGTGTCATGAGTGAACAGAGAGAGATCATCTACGAGGAGCGTCTGCGGGTACTGAACGGCGAGAGCATGCGCGATGTGATCTACAAGATGATCACCGATATTACCGAGAACTGTGTAGATATTTGTATCAATGACGACGCAGATATCTCCGACTGGGATTTCAATGAGTTAAATACCCTGCTCATTCCTACGATCCCGTTACAGCCTCTGACACCGGAGCGTGTGAAGAAGCCCAAGAAGAACAGCTTAAAGCAGCAGTTAAAGGAAGAAGCTGTGAAGCTGTACGAAGCAAAAGAGGCCGAGTTCCCCGAACCCGAAGCCATCCGTGAGCTGGAGCGTGTGGTTCTGCTGAAGGTCATCGACCGTAAGTGGATGGATCATATCGACGACATGGAGCAGCTGCGTCAGGGCGTGGGCTTACAGGCATACGGACAGAGAGATCCGCTGGTAGAGTACAAGATGAGCGGTTACGAGATGTTCGATGAGATGACCCAGAACATCCGGGAAGAGACTGTGAGACTTCTGTTCCATATCAAGATCGAACAGAAGGTAGAGCGTGAGCAGCAGGCGAAGATCACCGGCACGAACAAGGACGATTCCTTACCGAAGGGACCTGTAAAGCGTGAAAATGCAAAGGTGTATCCGAATGATCCCTGCCCCTGTGGAAGCGGTAAAAAATACAAGAACTGCTGCGGACGGAAGGCCTGATGTTTTCTGACGACAGCGGAAGACAGTGCGGCAGCGCGGACAGACGGTGTGCCTGCCGTAAAAAGTGAGAATTACGATAATAGAAAATAATAGAATAAGAAAGTAGGTGACGTTAAGTGGTTGAATTAGATCAGATGAAGACAGAAATTCTGTCCTACGAAACACCTTTAGCGGAAGTGAGGGATTCACTTTGACCTTGCTAACAAGGCAAAGCGGATCGAAGAAATGGAACGTGAGATGGAGGCTCCCGGATTCTGGGATGACCCAGAGCGTTCCAACCAGAAAATGAAAGAACTGAAGAACCTGAAGGATACAGTGGGAGAGTGTGATAAGCTTTCTACACAGTACGATGATATCCTGACTCTGATCGATATGGGATATGAGGAGAACGATGAGTCTCTGATCCCGGAAATCCGTGGAGAGCTGGATGAATTCATCAGGGAATTCGATGAACTTAGGATCGGTACCCTATTGTCCGGAGAATATGATAAGAACAATGCGATCTTAAAGCTCAATGCCGGTGCCGGCGGTACCGAGAGCTGTGACTGGTGCGGTATGCTGTATCGTATGTATACCCGCTGGGCGGAGCGCAAGGGCTTTACCATTGAAGTACTGGACTACCTGGATGGTGATGAGGCCGGGATCAAGTCAGTGACTTTCCAGGTCAACGGACTGAATGCCTATGGCTACCTCAAATCTGAGAAGGGTGTACACCGTCTGGTGCGTATCTCTCCTTTCAATGCCCAGGGTAAGCGTCAGACATCCTTTGTATCTCTGGATGTTATGCCGGATATCGAAGGAGATCTGGATGTGGATATTGATGAGAAGGATCTGCGCATCGACACCTACCGAAGTAGCGGTGCCGGTGGCCAGCATATCAACAAGACCTCCTCTGCCATCCGTATCACCCATATCCCGACAGGGACAGTGGTGCAGTGTCAGAACGAACGAAGCCAGTTCCAGAACAAGGATAAGGCTATGCAGATGCTGAAAGCCAAGCTGTATCTGTTAAAACAGGAAGCAAATGCCGAGAAACTGTCGGATATCCGCGGCGAAGTCAAGGAGATCGGCTGGGGCAACCAGATCCGTTCCTATGTATTGCAGCCTTACACACTGGTCAAGGATCACCGTACCGATGTGGAGACAGGCAATGTGGACGCAGTGCTGGATGGCGGACTGGATATCTTCATCAATGGCTATCTGAAATGGATCAGCGTACAGGGAGATAAGAAGAACACAGAGAATTAACAAATTCAAGTTTGTAAATGACACATTCCAGAAGGAGTGAAAGCTTTCTGGAATGTGATTTTTTATAAGGGAGAAAATTACATATGAGAAACGAAAACAAAGAGACAAACCAGGGCAAAAAAGCGATAGGAGAGTCCATGGGCAGCAGAATTGTGCTTGCCCTGATCGTTGTGGCTGTGATAGTTACGGCGGCAAAAGTGATCCCTTTGGTCCGGAATCGGGTACAGACTTCCCAATATCCGGTGATCGAGCTGGCAGATCTGCAGGGAATGGAACTGGAGAGCTTAAGTGATGGAAAGTTCAGTTTCAGCTATCCGGCAGAAGACTGGGAAGTGTGGGAGCAGGTGACGACGGATTATCACCCGCTTACGATCTTCTATAAAGGGACAGCGGATGACGGCTCCACAAGTATCTCGGTGGCGGAGAATGACACCGTGGTCACACAGTTGAAACCGGAACTTCTGCAGGTAATGTTGGATGGCTTAAAAGAACAGGCTCCTTATATGGTGATAAAGGAAAGTGAAATGCGCAGTATGGAAGGTACACCGGTGTTCTATCTGGAGGACAATATGTCACTGACCCAGGAAGGACTGGATATGATGGTAGATACCGGCGCGTGGACAGAGGAAACGATAGAAGCCATGGGCGGCCGTGAGGCACTTTTAAGTAACAATATTGCTTCGGACCAGATTCAGATCTATCAGTTGAAAAATGGAAAAATTTATGTGTATACCGGAAATTATACGGATGATGCGCAGAAAGATATGGTACTGGACACCATCACGGTGATAGCACAGACAATAAAGAGCACAGGCAATTAATGCCTGTGCTCGTTCTGCATCAGATCCAGAAAATATAAGGTCTGGGTCATATTCATGTATGGCACCAGCCACAGAGTTCCGATACCGAAGCTCAGCAAACACAGAAATCCCAGCGGCAGGAAGCTCATCTGTAAGCAGAACAGCTCCCATTTATGTCCCTTCATAATGCGGAAGCTTAATTTCATCAGTTCCATAGCGCTATACTGGGGAAAATCCAACAGTAAATAGTAAGCCTGGGATAAACCAAGGGATAACGGAATATAGATACACATACCGATGACCATAAGCACAATGCACAGGATTGCCATAGTTATGGCGTCGAAGCCTTTCCCTGACCGCAGGAGAAAATAGCAGATATCAAACGGAAGTGTACATGCCGTATTCAGCAGGATCAGTACTGCGGAGATCCCGAGCGATTTTTTGAATAAGTATTTGAAGCCGTAGAACAGATTGGCAGTTACAGCAGGTCTGCTGCAGGCAGTATTCAGATAAAATAATGTGATGCCGGTCTGAAATACTCCGGTGAAAATCGACAATAAAGTCGTACAGGCTGTCAAAAGCAGATATTCCGCCAGAGATGTCTCTGCGCTTCCCCCCATAAGTGTCCGTACGGTAAGGATCATAGTGAAGGGCATGCTGACGGCAAAGGAGAGGGAAAATACGATCAGACTCCGGCAGATGGACAGCAGGATGGCATTGCCGTAATGCCCTGCCATCTGATCTCTGGCTTTTTCTTTGAGTTGGGCTCTGGATGTATATTGTGTCATAGAAATCCTCTTTTCTTTTTATTATTTCGTAACCACAGAATCCATCGGAAAATATCGGCATGTCTTACAGGTACGACTGCCAGAATCCTTCCATATCGACACCGTACATCTGCTGGTACATCTGATCCAGCATATTCCTATAAGAAGGATCGGTAAATACCGTGACAATGCTGCTGATCGTGATGAAGATACCGAGTGCCAGTCCCACACAGGACAGCCAGATCCCGGCGACACACATACTGCTCATACGCTGTCCCTTTTTTCTGGTAAGCATTGCAAAGAGAATGCCAAGAGCACCGGCAGGGATGGACAGCAGTCCTGTGCAGCATAATACCAGGGAACAGATGCCGCAGACCATAGAAGCGATCGATAACCCCCTGTATTTCGGATCGATCTGCGGTATATTTTGATTCATTTCGTTATTCTGATTCTGATAATAATCCATAGAAAGCCTCATTTCCAGGCGGCATGTGGTGAATTTGTCTGCCGCGCTTATATTAAGTACTGTACCATTTTTTCCTGTAATAAGCAAATGAAATAAAAATGAAAAGATTGAGAAAACTTCTGATTTCCAGTATAATATACCCATGCGCAAAACAAAATGGCAACAGACCATCAGGAGGAACTATGGATATTATACAGAAAATCAAAGAAGAACTTCAGGTAGAAAAATGGCAGGTGGAAGCTGCGGTGAAGCTGATCGATGAGGGAAATACCATCCCTTTCATCTCCCGTTATCGTAAGGAGGTCACCGGATCTCTGAACGACGAGCAGCTGCGTAATCTCGATGAGAGACTGACCTATCTGAGAAGTCTGGAAGATAAAAAGGAGCAGGTGCTGAAGAGCATCGAGGAACAGGGAAAACTTACCGATGACTTAAAGGAGAAGATTCTGGCAGCTCAGACGCTGGTAGTGGTAGAGGATCTGTACCGACCCTATCGACCCAAGAGAAAGACCCGTGCCAGTATTGCAAAGGAGAAGGGGTTGGAACCTCTGGCAGAATACATTCTGCGCCAGGAGGCAACAGAACCGTTGCTTAACGAGGCGGCCAAGTATGTTTCCGAAGAAAAAGAAGTAAAGACTCCGGAGGAAGCATTGCAGGGAGCACAGGATATTATTGCCGAGATGATCTCCGACGATGCGGATCATCGTCTTTACATCCGTAATATCACCGTAGAGGAAGGTATTGTGACCGGCACTGCGAAGGATGAGAAGGCTCAGAGCGTCTACGAGATGTATTACAATTTTGAAGAGCCTGTGAAGAAGATTGCAGGTCACAGAGTACTGGCATTGAACCGTGGAGAGGCAGAAAAAGTACTGACTGTAAAAGTCAATGCACCGGAAGAGCGTATTCTGCGTTATCTGGAGAAAAAGCTGATCACGAAGGAAAATGAGTATACCACACCGGTAATCTGTGCTGCAGTGGAAGACAGCTATGATCGTTTAATAGCACCCGCTATTGAAAGAGAGATCCGTAACGATCTGACAGAAAAGGCAGAGGACGGAGCTATCAATGTCTTCGGCAAAAATTTAGAGCAGCTGCTATTGCAGCCGCCTATCGCAGGAAAAGTGGTCTTGGGTTGGGATCCGGCGTTCCGTACCGGCTGTAAACTGGCAGTGGTAGATGCTACCGGAAAAGTGCTGGATACGAAAGTGATCTTCCCTACAGCACCGCAGAATAAGGTGGAGGAGTCCAAAGCCGAGCTGAAGAAACTGATCAAAAAATATAATGTGGATTTAATTTCTGTGGGAAATGGTACGGCCTCCAGAGAGTCCGAGCAGGTAATCGTAGAGCTGTTGAAGGAACTGGATCGTCCGGTACAGTATGTGATCGTCAACGAGGCAGGTGCTTCCGTATACTCCGCAAGTAAGCTGGCGACAGAAGAGTTTCCTAATTTTGACGTGGGACAGAGAAGTGCTGCATCCATCGCCAGAAGATTACAGGATCCCCTGGCAGAACTGGTGAAGATCGATCCCAAGTCCATCGGTGTCGGTCAGTACCAGCATGACATGAATCAGAAAAAGTTAAGCGATGCCTTAAGCGGCGTGGTAGAGGACAGCGTAAATAAAGTCGGCGTGGATCTGAATACCGCATCCGCATCTTTACTCGAATATGTCTCCGGTATTAACAAGACGATTGCGAAGAATATCGTGGATTATAGAGAAAATAACGGACGTTTTGTAAACAGAAAACAGCTGTTGAAGGTACCGAAGCTGGGGCCTAAGGCGTATGAGCAGTGTGCCGGTTTCCTGAGGATCCCGGATGGCAAGAATCCGCTGGATGCAACAAGTGTCCATCCCGAGTCCTATGAAGCTGCAGAACAGTTGATGGAGAAGCTGGGACTGACCATGGAAGATATTAAGGAAGCCCAGAAGCAGGCGGCTGCAAAAAAAGCTTCCGGCAGGAGCAGCGCTGCGCAGGCAGACGGACAGAAGAATGGTAACGGCACAGTCAATGCACCGAAGAAGCGGGAAGAACAGAAAGGTAAAGCAGTTCGGGTACACAATACCAATACCGCTATGGGCAAGGCTCTCGCAGCGGCCATGGGCGGTGTGACTTTTGACAATTCTGCGCAGACCTCTGCAAAGCAGACGGCACCTGTAGCTAAAAATGCAGTAAATGATGCAAAGGATATGTCCGGTCTGGAGAAGCGGATTAAAAATAAGAAGCTTTTAGCAGAGGAACTGGGCATTGGTGAGATCACGCTGACAGATATTCTGAAGGAACTGGAGAAGCCGGGCAGAGATCCCAGAGACGATATGCCGAAACCGATCCTGCGCAGTGATGTCCTGGATATGAAGGATTTAAAACCCGGTATGATCTTAAAGGGAACCGTGCGTAATGTCATTGACTTCGGTGTGTTCGTGGATATCGGTGTCCATCAGGACGGACTGGTGCATATCTCCCAGATCACCGACCGCTATATCAAGCATCCGTTGGAAGCTGTCAGCGTCGGAGATATCGTGGATGTGCAGGTACTCACCGTAGATATGGCAAAGAAACGTATCGGTCTGACCATGAAGATCCAGAAGCAGTAAGAATATAGAATGATGCCAGGGGGCTATGTGCCAGTGGTACATGTCTGGTACGGGGCATCCGTAGGTATTAAAAAACAGGGACAGCTGATAACGGCTGTCCCTGTTTTGATTTCATCAATTATGCTTTTTATGCTTTGTGACCGGTCTTGATGATGGGGCTTAACGGTTTGTAGATCAGCAGGGTTACGACAGACACCAGCGTTCCCTTGATGAGATTTATGGGAGCCACACATGCCACCACGAAGCTTACAATGCTGCCTTCCTTTGCCAGTGGATTGACCTCGGCTCCCATTGCCAGAATGGCATCCAGAGGCATTCCGTAGAATTTGGAGAACGCGGGAAGCAGATATACGGCATTGAATGCGGTGCCAAATACGGTCATGACCAGAGTACCCGCAATGCAGGCGATGATTGCGCTTTTCTTTGTCTTTTTAAAAGAGTACACAGCGGAAGCGGGGATGATCAGGCTGCAGCCCACCACGAAGTTCGCCAGATCGCCGATGAAGGCGGTAGAGGTACCTTTTATGCATAGCTTCAACAGTATCTTCACGAATTCCATCATGACACCTGCTACAGGACCGAAAGCAAAGGAACCGACTAAGATCGGCAGCTCACTGAAGTCCATTTTATAGAAGCCGGGGGCAAAAAAGATGGGAAAGTCCAGCACATGCAGGATCATGGCGATGGCGGAAAACATACCGATCATGGCAAGCTTTCTCGTATTGAAGATCGGCTCCGAGATGCCGTTTTTCTTCTGCGCGCCCTTTTCCAGCACCACAGCCACCAGGAAACACCCCACGATGACCGCCAGGAAGATGACTACATAGGCCACATTTTCAGTTACAGTTTGCATTAATTTGTTCATTTCAGAACTCCTTTCCTATGAGAAAAATCAAGGAAAGCCTTCAAAAAAAGCCCCGAAATACAAGCTTCCGGGGCATGGGTATCACAAAAAAATATAAGTGATACGTCTTCTTTCATCCAGACTGTACTGTTGGTCCCGGATTCACACCGGATCAGCCACAGATCGAAATCTGCGGGTCGCGGACTTAAGGATGACCTATTACCGCCAGTAGGGAATTACACCCAACCCTGAAGAACTTTACCTTATGGATGGAATATATCACTTTGTGAAATAAAAGTCAATATAGAAAATCTTTAGAATTTTCCCAACATTTTTTTGGGATTTCCCTGTTATAGTAGCTGTAATAACTATTCAGAAACGCATGCGCAAAATCGCCCTTTCAGAGTTTTCCTTTTGCATGGCTCTGAATAGTTGCAAATACTTATAAAAATGTGTTGACACTCAAAAAATATTATTGTATTATGCGAACAGTACAGTGACACAAAGATGAATACACAAAAATATAACAGGAAATGGGAGTATGTGAGGAATGAGTGCATTAGTAGAGATTAAAGATGTGTGCAAGGTTTACAATCCCGGGGAAAATGAAGTGCGGGCATTGGATCATGTGAGTCTGACCATCGACGAGCAGGAATTTGTGGCTATCATCGGGCATTCCGGAAGCGGAAAGTCTACACTGATGAATATGCTGGGCTGTCTGGATGTGCCTACCAGCGGGGAATATTGGCTGCATGGACAGGACGTGTCCGCATTATCCGACGATGCATTGTCCGACATCCGGAACCGGGAGATCGGGTTTATCTTTCAGGGCTTTAATCTGATCCCGAATCTGACGGCATTGGAAAATGTGGAGTTGCCTCTGATCTATAGGGGAGTATCCAAAAGTGTGCGGGAAGAGCTGTCCGTGGAGGCCTTGAAAAAGGTAGGTCTTGAACATCGTATGGATCATAAGCCTTCGGAGATGTCCGGCGGTCAGCAGCAGAGAGTGGCGATCGCCAGGGCCATAGCCCAGGCACCTCCGGTGATCCTGGCGGATGAGCCAACGGGTAATCTGGACTCCAATTCCACGAAAGAGATCATGGATATTCTAAAAGGATTACATAAAGAGGGAAGAACCGTCATATTGATCACACATGATAATGAGATCGCAGCACAGGCGAAGCGAGTGATCAAGATCAAGGACGGCAAAGTAGAATCCGATTCCGGACAGATCGTTCCGGTGGAGGAACTGCGGACGACAGGAGCCTGATGCGGAAAACAGATTTTCACATGCAGCGAATGAAAAGACATGAGTATAAAATAGAAAGGATCATGAGTGAGAGATCATGGAACAGCAGGAAAAAACAGAACAGGCACTGAGTGCAAAAGAAAGCAAGGCAATGAAGAAGGAAGAAAAGAGAAAGCTAAAAGAAACAAAAAGAGAACAGAAGGCAGGTAAAATCGGCAAAAAACGTAAAAAAGCACCTATTATTATTGCTGCTATCATAATCATACTGATCGTGATCCGTATGGTAAGCTGTGCATTTTCCGGCAGTGCGGGCGTCATGGTCAGCACTACTAACGCATTCCGCGGTGACATCGAGGAAAATGTCAGCACCAGCGGCAAGGTAGTCAGTGAAGAGAAAGCGGTTCTCTTTGCGCCGGTAGGCGGCAGATTAAACGAAGTCAATGTGGCAGCCGGTGATGCTGTGAAGGCAGGGGATGTGTTGATGACCTATGACATGGAGCAGATGGAGGAGCGCCTGCAGGAGGCAACATTACAGCAGACCAAGAGCAATGCTTCCTATAACAGCACCATGACAGAGAACAGCAAGAGTCAGGCCAAATTAAACGAAGCCAACACGAACCTGGCAGTGTTGGACCAACAGCTGACGGATTACAAGGCTTATCTGAAAGAACTGCAGGATAAACTTGCAAAGAGTCAGAGAGAAACCCAGAGACAGTTATCCGAAGAAAGCTATGAATTATCCAGAAAATCCGCTGATTTGAGCAAGGAACTGCAGAATTCCGCTACCAGTGCAGACCGTGCGAAAGAAATCAATAAGGAACTCCAGGATATCAGCGCCAGCCAGGCGAGAAATTCTTATGTGCAGTCCATTGCAGGATCCAGCGATTACGTGGTAAATATGCAGAATGAGATTGCTTCCGTACAGGAACATATTGAGGAATGTGAAACTTATAAAGCGAAGATGCAGGCACAGAAGGATGCCGGTGAAGGATCGATCCTCAACGGTTATCAGTCCAAAGGGTACGCTGCAGACAGAGATTTGGCACAGCTGACCTACAAAGAGGCGGAGGAACAGTATTATTCTGCGAAGAAAGGCATTGTAGCTGATTTTGACGGTATCGTAACGGAATGCACCGGTGTATCCGGAGCCAGTGTGGCGGAGGGCGCACAGCTGATCACACTGGAGAGCAGCCAGAATGTGAAGGTTTCCTTTGATGCTTCCAAGTCCGATGTGGCAAAACTTGCCATCGGGCAGAAAGTAGATATTACCATCTCCGGCAATAAATACGAAGGCGAGATCAGTAAGATCAATCGTATGGCAACACTGAACGCCTCCAATACGCCCATGGTAGGGGTAGAAGTACATCTGACTAACCCGGATGACAAGATCATTCTGGGACTGGATGCAAAGCTGACCGTACATACCAACAGTGCACAGGATACATTGTTGATCCCGGTAGAAGCGATCAATGCGGATAAAAACGGAGATTTCCTCTATGTGATCGAGAACGGCATGGTAGTTAAGAGGGCAATTACCTGCGGAATCTCCTCCGATGAATACACAGAGGTCCTGGAGGGCATTACCGAGAAAGACCAGATCATTGTGAACAGCCTCACAGGTATCAGCCTGGAGGAGGGCATGGCAGTAACGGCTGTGCCCATGGAACAGTAGGAGGCGGATCCATGACACAAGTATGGGAATACATCAAAATTGCATTGATGAATATCCGCAGTAATAAAGGACGTTCGATCCTGACCATGTTGGGCATTATCATAGGAATCTCTTCGGTGATCATGATCATTTCCATAGGTAACGGCGTGAAAAGTGGGATCAACGGAGAACTGAATTCTATGGCGGGCGGTCAGATCGCCGTTTATAGCAGCGATACCGCAGAAAACGGTACGGAAGTGATATTTACCGAAGAGGATATGGATGCCATTCAGGAGAAGGTCCCTAATGTCAAGGCGGTAACACCGTCCTGGAGTTTCAGCGGAAGCGCCACCGGCAGAAAGGGAACCTTTGATGCTGCTGCAACTTTCGGTAAGGCGGGACTGGAATATTCGAGCCAGGATCCGATCATCAAGGGACGTTATTTTACCGATTCGGATTATTATACGGCGAATAAGGTCTGTGTCATTACAGAGAGCAGCGCGAAAACGCTGTTTGGTAATACCAATGTGATCGGAATGAGCTTTGACTATACGTTGTATGGAGTGACACAGGAATTTACGATTGTTGGTATCCGTAAGGACAACGCATCGAAGCTGTTCGGAATGGGAGGAAACGGTACGGTGACCATAGAGGCACCTATCTCCACGATATCGGACGGATATGGATTCTATGTGGAGTATACGGATCTGCTGATCGTCAGTGATGGTGCGGAAAATGCCGCTCAGGTGGCGAAGGATGTGGTGAGATTGTTGGAGAACCGCCACGGTGTCAGAGGACAGAACGCCATCTTAGTACAGAACTTTAATGATATTATGAGTCAGATGGATCAGATCTTAAGCTATATCACTATCTTTGTGGTGTTCGTAGCAGCCATCTCCCTGCTGGTAGGCGGTATCGGTGTTATGAACATCATGCTGGTATCTGTCACGGAGCGTACCAGGGAGATCGGTATCCGGAAAGCACTGGGAGCGAGAACCGGATCCATTCTGCTACAGTTTTTGTCGGAGTCGGCGATCATCACCCTTCTGGGAGGTCTGATCGGTATTACCATCGGAGTGGCAGGAGCTTTTGGCATCTGCAGCCTGATCGGTTTTACCGCAAAAGTAAGCGCAGGAACGGTGCTGGGAGCCAGCCTGTTCTCCTCCGCCGTGGGTATCTTCTTCGGTATCTATCCGGCGAAAAAAGCGGCAAAATTGAGCCCTATCGAGGCACTGCGCCATGAGTAAATAATCAAAATTATAAAATAAGAAATCAGTGAACCGCAGGTGACAGATTATAAATCCCTGCGGTTCTTTACTTGCTTTTTTATGGGAAAAAATTTATAATGTTCTCTATAGTATGCAGTTTTATGCACAGACGGAGCCCGGGGCCTTTTAACCGCCTATGAGCAGGCGCATGTGGGGTTAGTCCTTTTGCTCCTGGCATCATACATTATTATAGAGGAAAGAGCACGTTATGGTAGAATTGGATGTGAAGATTACATCGGGGGACTTATATGATTTTTTATTACGGCACAGCTATAACAGCGTGTCCGGACTTTTGGGAGCGGTGATCGGAGCACTGGGCGTTGTTGTGGGAATTTCCAGACAGTACTGGATCTATCTGATCCTGGGAGTGGTGATCCTGTTATATCTCCCCTGGACGCTTTTTATCAAAAGCAAACAGCAGGTAGCGAATAATCCGGTCTTCAGGGAACCACTGCATTATGTCCTGGATGAGAACGGCATTACTATTTCTCAGGGAGACAGTTCCACCTGTCAGGCATGGGAGGACTGTCTGAAAGCAGTCTCCACCGGGCGCAGCATCATTGTCTATACGGCAAAGAATAATGCAACGATATTTCCCAAAAGTCAGATGCAGGATAAGACAACGGATGTTATCGAAATGATTTCCACGCATATGCCCCCTGCAAAGGTGAAGATCCGCAGCTAGAAATGCCATAGAGCAGAGAGCTTATCCGGAAAGTAACAACGGCTATTACGGTGTCTATAGAAAGTGTAAGAAAAATGACAACAGGTGATTCAACAGCAAACAAAGAATTTAAAAAAGAAATCATAGAGACTCACAGCGCGCAGGAGACTTTTGCACTGGGACAGCGGATCGGCTTAGAAGCACTTCCCGGGCAGGTCTATACCCTGATCGGTGATCTGGGTGTGGGCAAGACTGTATTTACCCAGGGAGTGGCAGACGGTCTTGGAATTACGGAACCGGTCAACAGCCCCACCTTTACCATTGTGCAGATCTATGAGGAAGGCCGCATGCCTTTTTATCATTTTGATGTGTACCGCATCGGAGATGTGGAGGAGATGGAAGAGATCGGTTACGAGGACTGTTTTTACGGTGAGGGATTGTGCCTGATCGAGTGGGCGAATCTGATCGAAGAGATCCTGCCGGAGCACTACAGACAGGTGACCATAGAAAAGGATCTGGAGAAGGGCTTCGATTATCGCCGGATCACGATTGAGGAGATGACTACAGTATGAAAATATTAGCTTTGGACAGTTCCGGACTGGTGGCAAGTGCCGCCGTCGTGGAAGACGATGTCCTGATCGCAGAGTATACCACAGATTATAAGAAAACACATTCCCAGACATTACTTCCGATGTTGGACGAGATCCGGCAGATGATCGACCTGGATCTTTCTACCATTGATGCCATTGCTATCTCCGCAGGTCCAGGATCCTTTACCGGACTGAGAATCGGGGCAGCAACTGCGAAGGGACTTGGTCTGGCACTGAATCTGCCGTTGATAGAGGTGCCGACACTGGAAGGACTTGCATTTAATCTCTGGGGGACGGACAAGCTGGTCTGCCCCATTATGGATGCCAGAAGGAATCAGGTATACACCGGGATCTATGAATTTTGTAAGGCAGAAGCAGAGGCTGGAAGTTGTGAACAGCAGCTTGTGATGCATTGTGTTAAGGATCAGTGCGCATCTCCTGTGGACGAACTGGTGGACGAACTGAACCGCCTGGGACGTGAAGTGATCTTTTTGGGAGACGGCGTGCCGGTATACCGGAAGCAGATCACAGAAGGAATGAAGGTGCCGTTTTCCTTTGCTCCCGCAGCCAATAACAGACAGCGGGCAGCCAGTGTGGCTTCTCTCGGAGCTATTTATTATGCACAGGGAAAGACAGTGACCGCTGCGGAGCATGAGCCCGAATACCTGCGTAAGAGTCAGGCAGAGAGGGAACGGGAAGAGCAGGAGCGAGCCGCAAAAGAGGCACAGGCATGAAGATAGAGGTTCGCCCCCTGCGGGATACAGATATCGAAGAACTGAGCCGCATCGAAGCCGCATCCTTCAGCATGCCCTGGTCTGCGGAGGATTTCAGAGGACTGCTTCTAAGAGACTATTGCCTGTATGTGGTAGCGGAGGCCGATGGACATATCGCCGGCTGTGCCGGACTGACGGACAGTTTTCATGAGGGTAATATCGACAACGTGGTAACGGCACCGGAGTACCGGAATCTGGGAGTGGGAAGCAAAATGCTCGAAGAACTGCTCCGACTGGGGGCAGAGCGCGGCATTACGGCATATACTTTGGAAGTCAGAGTGAGCAATGCACCGGCGATCCGTTTATATGAAAAGTTTGGTTTCGTCTCGGAAGGGATTCGTCCCGGATTTTATGAGAAACCTACCGAAGACGCCATGATCATGTGGCGTCGTTAACAAGTATTACCACCACCATCCGGCGATTTATTTGCTATGATAGTGAAAGAGGAAACTGTTTTTACGATCAGAAAGGTGGAAGGTAAGATGCGAAAGTCAGAAAACGGTAAATTAACACAGATAATATGTAACGCCTGCGGCAGAGAATTAAAAGTAGAAAAGGAAATCATCCGGGAGGGATATTTCACCGCAGATGTACGCTTTGGATATTTTAGCAGGAAAGACGGTATGAGACATGCCTTTGATCTGTGTGAGGACTGCTACGACAGTTGGATCGGCAGATTTGTCATTCCGGTGGAAGAAGTACCGGAGACAGAATTATTATAGATAGAACAACAGATGCTGTGAAGGCAAGATTGCGAGGAAGAATGTTAGACGTTTGCTTATTGGGAACAGGAGGAATGATGCCGCTGCCTTACAGATGGCTGACTTCCCTGATGATGCGATATAATGGAAAAAGTATTCTGATCGACTGCGGAGAGGGAACCCAGATCGCCATGCGGGAAAAAGGCTGGAGTCCCAATCCTATTGATATTATCTGCTTTACTCATTTCCATGCGGATCACATCAGCGGTCTGCCGGGGATGCTTCTGACCATGGGAAATGCAGAGCGGACAGAGCCTCTGCTCCTGATCGGCCCCAGGGGGCTTACCAAAGTGGTGGCTTCGTTGAGGGTGATCGCACCGGAACTTCCCTTTGAAGTGAAATGCATTGAGATTACAGAAAATGCCCAGACTTTTTCTTTTGAAGGTTTTCGGCTGGAAGCTTTCAGGGTCAACCATAATGTACTCTGTTATGGGTACAGTATGGTGATTGACCGGGCGGGTCGATTTGATAAGGACAGAGCTATGGAGCAGGAAATCCCCATGAAATTCTGGAGCCGTCTGCAAAAAGGAGAGACCCTGGAAGAGAACGGCAGAGTATTTACACCGGATATGGTATTGGGAGCGGAGCGCAAAGGCCTGAAAGTAACCTACAGTACCGATACCCGACCTACGGAGAGCATCCGACAGAATTCCAAAGGATCGGATCTGCTGATCCTGGAAGGTATGTACGGAGAGCCGGATAAACTGGTGAAAGCCAGAGAACACAAGCACATGACCATGTATGAGGCGGCGAAGATTGCAAAAGAAGCGGAAGTACCGAAATTATGGCTGACCCACTACAGCCCGTCCATGACCAGACCGGAGGAATTCATGGAGGATGTGCGGAAGATATTTCCGGCGACTTATGCGGCGAAGGATGGTTGGACCATGGAACTGAAATTTGATGAGGGAGAGTGAACGATCTTATGAAGAAAACCAACACATCTGTGACTAAGATTACAGTCTTTTTCATTTTCTTACTCGTGCTGGTGGTAGGATATTATGCGTATCTGTCCGGAACGCATCGCACCGAGCAACAGGAAGCGGTGATGTCGGAAATCGACACCGCACTTTCCCGAAACCTCGAGAACAATTATCCTTCGACACCGAAGGAAGTGGTCAAATATTATAACGATCTGATGAAATGTTTTTATAATGAAGACTGCACGGAGGAAGAACTTCAGGAACTGGGGAAAAAGTCACTGCAATTATTTGATGAGGAACTCAGGGAGAACAACGAAGAAGAATCCTACCTCATCCGTCTGCAGGGAGAAGTGCAGAATTATAAAAACAATAAGAGAAAAATAACGAGTGTTTCTCTTGCATCAAGCACAAATGTGGACTATTATACAGCGGATGGATATTCCTTTGCACGAATATCCTGCGGTTACACGATGACGGAAAATGGCAAAAAAAGTACTACCGTCATGGTATATCTGTTACGCAGAGATGACAATCGCAGATGGAAAATCTATGGTTGGGAAACGGCGGACCAGTTGAACAGTAAGCTGGAACAGACAGACAATAATTAGAACAAAGCAGGCAGAAAAATGACAGAGACAGAAAAACAAAAAGACATTTATATTTTGGGAATTGAGAGCTCCTGTGATGAGACAGCGGCATCGGTGGTAAAAAACGGCAGAGAGGTACTTTCCAACGTGATCTCCTCTCAGATTGCCTTACATACGTTGTACGGCGGTGTGGTGCCGGAGATCGCATCCCGGAAGCATATCGAGAAGATCAACCAGGTCATTGAGCAGGCACTTGCCGATGCCCATGTGACACTTGACGATATTACGGCGATTGCGGTGACCTACGGACCGGGACTGGTGGGAGCACTTCTGGTGGGGGTATCCGAAGCCAAAGCCATCAGCTTTGCTACCGGTATTCCTCTGGTAGGTGTTCATCACATTGAGGGACATATCAGTGCTAATTTTATAGAAAATAAGGAATTGGAGCCTCCTTTTATCTGTCTGGTGGCTTCCGGCGGACATTCGCATCTGGTGGTGGTCAAGGATTACGGAGAATATGAGATCATCGGACGGACCAGGGATGATGCGGCGGGTGAGGCTTTTGACAAGGTGGCGCGTGCCATCGGGCTGGGCTATCCCGGAGGACCTAAGATCGATAAGGTATCGAAGGAGGGCAATCCCGATGCGATTCATTTTCCCAGAGCGGCAGTGGCGGAAAACGAGTATGACTTCAGCTTCAGTGGTCTGAAATCAGCGGTGCTGAATTACTTAAACGGCTGCCAGATGAAGGGAGAAAGCTATAATCAGGCAGATGTGGCTGCTTCTTTCCAAAAAGCAGTGGTAGATGTGCTGGTAAGTCATTCACTGCATGCTGTAAAAGCCTATGGCCTGAATAAATTTGCCATTGCCGGCGGCGTGGCATCCAATTCCTCTCTGCGGGCAGCCTTTGAAGAAGAGTGCGGCAAACGAAATATTGCATTTTATCATCCTTCTCCGATCTTCTGCACTGACAATGCAGCGATGATCGGTGTGGCGGGCTATTATGAATATATCAAGGGTGTCCGCAGCGGCTATGACCTGAATGCGGTTCCGAATTTAAAATTGGGAGAACGCTAAGGAGTATTAGCATAAAAGACATTATAGAAAGACTGACATGAATATGATAGACAGAGTAACAGAAGAGTATTTCACAGAAGATTTTGCGGCATATAAAACAGAAAAAGAGGATGGAAACAAGGAAAAACCGCGTTGTACTGCCATTATCCTGGCAGCCGGCAGCGGAAGCAGGATGCACTCCGCAGTGGCGAAACAGTTCCTTCCGTTAAAGGGCAGACCTCTGATCTGGTATGCATTGCATGCGGTAGAAGAGTCAAAGATCATCGATGACTGTATTCTGGTGACTTCGGAACAGGATATTCCCTATGTCCGGGAAGAAATCGTGCAGAAATACCATTTTACGAAGGTGAATATCATTACTTCCGGCGGAGCGGAACGGTATCTCTCTGTGAGCAGGGCATTGCAGCTGATCGCGGACGGACGCCTTAAGTGTCCGAATGAGCATGGTTATGTGTTTATCCATGACGGCGCAAGACCTTTCCTGACGGAGAAAATTCTGGAAGACACCTATGCGGCTGCTGTACAGTATCAGGCGTGTGTGGCAGCGGTACAGAGCAAGGATACCGTGAAGATCAGCGATGGCGATGGCTTTGCACTTTCCACACCGGACCGCAGGAGCGTCTGGAATATTCAGACACCGCAGGTATTTGAAACCAGCCTGATCCTGCAGGCGTATGAGCGACTGAAAAACAGGCTTCCAAAGCTGCAGGAGCAGGGCATTCAGGTAACAGACGATGCCAGCGTGGTGGAGATGTTTACCGAGTCCCGGGTGAAGCTGGTGGAAGCATCCTATCAGAATATTAAGATCACAACACCGGAAGATATGAAGACAGCCGAGGCATTTCTGGAGGATTAAATCCTTCGTGCCCCGGCTGTTTTATTATTATTCTATTTCTCCCGCATGGCACTGGGAGTTACTCCGTATACTTTCTTGAATGCACGTCGGAAAGTATTGGAATTATTATATCCCACAGCGATATACAGCTCATTTAAGCTGATATCGGTCTCCTGGATCAGTCTGGCAGCCTCCGCCATACGGATATTCTCCAGATAAGTGGAGAAGTTGACCCCGGTCTTTTCCTTGAACATATGGGAAAAATAACTCTCGGAGATCTGAAATTCATCTGAAATCTTGTTTAATCCCAACGAAGGATCTTTATAATTGTCTTTAATATATTTCTCAATGGTAGAGGATAAGGTGTTGTCGTCCTCTTTATTACCGAAGAGATTACACAGGGATAATGCAAGATCTTCGCACAATTTGAAGGTCAGGTGCTCATTGAAACGTTCATCCAGTACCTTTACAGCTTCGGGATCCGCATCCTGAGGCAACTCAAATCTTGCTTTTAATAAAGTGTTGCGGATATCTGACAGCAGGTATTTTAACAGGTTGACCGGCAGGGTACGTTCCTCGATATTTTCCTGGTGGATCAGGTTGAACATCTCCAATACCTGCGGCGTATTGCCCGTGGAGATGAAGTGGATCAGCTTCGTTGAGATCTCCGGCGGATAATAGAACACATTGGAATCCTTCTTAATAAATTCATACGGGAAGAAAATATAGTTCTTCGTCGTGTAACTTACGGCTTCGGAGGCCTGCTGGTAGCATTCCCATACATTCATCAGGGAATCCGTATTGCGACCGATACCGGCGAAGAGCCAGATGTCGTAAGTATCCAGCAGATAATCATGAAGTCGTAAAATACAATTGTTGATCTTCAGGATCAGATCCTTTCCCTCTTCTTCGGAACAGTGCAGCAGAACGGAATAGGTCCGGTCTGAAGGGCTGAAGTAGAAGAGTGGTGTACCGAAGAAATTCTCCAGTGCGGACTCGATGATCTTCTCCAGCTCCTCGACAGATTCCACGCCGCCGGGAAGAGCGTTTTCTACATTATCGCCAAAGTTATTATAGTACACAATATATAACACATTATAATAAGAAGAAGCAGTGATTCCCAGATAGTTTTCCATATAAGCCACCTCATCTTCGGATGTGGCGGTACCGGACAAAAGCTGTCTGACATAAGAGGTACAGATAATCGGACGCTGGCTGTCCACGACCTCCTGCAGATTCTTCTGTACTTCCACAGCAGTCTGTAACTCCTGACCGAGTTCAATAATAGGCTGCACATTCCGACGGGAAAAATAATATACCAGAGAACCGCCGATCACCAGTGCAGACATTGCCAGTAAGATGAAAAATAACTGTGTGCCTCCAAGACCCCCGGTCGCTTTATAGGGAGGAAAACTAAAATAATAAGAATAATTGGTATTATCAGAAGTATATTTCCCTAAAGTAAAAGTCTGTCCGTTCAGACGGATCTGGGCATATCCTTTATTAAAGTCCAGGGAATCCAGCATTTCTGCGGAAATGCTGTCCGGGGTATTTATCGTAAGCACAGTGGAATCATCTTCCGCGGTTACCACCAGAAAATTATCACCATCCATCTGTACACAGTCGAACAGATCTGCCATTTTATCCTGTTCGAAGATAAAGCAGACCTTCGCGTTGGCATCCATATAGTAGAGATCGTTCAGGTCGATGATATACATATAGTATTTTTCACTGTAATTTGGCATGAACTGATCCATAGGAAGAAAGCGGTTCTTGTATTCCGGTTCCGTCATGTAGGAGTGCCACAGTTCCTTTTCGGTAGAAGAGTATTTCTGGATCCAGTTGTAGAACCGCTTTGCGGATATAAAATAAGTAGGATTCAATACATAATCTGTCTCCGGGAAATAGACAAAGGACTCTTTTAACGGTAGAAGCGCCTCTGCATATACGTTTGTTGCCAGAGAATTCTGTAATTCATTCCCCATCTCCGTAAAGGGATAGTAGGTATTATGATAATTCATGACCTTACGGAAGGTGTCGTTCTGCAAAAGCTGCCGGCAATACACCTCCATAATGTTCAGATCGCTTTCAAACAGCTCTGCATTGCTGATCAGGGTTGTCTCGTTCTGCTGATCATAAGAATCACGTGCGTTATTTATCGTAGAACGGTATAAAAAGATGAATAAAACCAGAATGATCAGCAGGAAAATACTGTAAGAGGTTACCATTTTCAGCATTAATGTATTGTTGTGGCTTGTATAATTTGTATCATTAGGGGCTTCTTTTTTATTAAAAATCATTCATGATCACTCCCATGTCTCAATTTTTTTAGATAATATACCGAATAAACCATGTCTATTGTATCAGTTACTTACAAAGGAAGCAAGATGTAACCCCTTTCAAATTTAAAAATATCAAATGTAAGTGCTTTCAAAGAATGCAGTAAAATCAAGGGTTTGCAGAACCGGTGGTCAAAATTTGCACCCGAACGCAAAAATTGTAACTTGTTTTTCCCGGTGACGGATGGTAAGGTGAGGGCAAGTCAAGGGAATGACCCCATGACAAATCATGATTCCAAATATTTAGGGAGGAACAAAATGAAGAGAAAAGTATTATCCGTACTTTTAGCATCTGCTATGGTAGCTTCCTTAGCAGCATGCGGAAGCAGCAACGATGCTCCTGCACAGAGCGCAGCAGCAACTGACAGCGCAGCAGCTTCTACCGAGGCTTCCACCGAAGCTTACAATCTGGAGGAGATTAACGTAGTAGTTAATGGTACACTGACCGCAACCGTTGATAACGGCCAGGCTGAATTCGTTCAGCAGTGGGATGATGCAGTATCCGAAGCAATCGGTCATCCTATTAAGATGAACATCCAGCAGTTAGACCACTCCGGTTATACCGATGCAGTAGGTCGTCTGTTCGCAGGCGGTGACTATCCTGATGTAATGATCATGAGTGCAGATATGTTCAAACAGTATGCACCTACCGGTCTGCTGTGGGATATGTCCGAAGCATATGCAAACGCTAAATTCCAGTCTCATATGTTGCTGCCTGAGATCAACGAGAAGCTGAAGGATGAGGAAGGTCATCTGTATGGTTTCGCTCCTACCTATGGTAATGGATGTGTTACCTATGTTAAGCAGGCATGGTTAGATGCAGTTGGCCTGAAGGCTGAAGACATCAAGACTTATGATGATTACTACAACATGCTGTTAAAGTTCCACAACGAAGATCCCGATGGTGACGGCGTAACCGGTAATACCTATGGTGTTATCGCAGCTGGTTTCGTTGGAAACGAAGCTCCTTACGTAAACTATCTGCCTGAGTTCTGGCAGGATGCTTATCCCGCAATCCTGCAGGATGACAACGGTACCTGGTACGATGGATTCCAGACCGATGCTACCAAGGCAGCTCTGTTAAGATTACAGCAGGCTTACAAGGATGGCGCTATCGATCCTGAGACCCTGACCGCTTCCACCAAGATCGCTCGTGAGAAATGGTTCTCCAACGATCAGACCGGTTCTTCAGGTGTATTCACTTACTGGGCAGGTTCCTGGTATCAGACTCTGACCGATAACCTGATCAAGAACAACGTAGATGAGAATCTGGTTGAGCTGGCTCCTATCGCTGAGGTTGGCGCTTACCTGAACAGAGAAGCTCCTGTATGGGTTATCATTGATGACGGTGACGGAGACAACTCCCGTGAGCAGGCTATCTTCGATGCATTCATCGAGACCATGATGGATGGCGACAAGGTGCAGACTCTGTGGACCTACGGTGCTGAAGATGTTCACTGGTCTACCAAGGCTGAAAGCTTCACCATCAATGCAGGTACTGAAAAAGAGAAGTCCTACGAGTACGAAGACGGTCAGTTCCACTTAAAGCAGTCTCCTAACGATCCTAACTCCGTATGGAAGAAGAACGCTATGGATCCCGCTCTGGTTATCTGCTCTCTGGACAACGGCTTTAACGATATCTCCAGCCTGGCTGCAGAAGGTAACAAGTTCTTCACCGAGAACTGCAAGGATGCTCCTCAGTCTCCTACTTCTGAGACCTACACCAACGAGTCCGGCACCATCTATGATGCTAAGCTGGCAGCTATCACTTCCGTAGTAGTAGATGGCGGCGATGTAGATGCAGCTATGCAGACCTACGTTGACACTGTTGGCTCCATCATTGATCAGTGCTTAGCTGAACTGAATCAGTAATAATATCTGCAATATCGTAGCAGAAGCTACAAAAACATGATATAATTATCCTGTCCCGTCGGGATGCAAAAACCCATGGGACAGGATATTTTAGAGAGAAAAGAATGTGTGAGATGAAGTCGAAAGGAAGAGGGATGGTATGAGCAAGAAAAAGAAAATCACCACATCCACCGGCGTAGAAGTACGTCACAAGCCTCTTGGTCTCCGGATCTGGAATAACAGAGGCTATTATTTGATGTTCCTGCCTGTATTTGTGTTCATTTTGATCATGTATTACTGGCCCATGCTTGGTATTCGTTATGCATTCTACGATTACAAGCCCGTAGGTGCACCTACTTTTGTAGGCCTGAAGCATTTTTACAGTATGTTTAAGACCGATGCGTTCTGGAGTGCATTCAGAAACACATTGGAACTGAGTATTATGAAGTTATTGATCACGACCTTCACTGCGGTCATCGTATCAATCTTCTTAAATGAAATGGGAAATCTCTTTGCAAAGAAAACTTTGCAGACTATTATATATCTGCCCCACTTTATGTCTTGGGCAGTAGTTGCATCTATCTTCAGCTTGTTCCTGTCTCCTTCCTCTACCGGTCTGGTAAATGGATTGCTGCGTGACTGGGGCATCCTGGCACCGGATGCCAAGGGAATTTATTTCCTGGCAAGCACCGCATGGTGGAGACCGATCTTCTACCTTATCAATATCTGGAAAGAGACCGGTTGGGGAACCATTATCTTCCTGGCTACTCTGGCAGGTATCAACCCGGAGCTGTATGAAGCAGCCGATATCGATGGTGCAACCCGTATGCAGAAGATGCGTTTCGTAACGCTGCCTGCACTGTCCAATACGATTATCACTGTATTGATCCTGAACCTTGCTAAGGTTATGAATATGTTCGAGTCCGTATTCGTATTGTACAACAATGCGGTATACAGTGTGTCTGATGTTATTTCTACTTATATTTACCGTCAGACATTCGCGATCGCTCTGCCGAACTATGGTTACTCTACAGCAGTTGGTCTCTTCAAGTCCCTGGTTGGCTGTGTCCTGGTACTGATATGTAACTGGGCTAGTAAGAAGACCCGTGGCCGTGGCATTGTATAGGAGGTGTTAAACGTGGCAAAGACAGCTTATCGTAAACCTAAGAAAAAGGTTCATGCATTCGATATTGTAAACTACATCGTATTTATTCTGATCGGCCTCCTGGTACTGGTACCTATCTGGAAGGTAGTAGTAGACTCCTTCAATGCTGTGGGTGTATACCAGTTCAGACTGTGGCCGGAGGATTTTACCTTAGATGGCTATAAGACTATCATTCATACCCAGAGACTGTACAGACCTTTCATCAACTCCGTTATCACAACTGTGCTCGGTACTTTCCTTGGTCTGCTCCTGTCCACTCTGGGTGGCTATGTACTGATCCAGTTTGATATGCCCGGACGTAACTTCTTCGCATATTTCCTTCTGTTTACCATGATCTTCTCCGGTGGTATGATCCCTGAGTACCTGGTAATGAAGCAGTTACACCTGGTTAACAGCATGTGGATCCTGGTGGTGAAGCACGGTATGAACGTGTACAACCTGGTACTGATGCGTAACTTCTTCGAAGGAATACCTGCCAGCCTGTTCGAGGCGGCCGAGATCGACGGATGTTCCCCTATGGGAATCTTCTTTAAGATCGTGCTTCCTCTGTCCAAAGCAGCTCTGGCTTCCATCGGTCTGATGTTCGCAGTTACCGTATGGAATGACTATTCTACCGTTAAGATCTATATTACCAATCCTGATCAGGTTAACTTCCAGTATCAGTTACGTAATATGATCATGGATGGTGATACCCCTACTACACAGTATTCGGTATCCCAGAACACTCTGTTCTATGCAGCGATCGTATGTGCAATCCTTCCTTTCATGGCACTGTATCCTTTCCTGCAGAAATACTTCGTAAAGGGTGTTAATATCGGCGCTGTTAAGGAGTGATTTTCTTCTCGCACGTATTTAGACTTAGACAAGGGAAACTTCGGTTTCCCTTGTGTTGTATTTCAAAAGAAATCCAAAACATGTTTCCTACATTGCAGGATGACAGATGCGCAGGGAAAGCGCAGAAATGAGGGCAGAAATGAACAAAATTTTTTGGGCTGCAGATTCCACAGTCCAGACCAATGACTATACGACCTATCCGCAGACAGGCATTGGTCAGGTATTTCCTTTATTTGTAAAGCCGGAATATCAGGTATGCAATCATGCCAAGAACGGCAGAAGCACCAAAAGCTTTATGGACGAGGGGAGACTGAAAGCCATAGAGGAGAAAATTGGTGCAGGAGATTTCCTGTTTATCCAGTTTGGACACAATGACGAGAAAAAAGAGGATCCCACCAGATATACAGAGCCTTTTTCCACTTACATGGAGAATCTCGAAACCTTTATTCGCGTGGCAAGAGATCATAGCGCTTATCCGGTGCTGATCACTCCCTTAGAGCGTAGATGCTTTATGGATGAGAAACACTTGGGGATCGGAGCACATTCCGATTATGTGGCTGCTATGAAGCAGACCGCGGAGAAAAATAATGTTCCTCTGGTGGATCTCTACAGCATGAGCCGTATGGAGTTAAAAAAAGCCGGAGAGAAGAACAGCAGAAGATGGTATATGTTCTTCCCGGAGGGCGAGTATAAAAATCACCCGGAGAAATCTGAGGACAATACACATCTGCGTTATGATGGTGCTGTAAATTTTGCATCTCTGATCGCAAAAGGATTAAGAGAGATCGGTGGCATCTATGCAGAACTTTTGCTGGACGATTTAAAACTTTGACAGTTGTGGAAAAAAACACAACAATTTTACCAAATCAGAAACAATTAAAAGAAAAAACTGTATTTTCAGGAAAAAGAAAAAGCCCGGAAGTGTGATAAAATGGGCTTTTTCTTATTGAAAAAAATTAAAATAAAAATTGTGTAAAAATGTGTTGACAATAGTAATCCTTTTTGTTAGAATAGCTTTTGTCGTCAGGTAAACAACAGAGATGACAAGGAAATGGACACACATTCGGAGAGATATCGAAGTGGTCATAACGAGGCGGTCTTGAAAACCGTTTGTCCGAAAGGGCGCGTGGGTTCGAATCCCACTCTCTCCGCTAGGCATTCGTGCCGCCGATCATTATATAGATTATCAGAATCAACTATCTGGAGAAGTACCCAAGAGGTTGAAGGGACACCCCTGGAAAGGGTGCAGGTCGTTAATAGCGGCGCGAGGGTTCAAATCCCTCCTTCTCCGTTAGCTGTTGGCAAATGTCAAAAACACTTGAAAAAAGTAGTTGACAAACAGAGATTGCTGTGATAAACTATCAAAGCTGTCGCTGAAACAACAGCAAAGCTTCTCATAAAAGAGAGGTTATGATCTTTGACAAATAAACAGTAATGCAACCCTGAAAATTCCAAGATTTTCAGAAAAATGAATTGCGAGATTCAAGAACAAGCAGATCGATGAAAAAGATCGAGAAGCTACCCGAATTAACAGTAAACAATGCCAGATAAAACTGGCAGGACACAAACACCATTTTAACATGAGAGTTTGATCCTGGCTCAGGATGAACGCTGGCGGCGTGCCTAACACATGCAAG
>OMDD01000015.1_pt1 | contig 111179 bp, 90 predicted proteins | sample 1674331 | NCBI WGS metagenome assembly OMDD01 (sample SAMEA103958164, study PRJEB25191) | human gut metagenome | biome: human-associated habitat [ENVO:00009003]; feature: intestine environment [ENVO:2100002]; material: feces | place: Germany | collected 2013/2015
TGTAATATACGGAAGGTTAATAGTTGTTTCAACTACTGATGATAATTCACATTTAGCTTTTTCAGCAGCTTCCTTAATACGCTGCATAGCCTGCTTATCATTAGTTAAGTCCATGCCTTCCTGTTTTTTGAATTCTGCACAAATCCAGTCAATAATCTTTTTATCAAAGTCGTCGCCGCCTAAGTGAGTATCACCGGAAGTTGAAAGAACTTCGTGAACACCATCACCGATTTCAAGTATAGATACATCAAAAGTACCGCCGCCTAAGTCGAATACAAGAACTTTTTCTGATTTATCTTTTTCCAAACCGTAAGCAAGAGCCGCAGCAGTTGGTTCGTTTACGATACGAAGAACATCTAAGCCTGCGATTTTGCCGGCATCTTTTGTTGCCTGTCTTTGCGCATCGTTAAAGTAAGCTGGAACTGTGATTACAGCTGATGTAACTTTTTCACCAAGATATGCGCTTGCATCGTCTGCTAATTTTCTCAAAATCATTGCAGAAATTTCTTGAGGAGTGTAATCTTTTCCATCTATATTTTTTTTGTAATCTTCGCCCATGTGTCTTTTGATTGAAGCAATAGTTTTATCAGGGTTCAAAATAGCCTGTCTTTTTGCTAATTGACCGACTAATCTTTCACCTGTTTTAGAAAAACCTACGATAGAAGGAGTTGTTCTTTTACCTTCGCTATTTGCAATTACAACAGGTTCGTTACCTTCCAAAACGGCAACGCAAGAGTTTGTTGTTCCTAAGTCGATTCCTATAATCTTTCCCATAATGTTTATATTTTTTATTGTTATTATTCAAGTTTCATTTGTGTACGTTTTCAAGTCGCACACCAAATATTCAACAAACCTTATGCCAAAGAAAAAAAAGATGCCATTGTCCTTTTTCCTGTCATAACTTCTGACAAAATGGCTTAAAGAATCCATCTTTTCGTTTTTTAGAACGTTTTTTTGTCAGTTTATACTCAAGAATAGGCCCCAAATCCTTTATACTTTTCCCTGCTCATTCTGGCCTTGATTCCTGAATCTCCCAACATGAAATAAATTCATGCCTAAGAAATCTTCAAAACACGCCGGCTTTTCATCAAAATACGCCAGCTTTTGACCAAAATACGCTGGCTTTTGAAATAAAGCCTATATGATTTGACTATGCCTAAATTTACTTTACACTTTTTTGTTACGTTACTAAAAAACTCTACAGATAAAATAAGTCTTACTAAAAGGCTTTACATATTACCTTTGCAAAGATAAAAAATACAATAAGGTACAAATCTTCTGATGGTGACATATCATTTATTAATATGAAAAAACCACCGCAGGTTTGCCCTTAGCGGCTGGAGGCGCGTAGCCTCCAAAGAGCGTCAAGTCTCGGAGAGACTTCTTATTTGCACAGGAGTCTTCATCTGGTTGCTTCTGTGCGGACGTTTTTCATTATAGAAATTGACAATCCTCTCAAGCAATCCCTTTGCTTCAACAAAGTTGTTTGGCCGCTTCATCCTGTAAAGCCATTCCTGTTTGATAATGCCGTTCACTCGTTCAGCCACAGCATTGTCGGTAGGAGAGCCGTCTTCTGTCATACTTATATTTATTCCAAATTTTTTCAACCTTTCAACATACAGGTTACTGCAATATTGCACTCCCCGGTCGGAATGGTGTATCAGCGAAGAGCAATCATATCCGGAAAACTTATCCAAGGCCATGTTCAAGGCTTCCAATGTATGTTCCGCCATCAAGGATTCGGATAGACTCCAGCCTATGATTTCATGAGAAAAAGCATCTGTCAGTAAATGAAGGTAACAGACACCGCTGTCTGTATCAATATAAGTAATGTCAGCAACCCATAACTTGTTGATGCCATCCGGTTTATACCCTTTTATCTGATTTTTATACTTACGATAATTATGATTTGAGTTAGTCGTATGTCGGCGTTTTTGAGCCGGAAGCATAAGATGCTTCTGATGGAGAAACTTGTAGAAACGATCACGGCCGAACATCCTTTTACCATAAATATCCTTGAGCATCAGGTAGAGTTTGTAGGCTCCGATTCCAGGATCTTCCTTCCGGATTTCCTGAACCATACTTTCCATGTTGTTTTCCAACAATATGCGAGCTTCCATTTCTTCCCGATTTACAGAATAGTAGCCTTCCCTTGTTTTGCCAAACAGTTCGCAAAGGCATCTGAGTGATTTTCCCGGATGCCTTTGCCGAAGGCTGTTTACTGCTTGGCGCCAACTTTTTTTAATAAGTCAATGCCAAACTGTTCTCGACCGATTTTGAGGACTTCATGCAGGGCCTCGTTACGAAGTTCGGAATATTCCAAGGCTTTACGAAGGCGCATTATCTCATCTTCAAGTTCCTCTTCTCGGCTTCGTGAGACTTTTGATGTTTCTTTAAGTGTTCGCATCTGCTCCAATTTTCTCAATAACTCCGAGGATAAAGGTAAGGCTTTTTCTGCTAATACATACTCTTTCTCCCAACGTAGTATTGTCCCTTTTGACAATTGGTACTTTCTGCAAATACTTCCTTCCGATTGATTGGATTGAAAGTAATCCGATAAAACGGACAATTTGAACTCAATACTGAATTTGCGATGACTGATTCCTTTCTTTCCTATTGCTTTCTCTTTTTTTTGTTAAATGGGTGTAAAGTAAATCTGTAGCATGACACTTCTAAAAACAAATAAACGGAAATCGATTTCGATCCTCACTGGATCTGTTTTCGATTCCCGTTTAGTTTATTTTATAATTATGATCGATCTCCTAAAAAACGTTTAGAAGACAGAAAAGCTTCTAAGAAACAAATTGTAGATGAACAAACTAAATAAGTTTTTATATCTTTGCCCACCGAGTAAATCCCTTATAAACCATTTATAGTTAATATAAAGGTTGATTAATCGGGAAAAAGGAGAGTGTGTGAATAAAGTTTTATAGTACCAGAAATATTAAAGGATAATGGCACTACAAGTAAATTGGGTAGAAAAGACAGAAAGAGGGAGTGGTTTGTTTGCTATTGAGAGTATTAGTTTATTATACAATGCTATAACAACTATACTAATTTTAATTTTATATACGCAGTTAGATCATCCGACTCTTATGTTATACGAACGATTGGGCATTGCCTCACTAACAATCGCCCTGATCATTTTGTACCTAGCCGTTCCATGTAAACTAACAGCCTTTCTGCGTATTGCTACTCAGTTGGGATTATTAGCTTATTGGTATCCGGATACATACGAATTCAATCGTCTATTTCCGAATATGGATCATTTGTTCGCCCAAGCAGAGCAAATACTGTTTGGTTGCCAACCGGCAGTTGAATTTAGCCAACACTTTTCATCTCTATGGATAAGTGAAGCCTTCCACATGGGATACTTCTTTTATTATCCGATGATTTTTATAGTCGTCATGTATTATTTCTTGTGTCGGTTCAAACAGTTCGAGAAAGTTAGTTTTTTATTCGCAGCTTCTTTCTTTATTTATTATATCGTTTATATCCTGATTCCGGTAGCCGGTCCTCAATTTTACTTTCCGGCTATAGGCATGGATCAAGTACTTGCAAACCATTTTCCTGCCATAGGAGATTATTTTTATGCCAACAACAGCTTATTGCCTGGACCAGGAAACGAGCAAGGTTTTTTCTATCAGCTTGTAGAAGCTTCCCAACAAGTAGGAGAACGACCTACTGCTGCTTTTCCCAGTTCTCATGTAGGAGTTTCCACCATTGCCATGTATTTAGCCTGGCAAGGCAGCAAAAAACTGACATTTTTGCTTCTGCCATTCTATCTCCTACTTTGTGGAGCTACTGTTTATATACAAGCCCATTATCTGATTGATGCCCTAGCCGGCTTTGGTTCTGCTATTTTTGTTCTTTGGCTATCGTCATATTTATATCAAAAACGCGCAGCATTCTCTATTGTGAATCTTATGCCTGCAGTCCAAAGCAACCATATCAGAAAAGTATTTTCATATTTTCTGATTATTATCAGTGTGAAGAAATAATATAAATCATACAATAATTCAAAACATAGTACATAAAAATACATAGAGAACACTTTTCCTAACCTATTGAAAACTGAGTTGAAATAGAGAATCTCTAATTTTATCGCCAAATTATTGGTGATATGGAAAGTACTAAACAAGATTTATCCAAACAACCCACAAAAAGAGGGAATCCATATATGGGCTTTTTGTGGGGTATTTTAATTGTCTTATTTTTAAACGGACTGGTTTTCCCGAGTCTGATGGACCGGAAAATCTACAAAACCGACTATGGAGACTTTATAGAAAAGGTAAATAGCGGACAAGTTCGGGAAGTCATGATCGAAAATAAACAAATCTATTTTACTGCCGATAATGATAAAGGTGAACAAACGACCTATCAAACCGGAGAGATCAATGATCCGCAACTGGTAGATCGACTTTTACAGGCGAGAAGTCCGAATCAGACAGGAAAAATTGCATTCAATCAAATTGTTCCACGCGAAAATTCACCTATCCTGAATTTCCTTCTGATGTGGATTTTACCAGGACTCCTGTTTTATATCATTTGGAGACAGACCAGTAAAAACATTCAGTCCCGATTAGGAGCTGGTAGAAATTTCATGTCGTTTGGGAACAGTGGCGCCAAGATTTACGCCGATTCGGATATCAAAACCACTTTTGCAGATGTCGCCGGACAAAATGAAGCCAAAGAGATGTTGTCTGAAATCGTCAACTTCCTGCATAACCCTAAAAAATATACTGATATCGGAGCATCATTACCGAAAGGAGCTTTGCTGGTAGGACCTCCGGGAACCGGAAAGACTTTAATTGCCAGAGCTGTGGCAGGTGAAGCGAAAGTTCCTTTCTTTGCCATATCCGGTTCGGAGTTTGTCCAGATGTTCGTTGGAATGGGAGCCGCCAAAGTACGGGATCTCTTTAAACAAGCCAACGAAAAAGCTCCTTGTATCATTTTTATTGATGAAATCGATGCCATTGGAAAGAAGCGAGACTCGGCATACGGAGGTAATGATGAACGGGAACAGACCTTGAACCAATTATTAACCGAGATGGATGGTTTTGACGGCAGAAAAGGTGTTGTTATCCTGGCAGCAACCAACCGACCGGAAATGTTGGATAAGGCCTTGCTTCGTCCCGGACGTTTTGACCGTCGCATACAAATGGAACTTCCCGATCTGGAAGGACGAAAATCGATCCTGCAAGTTCATTTGAAGAAAGTAAAACATGAAACCATCGATTTGGATATCGTTGCCCGTGCCACAGCCGGCTCGTCGGGTGCCGAATTGGCCAACATTGTCAATGAAGCAGCTTTGCGTGCTGTCCGGTTAGGGCGTCAGCATGTGATCACAGCAGATTTGGAAGAGAGCGTAGAGACGGTTATCGCCGGTGCACAGAAAAAAGATAAGGTTATTTCGCCCGAAGAGAAGAAAATCATTTCTTATCATGAGATCGGTCATGCCTTAGTTGCAGCCCTGCAATCTCATTCCGCACCAGTACATAAAATTACTATCATACCACGTACTTCCGGAGCTTTGGGTTATACGATGCAAGTTGACCGCGGCGAACAGGTATTGATGAGTCAGGAGGATTTGTTTAACCGCATTGCTACACTAACCGGAGGTAGAGCTGCCGAAGAGCTCCTTTGCAATACCGTTACAACCGGTGCTTCCAATGATATTGAACAGGCAACACAACTTGCCCGAGCTATGGTAACTCGTTTCGGCATGAGTAAGAAATACGATATGATGGGATTGGAACAAGTCAATAATGCCTATTTAGGAGGAAATACTACCTTGAACTGCTCGGCTGAAACAGCTATAGAAATCGACGAGGAAGTACTCCGGCTGATCAAAGAAGCCCATCAGAAAGCACGCGATCTCATTTCCAAACATATTCCGGTGATGCACGAAGCGGCTTCTTATCTCATCGATAAAGAAACGATTACCGGTGAAGAATTCATGCGGATTCTCCGGAAATATATACCAGAGAATCCTGAAAAGGTATCTTAACTAGCCAACAGTCTGACTAGCTCATGCTTTATTTTCCAGTAATGATTTTCCGGATCTCGCTCAGCTTGTTCAATGCTTCCAGCGGAGTCAGGTTATTCAAGTCCATATTCTTGATTTCATCCCGCACCTGACTTAATACCGGATCATCTAACTGGAAAAAGCTGAGCTGATAATTTCCCGATTGTCTGGCAGCCGGAGCTTTCTTGACCGACGAGCCCGAAATAGCTCCTTCCTGGCGTTTCTCTGATTCCAGCTGTTTCAATATTTCGTCTGCCCGATTCACAATACACTTAGGCATGCCGGCCATCTTGGCTACATGAATACCAAAACTGTGCTCGCTTCCGCCCGGAACCAATTTACGCAGGAATATCACCTTATTGCCCACTTCTTTTACCGAAACATTAAAGTTTTTGATACGTGGAAAAGAACGTTCCATCTCATTTAATTCATGATAGTGCGTGGCGAAGAGCGTCTTGGCATGTGCATGCGGGTGTTCATGAATGTATTCGACTATTGCCCAGGCAATGGAAATACCATCGTATGTACTTGTTCCACGACCTAATTCATCAAACAAGACCAAACTACGCGAAGTCATGTTGTTCAGAATATCTGCCGCCTCATTCATCTCGACCATGAATGTGGACTCTCCTACCGATATATTATCAGAAGCACCTACACGGGTAAAGATTTTATCCACGATTCCTATCCGGGCACTTTCAGCCGGAACAAAACATCCGATCTGCGCCAGCAGGGTAATCAAAGCTGTCTGACGTAACAATGCCGACTTACCCGCCATATTCGGTCCGGTAATGATAATTATCTGCTGCTTGTCTTCATCCAGATACACATCATTCGCCACATAGGTTTCACCCAAAGGTAACTGCTTTTCGATAACCGGATGACGACCACCTTTAATATCAATCACATCCGATTCATCTACCAACGGACGAATATACTTATTACTTTCTGCTGCTTTGGCAAACGACAGCAGGCAATCCAAGCGACCTATCAAATTAGCATTACATTGAATAGGAGGAATATATTCGGTCAGACATAACACCAATTCGTTGAACAAACGCGATTCGAGTGAGAGAATTTTCTCTTCCGCTCCCAAAATCTTCTCTTCATACTCTTTCAGTTCCTCTGTAATATAACGTTCGGCATTCACCAGTGTCTGCTTACGTATCCAATCTGCCGGAACTTTATCTTTATGAGCATTCCGCACTTCTATATAATATCCGAACACATTGTTGAAAGCAATCTTCAGACTGGGAATACCTGTCTTTTCACTTTCCCGTTGCTGGACTTGCAGCAGATAGTCTTTTCCGGAATAAGCAATCGAACGAAGTTCATCCAATTCTTCATTTACACCTTTGGCAATAACACCACCTTTATTGACCAGCGAAGGCGGATCCGGTTGGATTTCCCGATCAATCCGGTCACGGATCAATGCACAGACATTCAGTTGTTCGCCAATCCGACATAAAGAAGGTTCGTTACTTGCCATACAAGCCTCCTTGATAGGTTCGAGAGCCTGCAAAGCAATTTTCAGCTGTACAACTTCACGCGGTGTAACACGTCCCACTGCCACTTTCGAGATGATACGTTCAAGGTCTCCAATCTGTTCAAGTTGTTCGTCCAGCAATTCCTTCACTTCCGGATGACGGAAAAAGTATTCTACTACATCCTGCCTTTCCTGAATCGGTTTTACATCCTTCAACGGAAACAAAATCCACCGGCGCAACAGGCGAGAACCCATCGGAGAAATGGTTTTGTCGATTACATCCAACAGACTTTTCCCGTCTTCGTTCATCGCACAAACCAGTTCCAGGCTGCGAACCGTAAACTTATCCAGACGAACATAGCGTTCTTCTTCAATCCGCGCCAACGAAGTGATATGAGAAATATGCGTGTGTTGCGTCTGATCCAGATAATACAAGATAGCTCCCGAAGCAATAATACCCAGTTTCAGGTGCTGAATACCGAAACCTTTCAGGTTCTTTGTCTCGAAATGCTTTAACAAACGGTCATTGGCAGCCTCAGAAGTAAAAATCCAGTCATCCAATTCGAACGAGAAGTAGCGCGGACCAAAGATTTCTTCAAACTTCTTCTTATTATTACGCTCCAGCAGGACTTCTTTCGGCGAGAAATTATTCAACAACTTATCTATATAATCCGTTGTTCCTTCGGCTGTCAGAAATTCACCCGTAGAAATATCCAAAAAAGCAATACCGCATTTATCTTTTGCAAAATGAATCGCTGCCAGGAAATTATTTTCCTTATGGTTAAGGATGTTGTCGTTAATGGAAACACCAGGAGTTACCAACTCGGTAATCCCACGTTTCACGAGTTTCTTCGTCAGCTTCGGATCTTCCAATTGGTCACATATAGCTACCCGTTTGCCTGCACGTACCAGCTTCGGCAAATAAGTATCCAAGGCATGATGCGGAAATCCGGCCATCTCGACCGACTGCCCTACACCATTGGCCCGTTTGGTTTGGACTATGCCCAATATTTCTGCTCCGACTACTGCGTCATCGCCATACATCTCGTAAAAGTCGCCCACACGAAACAGTAAAATAGCATCCGGATGTTTCGCCTTGATCTCAAAATACTGCTTCATTAAAGGGGTTTCTACTATCTTTGCCACGATTTATCCTGCTTTAAATTAATCCGAGCAAAATTAGCATAAAAATAGGAAACGGGAAAATGCTCTTTCCCGAAAGTCAGTCCTCCCTTTAACCTTTCCGAATCAATTCCGGATGCAGACACTCTTCCTTCAGGAAGGTTTCAATATGGCGTTTCTTCTTTTCTTCCAGGATTTCATTGATCTTAATCAGGATACCGGTCTCTTCCACTTCTCCAAATTCATGGTTGATGGCCGTACCGAATACTTTCATCTTCGGAGAAAGACTCATATAAGCATTCACCAACGGCGGTACATTGATACCAAACTTACGGACTTCCTGATTCAATACCTTATAATTATCCTTGAAATTATCGTAATGGAACAGTTCCTTCATCCGGTTTATATCCGTACCAGTCTGTAGCGGATAAATCGGAGTAACCAAATGTTCTTTATCTTCGAAATGAAGTTGCAGGAAATACAGAATCATATTTCGGGCCTCCGTATTATAGGTATTATACATCGTTACCTTTCCAAAGAAATACTGCAACGTCGGATCGATTACTGACAAAGCCCCCAATCCATCCCAAAGATTATCCAAAACGAACAAACCACGAGTACTGCCCGAACGTGTTGCCTGGAACTCAAGAGCGACAAACGAACGACCCAGTTCTACTGTATAAGGCAAATATTCCCGGATAAACTGCTCGGAAAAATCAAACAAGTGCGAAGTAGCCAAGACAGGCTTGCCCTGTTCGTCAAGCCGGACATCCGAACCACAAAGGAAACGATAACCACCCAAGATCATCTCTTCTTCCGGATTCCAGACAATCAGTTGCCGATAGGCATCTTCCATCGTGTCAAATTCGTCAATATCAACCGGGAATCCCGTTCCTCCTCCATAATAACGAAAAGCTATTTCCCGCAGACGCCCGATTTCCTGCATTACATGTGGCGAATCATGCGCGGTTATGACATAAATCTCATTGTCTGATTTATTCGTTCGGCGGAGTAACTTCTCTTTTGTCAACTCCGCTTTCAATAAACTGCGGTCAACCGGTTGAATGATATCTTGCATCGTATTATCCTTTTAAATGATAAACAATCTGTTTTACCCATTCCGCCCATTCCACAGACTTTTGTCCGGAAGTAAAGGTTTGCCACGGAATTGGTTTGCCAAAGTAGATATGAAATGTTTTATGCTTGGCCCTGAACATTTCGTCCGGCAAATAAATCATCTCATAATTCATCTTAATCCCCAATCTTTTCCGGATATTAGCCACCCGATAAAAACGTGCCGAGTTCTGTCCGTCAAAATAAACCGGGACAATATCCCGCTTATATTGAACAGCCTTTTGGATAAACGACTTTTTCCAGTCCAAATCTACAATCTTTCCATTGATCTTCCGCGAACAAAGTCCTGCCGGGAAAGTAATAATCTGGTTATCGGAAGCATAGGCTTCTTCGATTCGAAGCGCATTATCGCGTCCTTGTGCACCATGTTTGTTAACCGGAACAAAAATAGATTGCAGATTCTGCAAATAAAGCAGAAGGTCGTTCACCAGATAACGGATTTTACCTTCATATCGCCGGCCTATATAAGCCGACAGACAAATTCCGTCCATTCCTCCAAGCGGATGATTGGAAGCAAATATAAATCGCCCGTCAGATTTCAGGTTCTCTTCTCCGTGAATATCCAGCTTTAAGTCAAAATAACCGATTAAAGATTGCATGAAGTCAACCCCATACTTGTCCTGATAACGAAGTATAATATCATTCAGTTCATCCTGATGAATCGTACGAACCAGATAGTTAACCAAAAAGCCAGGAATCTTCTTCGAGGCAGAAGGGGCTTTCTGTTCCAAAACCTTGCGGATATTTATCAAATTAACTTCTTGTTCGTTCATTGGAATTGATTCTTTTCGTTACAAACTTACAATAAAAATTGACATAACATGTAAAATTTAGACAAACTATTTCCAGACAACCATATTTCCAATCCGATTGCATGTTATATAGATTATTTTTCAATTCCGAAAAACGCTCACAATCATCAAAAAGAAGTACCTTTGCAATTTATTTATCAGATTATGGGAAAAGAATCTTCAGAAAGAATTCAAACGTCTATTCTTAACGGACTTGAAAAGAAAGTACTTATTAAACTTGCTACCATACAACCTCGCTGGGTAACATCTGATATGTTAACATATTTAGGAGTTGTAGGAGCCATTATATGTGCCATCGGTTTCACACTTGCACATATTAATATTCATTATTTGTGGTTATCGTCACTAGGATTAGTCATCAATTGGTATGGCGACAGTTTAGATGGAACAATTGCACGTGTTCGGCAAACCCAACGTCCCGTCTATGGCTTCTTTATTGACCATTCTTTAGATGCTGTCACCATCATTATCATGTGTATCGGAGCCGGACTTTCTCCAATCTTCCGGTTAGACATTGCCTTGTTGGTACTGGCTGGTTATCTGGCTCTTTCTATTTATACTTATGTCTGTACAATCTTGGAAGGTAAGTTTAGGTTGACTTACGGAGCTCTTGGTCCGACCGAATTTCGTTTGGCAATCATATTGCTTAACACTATTTGTATGTATACACCATGGATTCATATACAATTTCAATGCTTCAACCAGCATTTTGGTGTATATGACTTAGGAGCCATCTGCATCGGTATATTTATTTATACAGCTTATATTGTCCAGTTTATAAAAGATCGTCGCATATTGGCAGAACAAGATCCGATCAAACCTTATCATCCAGAAAATCAATAAGGCTTATTCCATACGGAAAAAACAACAGAAGAGAAAGACTTTTCACGCATAAAAATCATATCTGACAGGCAAATGCCTCCGTTATCCAGACAAGTTTAAAACCGTACCTACGGTCAACTTGCCACTAAATTCGGAGGCATTTGCTTTTTTTGTCGTATCCTCCTATATTTTTGACAGATGTGCTAAAGCTTTTCCATATATATAGTAAAGCTTTTTGACAAATATGGTAAAGCTTTTCGACAGAAGCCAAACAATCCAAACCTAACGAGAGAAACACGATTTTCCAACGGGGGAAAGATCAGAATGAAAGGTTAACATCAGAAAATAATGAATTAAAAAGGCCTACATGTTTCAAAATGATAGTTATCTTTGCAGCATTAAACAGTTAAGTGCAGTTTCTTATTGACATGAAAGAGAAAAATAAACCAGCATCCATCCTTTTAATATACACAGGCGGAACTATCGGAATGATACAAAACCAGGAAACAGGCTTACTTGAGCCATTCGATTTCCAGCATTTATCCCGATTTATTCCTGATCTGAATGCTTTGGATTGTTCCATCACAACCATTCAATTCGAAAACCCACTTGATTCTTCAGAGATCGGACCGGAAGTATGGATCAAAACGGCACAAATCATAGCCGAAAACTATGCTTCGTTTGATGGTTTTGTCGTCTTACACGGGACAGATACGATGGCGTTTACTGCTTCTGCCCTAAGTTTCATGTTAGAGAACCTGAGCAAACCGGTTATCCTGACCGGTTCACAACTACCATTAGGTATGCTTCGTACGGATGGAAAGGAAAATCTGATTACTGCCATTGAGATTGCTGCGGCTCACGATGGTGATTCACCGGTAATTCAGGAGGTTTGTATTTTCTTTGAAAACGACTTGATGCGAGGGAACCGGACCAGCAAGACAAGCGCCGACAACTTCAACGCTTTCCATTCCTACAATTACCCGGTACTGGCTCATGCAGGCATCAGTATTCATTATAATCTGCCTCACATTTACCGGTCTAAACTAAAAAAGCCTTTGAAACCACATTATACGTTCGACAACAACATTGCCATACTCAAGCTATTCCCGGGAATGTCGCCATTGGTTGTCGAAAACCTGTTGAAGACTCCGCAATTAAAAGGTGTCGTCATGGAAACCTTCGGTAGTGGCAACGCTCCTTCATCCGAATGGTTTCTGAAACTTATCCGGAAAGCAACCGACAAAGGCCTTGTGATTGTCAATATCACCCAATGTCATACCGGAAGTGTAGAAATGGGACGTTATAAAACCGGTCATCACTTATTGGAAAATGGAGTAATCAGTGGTTACGACAGTACAACCGAAAGTGCTGTTACCAAACTGATGTTCTTATTTGGTTCCGGATTAAGTTCGGAAGAAGTAAAAGAATACATGCAATGTTCGCTGATTGGGGAAATCACGGTTGAAGATTAAGAGCGAGAGAAACAAACATAAAAATGGCATACAGAATAAACTACCATTCCGGTATCTGTATGCCATTTCTTTATCGTCAATTCTTCAAGAAGCACTTTCAGTCATTGCTTCCTTTTGTTCAGTTGAAATCTCAACTTTATCTGTTTCAGGCACGGTATTATTCACTTCGGTATTTTCCTCAGCTTTCTGCTCATTTTCCTCACGTGCCTTTTTATCTTCCCGAACCTTCTTCTTCAAACTTATAATATATTGTTGAAAACTCCGGTCCGTACGTATTTTCTTCATAGCCATCTGAGCTGCATTTTGCTGCGACTCCTTTTTAGAATATCCAATCCCGATTCCAATATGTTCGCCGGTTTCGAGCAGAACTGCCGCCGTTTGGAATACCGGATTGCATTGTTCATCCTGGAAAGATTCAATAATCTCAAATGATACCGGCAATCGATTCTTCTGTCCCCATTCAATAAGGTTCGACTTGAAGTTGACTTCCGTCTCCGATATTTTATCAATATCAATATGTTTCTTGATCAATACATCCCGGATAAAACGATAACACGCATCAAATCCTTGATCCAGATAAATCGCACCAATCAAAGCCTCCAATGCATTTCCCAACATATTGCTGTTGTGCGACTCATGTAAAGTAGAGGTATTAACCGAATATCTCAACAGAGGCTCAATTCCCAAACTCAAACCAATCCGGTTCATTGAGTCGCGGGAAACAATCTTGGAACGTGTATTCGTCAGAAATCCTTCTCTTTTATTCTCGAAATGCTTATATACAATGTCGGCCACTACGGCACTCAGTATCGCATCACCCAAGAATTCAAGACGTTCGTTATTCAACCATTTTCCATCATCATCTTCTATCGACTGCGACTTATGCAGAAAAGCCTGCTTATACAAATCCGGATTATTCGGATAAAAGCCAACAATCTTATAAATAGACGAATAAGGCTCCTTGCCTTTACGCGTAAGGAGCCTTATTTTCTTGTATAGTTGTGATAACACGTTACTTTACAAATTTTTTAACGATGACACTGGCATTATGGCCACCAAAACCGAATGTATTTGATAAAGCAGCATTTACCGTACGCTTCTGAGCTTTATTAAATGTAAAGTTCAAATTGTAATCAATTTCCGGATCATTATCACCTTCAACATGGTTAATTGTCGGAGGAACGATATCTTCCTGTACAGCTTTGATACTTACAATTGCTTCTAAAGCACCAGCAGCACCCAGCAAATGTCCTGTCATTGATTTAGTTGAACTAATATTCAATTTATAGGCGTGTTCACCAAATACTTTCTGGATAGCTTTCACTTCTGAAATGTCTCCTACAGGAGTAGAAGTTCCGTGAACATTGATATAATCGATGTCTTCCGGTTTCATTTCAGCATCTTCCAATGCATTCTTCATTACCAAAATAGCGCCTAAGCCTTCCGGATGAGAAGCTGTTAAATGATAAGCATCGGCAGACATTCCAGCACCCACAACTTCAGCATAAATCTTTGCTCCACGAGCTAAAGCATGTTCCATTTCTTCCAATACCAGACAAGCAGCACCTTCACCCATAACAAAACCATCACGGCTTCCGCTAAACGGACGTGAAGCAGTTTCGGGAGAATCATTGCGTGTTGACAAGGCATTCATTGAATTGAAACCACCAACACCCGGAGCAGCAATAGCAGCTTCAGCACCACCTGTTACAATTGCATTCGCTTTTCCTAAACGGATATAATTGAATGCATCTGCAATGGCATTTGTTGAAGACGCACAAGCTGATACAGTTGCGAAATTAGGACCACGGAATCCGTAAATCATAGAAATATGACCTGCTGCAATATCAGCAATCATTTTCGGGATAAAGAACGGATTGAACTTCGGGCCTATTGTATCTTTGGTTTTTGCATAACCCAGCACTTCATCTTCAAATGTCTGGATACCACCGATACCGGCAGCAAAGATAACACCAATACGATCTTTATCTTCGCTCTCCAAATCCATTGCTGCGTCTTCAATTGCTTGCTTGGCAGCACCAATGGCTAACAAACTATAACGATCGCATTTACGTGCTTCTTTACGATCTACATATAAAGAAGCATCGAAGTTTTTCACTTCGCATGCAAATTGCGTCTTAAATTTACTTGCATCAAAATGAGTAATAGGTCCTGCCCCACTCTTCCCATTGAGAAGACCCTCCCAAGTTTCTGCGAGGGTATTTCCAAGAGGAGTAATAGTTCCAAGACCTGTTACTACAACTCGTTTTAATTCCATACCTTTTTATATAAAAAGGGTTGATTACTTCGCGTTAGCTTCGATATAAGCGATAGCGTCACCTACAGTTGTAATCTTTTCTGCTTGATCATCAGGAATAGAGATACCGAATTCTTTTTCAAATTCCATAATCAATTCTACTGTATCAAGAGAGTCTGCTCCTAAATCGTTAGTAAAGCTTGCTTCGTTTGTAACTTCTGATTCTTCTACACTCAGTTTATCAACGATGATATTCTTTACTTTTTCAGCTATTTCAGACATAACTTTTGAATTTAGATTAATAATTACAATATTACTTTTTATTTTTGCACTGCAAAGAAACGAATTTTTTGTGTTACAATACAAATTTAATGACCGAAAAATGAGATAAATTGCACATTTTTTATTTTCTTGTGCACTAAAACAGAGATAATCATGAAGAATATAGCCATTTTTGCCTCCGGAACAGGTACAAACGCAGAAAACATCGCCGAATATTTTTCTAAGAATGAAAAGATTAATGTGGCACTAATCGTGTCTAACAGATTGAAAGCGGGTGTACACGAACGGGCCGCCCGTCTGCACATTCCTTCCATCACGTTATCAAAAGCTGATTTTGAGGCAGGCGATCCGGTTCTCAAAGTATTGCAGGAATATCATATTGACTTCATCGTTTTAGCCGGCTTCATGAGTAAGATTTCTGATCCGCTCATTCAGGCGTTCCCGGAAAAGATTGTCAACATTCATCCTTCGTTATTACCTAAATACGGAGGAAAAGGCATGTATGGTATCCATGTACACGAGGCTGTCGTTGCGGCCAGAGAAAAAGAATCAGGCATTACGATACATTATATTAATGAGCATTATGATGAAGGAGCTATCATCTTCCAAACTTCCTGCAAGCTATTGCCGACAGACACAGCTGAAGACGTAGCAACCAAAGTTCACGCCTTGGAATATACTCATTATCCTCGGATAATCGAGCAATTGCTTACTCAAGAGGCTTAAAAGGCAATTCGGTATCTTTCCGATAGCCTGTTCCGTTGAAAGTAGCAATCAGTTCGCCGGCTTCGTTGGTAATACGTACTTCACAGTTGGAAAGACGTTTATGACTGAAGGCTTCACGCGCTTCGGCATAAAGGAAGCCCTTGCTTTCTGATTTGAAGAAATTAATATTAGAGGTAATAGAAAATGTCAGGCGGGCATGACTGTTGGTGGCTGCCGCGAAAGCCAAGTCGGCCAAGGTAAAAATCGCTCCGCCCTGACAAACACCGCCTCCGTTCAAATGTTCGGGTTTGATTTCCATGCGGGCCTTTGCATATCCGTTGCCGGCTTCCAGTAATTCAACACCGGCCAATAGGGCAAATTTATCCCCTTGTAAAAATTCTTGTATAGTCATAGTAAGTTAATGAGTTAACAAATTAATAAAAAGACGAGTTGACAAGGATGTTCCGCTTTGTCAACTCGCCCGCTATCATGCTTATTTATTCAATTTCCATTCGGCACCTTCTTTTGTATCCTTAATTTCGAAACCCATTGCCGTCAATTCATTCCGGATCTTATCCGAAGTAGCCCAGTCTTTATTGGCTTTAGCCTGCTGGCGGATCGACAACAGTAAATCTACCGCTTTGCTGAATGCTTCCACACTGCCGTTATCGGCTCCGCTTCGTGCTTCGTCTTTCAAGCCAAGCAAATCAAAGACGAACAGCTGGAATACGTCTTGCAGTTCCTTCAGATCGGCTTCTGAGATCGTATCTTTTCCATCTTTAATAGAATTAATGGTACGAGAAGCATCGAACAGATGAGAGATGACAATCGGTGTATTCAGGTCATCATTCATGGCATCATAACATTTCTGTCTTAAATCCTTCAAGTCGACTGTCGAGGCAGCTGACGGTTTCAGCTTCAGCAAACTTGCATAGGCATCAAGCAGACGGGCCAATCCTTTTTCCGAAGCCTGTAAGGCATCGTTACTGAAATCGACTGTACTCCGATAATGAGCCTGAAGAATAAAGAAACGGATTGTCATCGGCGAATAAGCCTGTTCCAGCATTGCATGACTACCGGTAAAGAACTCATCCAGTGTAATGAAGTTGCCCAACGACTTACCCATCTTCTGACCATTAATGGTAATCATATTATTGTGCATCCAATAATGTACCATATCATGTCCTTGCGATGCGACCGCCTGAGCGATTTCACATTCATGATGCGGGAATATCAAGTCCATACCGCCACCGTGAATATCGAAGTTTTCACCCAGATATTTCTTTCCCATGGCCGTACATTCGCAATGCCATCCGGGGAAACCATCACTCCACGGAGAAGGCCAACGCATGATATGTTCCGGCTGTGCACATTTCCAAAGAGCAAAGTCTATCGGATTGTGTTTCTCTTCCTGTCCGTCAAGAGCACGTGTTGTATTGAGCATATCCTCAATATTCCGTCCTGACAAGACTCCATACCGATGATCTTTATTATACTTCTCAACATCAAAATAAACCGAACCCTGACTGACGTAGGCATATCCATTATCCAGGATCTTCTTCACCAGTTCAATCTGTTCGATGATGTGGCCAGAAGCATGCGGTTCGATACTGGGAGGCAATACATTCAGTGCGTCCATCGCCTTATGATACCGGTTCAGATAATACTGAACTACCTCCATCGGCTCCAGCTGTTCCAAACGGGCCTTCTTGGCAATCTTGTCTTCTCCACTGTCAGCATCATGCTCCAAATGTCCTACATCCGTAATATTCCGTACATAACGCACTTTATATCCCAGATGTTTCAGATACCGGAACAAGACATCAAACGTAATAGCCGGACGCGCATGACCAAGATGCGCATCACCATAAACCGTTGGTCCGCACACATACATACCAACAAAAGGTTCGTGCAACGGAACAAAATGTTCCTTTTTACGGGTCAACGTGTTGTAAATATGCAAAGGATGTTCCATAATTCAATCATTTAATATCGCAAAGGTAATATTTATCATTTCATTCCCGCCAGAAAGATAGGAAATTCTTTGCTTTATTCTAATAGGCGACATATTTACTAAACAGACCTATAGATAATCTTCCCCCTTATGTTTTTGTAGTAATGTTCAATTCCATTATTCCTAAAAGAACAAACGATATGATTTAAGAGAAGATAAATTTTCACATGGTAATTTTATTCGTTAAAAAACTTCCTCACAGACACATTAAATTGTATCCATGAGGAAGTTTTTTTAACCTATCCGTTGTACGTCCAAATATACAGTCGATAAAATACCAGCTTTCTTGGCGTCAATTCCATATATACGCATAAAAGCATCGGCAACAGCCTGACCACCATTGGTTGTTAACGGATTACTACTTGTTGAGGAAGTCACAACTTCTACACTCATTCCTTTCTCAATGCGAATACCGTTACTGTTCTTCGCGGTCTTCACAGTTACTTTAAATAACGGCATGGTCCATTAAATTAAAGATTCTAACTCTTTTGCCCGTTCTTCTGAAATACCTAAGTTGATTCTTAGACGATTCAAAAGACGTATTTCTTTCGGAGAAAGTTCTCCTTCTTCTATACAAGCCTTATATTCTTCTAAATATTCTTGTTCTTCCTCCGTAAGTCGAGGCTTTAATAAAGAAGATTCCAATTCTTCTGCTCGCTCTTCAGCTATACCTAAACGGTCTCTCAAACGATTCAACAAACGTCGTTCCCTAGGCGAGATCTCTTGATCTTCTTCCAAACATGCTCGGAATTCTTCCAAATATTCAGACTCTTCCTCTGTTAAAGATTGAGGTAAAGCGGATACTGTAGGATTTGTTTGTGGTTGAGAAATAAATGTTTCTCCTTGCAAACTTTCCAATGGAGCAAATTTGACATGGATAGAAAGAATAGCATTATCGTGTGCTTCAAACTTCTCCTCCATAGATTGTTCCCAATTCCCATTGGCTTGAACAAACAACCATTTGACTTCTGCAGATATTTGCTTGAGCTCTGAGTTTTCGACTACCTGACTTTTCTTAGTCTCAATTCGTTCCTCATGTTCTAATAAGGCTCCCTGCATACGTTGATTATAAAGGCGTTGCCAAGAAGGTTCATTTTGATACCAAACTAATCCTTCCGGTAACATAGGCGGGTTCTTAGGATAAAATCTTTGATGCAAATTGATATGTTGACTTATATCTTCCAAAAACTTGTTTGTTGCATGCCTTTCTGAATTTGCTGAAGCAGATATCAATTTATAATCAACACTTCCAGACAGTTTTTGATCTACTTTTACATCTCTATTATTGGAAGATGTGTTTATACTTTCAATATTAATTTCCATTGCTCCCAAATATTGCATAATTTGAGAGAACTCTCGAACTTTATCTTCAATCAGTTCTAATTCGTAATTTTCAAACGGAATATATTTAGACGGGATATAAGGATGCCCAACATATAATTGATTTGCCACAGGATGTCCCATTGGGAAATTAATAGCCGGTAGATTATTTATATCTATCACAGCCAATTTCTTTTGAGACAAATCAGAATAAGATTGAACCGGGACAATTAGCTTTCGTTCATTGTATGGTTGTTCTAAGAAATGCTGGATATAATAATCCTCGTACTTGTGAAAATCATTTGTTGCATCTTCTAAAATAGAAATATCTTTACTATCACTCTTTAAGTCCACTGGAGCATTTCTTAAAACATACAAACTCCCTTTTCTAGCATTAAAATAATCTTTATTATTATCATAAATACTATACTCTTGATAGGTTAAAAAAGACCGTAATTTTGTATTTTCTATTGGAGTGCTATTTATATCTTCTTCAAGGATTTGAATAGCCTTATTATCTTGACCTTTCCAATGATATAGCCAAGCTATTTCACGTGTTAAAGCTGCATCTTGTTGTTGATCACGATATTTCAGAGCCAATTGTAAAGCTTCTTCTTTCTTCCCAATATCTATTAAATGATCAACTTGATCTGCTGTTTTCTTATAAATATCATATGAATTTTCTTTAATTAGTGTTTGAGCCATACGAGTAAAAATTCGTTGAAAAATTTCTCCCGCACCTTGTTTTGTTTCATCTGTTGCATTCTTTAAAAAATGAGATATATGTATTGGGCAATTATTATCTCTATCACCATATCCAAAAAAATATAATAATTCATCTTTATATTCTACGTGGTCTATATTTTCCCATAAAATATGAATTCTATCATCCACATCATCATTATCTGGAATACAAATGACTCCACAATCAGTTATAACCAAACCTTGATTACGGTCATTCCAAAAAGATGAATCCCGCACATAAAGAATTTCTTCATCTAAGTCTATTCCCCAATTCATACGGATTGCATGTTTTACATCACTAGGAATATTAGGATAAATGAATAAATCTGTACTATTAGGACATACAAAGAAATTCAAATACATAGGCATTTTCTTATACCCCCAAACTGATTGTTCAGTATTTACTCCTTCAATAAAGGCATCAAAAGTTTCTTGGTGTAGCATTTATATTCTTAAATCCTTTACGTATTAATAATGAATAACCCACTACTTAGCTTATCCTAAAGAGATAATTCCATTTGCTCATCTAAATGCTTTTTCAACCGATTAGCCATAGGTTTAAACGTCCAATAAGTTAATCCTGCTGATATAGGAGCGCCTATCAAAGGAACCACTTTAGCTATTCCCTTAGAAAAACCATCTTTAGTTAACTTTATTCCAATCCATTTTGCCACTTGTTTAGCAACATTATATATGGCACATTTTGTTAAAGCTTCTTTAGGCAGACGAACTGCAATTTGCCCTGCAAAAGCTTTTGTTAAATTCCTTACAGCTTCTGTAGCAGCTTGAGAGCCCATCATCACTCCAGTAAATAAGGTAAGAACTTGCGCAGTCTCATCATCCAATTCACCATTTTGATTTTGCAAATCAGGCCAACCATAGATATAAAGCAATTTTTGGGTCAAGGCAAACACATGAGCATAGAATTGAGCAATATCTGCAGGAATAGTGCCAACCAATGCCCATCCTCCTGGTAATCCTGCTAATGCAGAAGCACTACACACCAATGTTAAATGATATTTAATACAACCATTAGCTATTTTCGAAATTTGTCTATTTGTTAAGACCTTAGTGGGCGAATTTGAAATTGCTAAATTGATTTGATCCACATTACAATAAATTGATAATTCTTTTCTCAGAAAAGACTCTCTATCAACTTTCACGAAAGGAATTGCCATAGCCCCTTTTAAGGCCTTATTCCATAATTCAATATTTGCATCCATATTATAAATATTTTATTTGTTCTTTATATATCAAACATATCTACATTCATTACAATGATAATTTCATACTCAAGAATGACTACAGTTTCAACATCTATAACCCCGACAACTAAATACAACGTTATATATCCTAATAATTTATAAACCATTAGGATAATTCAATATCGTTCATTTTAATTCCCAATATCTAGGTCAACTCTTCCATTAACAGTTTCTACAATATTTAGAAGTGATTATTACATCAGTTATTGTTCCGACTGTTTTAATACAAATATACATTTTTTGTTCAATACGACGCTCTCCTAATGACTATTATTTCTTCAATCGATGCAAAAAGCGTTATATGATTCAAAAAACGTTTCTTTACTGCATTTCTACATCTGTGTGTTACATCATTCTTTTATTTTATATGCTGATAAGTCCCCTGAAACCAGCTCGTTTATAATAAAAAGGCGTGAGGACTTCTTTCCTTTTGTCAAGAAACAGGCATCGCCAAACGCCAACTCAGAGACAAGCGAAAACAAGAATCCCACGCCATATTTGGTATGCAAAAAGTATAATCCATACGGACTATACGAAAAGCTTGCATAGACAATACAGATGAGCGTCATGTTTCTTTTATCCGTCTGAGTTTATTGAAATTGGCGATTTCGTTTCTTAGAATAAAAGATGAAAGAACGCATTTTTAATCGAAGGGTATTTCTCCTCCCTTCATATCGCAAATATACATTTTTTCTTTTACATGACGCCCGTAAGGGATTTTTATTTACCTTTACACCTGTCAGGTACAAAAATAGAGGAGTCTTGTTAGCCTTCCTATAGCTCACTATTTCTATTTTGGAAGAAGTCTCTTTTTGTACCAAAAAGCCTGTTTATTGATACAAATTATGATTGAAACTAAACAAAGCATTCTGAAATTTCTGATTGAAAGTTGTGTTTTTGCTTCATCGACATCAACTTTTTCAGCTAGCCTGGAAGCTACAAGCAGAAGTAGTATTTATCGGTTTATAAAAAAAGGAACTGTATCCTCAAAAACTGTAAATCATATTTGGAATGATGTATGTAAAAGCTTTGCCTTAACAGATGAGCGATTAATGGAAATTGCCATTACGGTTGAAAAGGCAAAATGGTTTACTACTGTAGTAGCGTCATATTCATTTGACAAGAAAGATCCTTTATGGACTGAAAAATTACTTTGTGCGCTAATAGATGAAAACTACACAAACTTACCAACCTCGTTTGTAAAGGAGGTAGTTCCTCTACTAAAGGATTTGAAAACAGACTGTAAAGATATATTTTTTGGTATGCTTATGTTGTTTTACGTAAAAGCAAAACAACTGGATCCTTACAATTCTCTTTTCAAACAGACATTGTCTGATCTGATTATCCATTTGAATAATTATTTTCATTCCGTACATCCCGAAAATGATGTAGCCTATAAAGCCATTCAGGCATTAACTTCGGATACATTATTAGATGTAGTCTCTCCTTGTACATGGGGTCTGGTAGAAAATCCAACACTTATTTTGCAATATTATGCAGATCCTCTTTTTTTGAATGCAACACTCCGTGGAGGAACTATATTTCATGAATGGGGCGATTTTAGCTATTGGCATGACGCAGACGAAAACTTTACTAAAGGAAGCAGATTTTGGTTATTCATGAGTCGAGAATCAGATTCCATTTATCATGGTAGCTATATTGTCCAAGAATTTGAAATAGGGAATGATAATGAGACCTTTATTGATAAACGAATCTTTAATATTCTCTTTTTGAATAAAGAAAATGATGATGAAGATTATGATGCCATCGTACAAATCTCAGAATCCAAGCCAACCAAAAAACACTCATATCACATCTATTATGGTGTATATAAATATGAAAAAGAGGCAGATGAAATGTGGATGGCTTTCCCGGACGAAGAGGATAATATCTATCAATTACCTTTATGCCTAAAAAGAATCCGTTTTGACGTACCTACAAAATCCCAGGAAAAAGTCTGGTCTCACTTCATTGGTAAATTTGATAACAGCAATGCACTGGAGATATTTGTAAAAAGTCTTTGTCGTACATTAGACGTAGAATACTTAGATGATGAGTATTCCATAAAAGATGTATGTTTAAATCGAACTTTTTTCTCTTTGGTAATCGGTGAAAATGAAAAGCAAAAACAATATCGAATCCCATTGGAAAGCTATTCTTTCCTAAAAGGATTATCTGTTTTTGACGAACTGATTATTTGCAAACATAAGGATGAACTCTTCGTAGAATGGTCCTACTTAGGATACGCCATTCCATTGTCTGATTTTGAAGAGCTGAATGTTAGTTCAGAATGATCAGTTTATCCATTTCTTATTTCATTTATCAACATGCCAAAGAACGCAAGAAAGAATAATTTTTCAAGGGAGTAACGGATTACTCTTTCAGGGCAAAAATACAATAGGATATCACTATTTTCCAATCATTTAGACGCTAAAAATCAGTTCTTGCAAAAGCGTTGAAAACTACCGCAACCCCCGTTACAAATTCTTATTTTTATACCGACAAATTAATTACATCACTAATATGAATCAATTAATTCACAAATGTGATTCAATTAAATCACAATAATGAATTGATTACATCACATTGGTGAATTAATTAAAATATAGCAGAAAAAAGAGGAATTATTCTTCGTAAATACAAGAATATAAACAGGGGTATTCAAGAGTGCATGATTGACTTTTCAGCATACAGCCTTATTCTCATTTCAACATGTGATATGATTTCAATTCTGTACGTAAGGCTTTTGCCTTTCCGTCTGTCAGTTGGTCCAACAGGTTCCAGAAGTGTTCGTTATGACTCATTTCTTTCAGATGACAGAGTTCATGCAAGAGAACATAATCGATCAGATGCCAGGGAAGAAGCATTAAGTAAAGAGACAGGTTGATATGCTTGCTCGATGTACATGCTCCCCAATGCGTCTGACTGCTATTGATTTTTACTTGTTTATAAACAAAGCCGTATTTCTGAGCCCACGCCGATAAACGTCCGGGCAGGTATCGCTTGGCTTCATGGCGGAATGCGCTGGTCAGCATTTGTTTGAGGAGCTGCTGTACTTCGTCGTCGGCGAAGTTCGAGGCCTGAGGACAAGAGATTTGCAACACACCATCCTTGAGAGCCATGTAGAAATTCTCCCGATCAGTACGGACAATCCGTACCCGAAAAGTAGCCGTCTGCCAATCGGTCTGCTCATTCAATAAAGGTCTGGCCGGATGTTTCTTCAGAGCCGCCTTGATCTTCTCCCGGTTACTGAGGATAAAAGTCAGCATTTTCTCTTCGCTTCCCCGAACCGGCATGGTTGCAAATACCTGACCGTTGGTTATTTTAAGCGTATAATGGCGTGCCCGTTCGCTGTAACGGATAACGACCCGTCCTAATTCCTTATCATCAAAATACTTTTCCATAATTCTTAGGCAAAAGTAATACTTTGGATCTAACAATAATACATCCGAATTTGTTATCTTTGCAGTCGAATTAAAGATAAAAGAAAACATATACAAGCAGATAAGTATGTTCGTTGCCAAGCGGCCAAGTTGAAAGCTTGCAGTTGCTTAAAAAACGGGCAAACTCAAAAAAATGAAATAACAGATTACTTATCATAAATAAAAATTACAATTATGGCTAAGAAAGCACTTTTAATGATTCTTGACGGTTGGGGTTGTGGCGATCACAAAAAAGATGATGTCATTTTCAACACTCCAACACCGTATTGGGACTCTTTATTGGCAAACTATCCTCATTCACAGTTACAGGCCAGCGGAGAAAACGTAGGTCTTCCCGACGGTCAGATGGGTAACTCTGAAGTAGGTCACTTAAATATCGGAGCCGGTCGTATTGTTTATCAGGACCTGGTAAAGATTAACCGTGCTTGCGCCGACAACAGCATTATGCAAAATAAGGAAGTGGTTTCTGCTTTCACGTATGCCAAAGAACACGGAAAGAATATCCACTTCATGGGACTGACTTCCAACGGAGGTGTTCACTCTTCACTGGATCATCTGTTCAAACTGTGCGATATCGCTAAAGAATACGGACTGACTGGTAAAACTTTCATCCACTGTTTCATGGATGGTCGTGATACCGACCCGAAGAGCGGTAAAGGCTTCATCGAAGAACTGACAGCTCATTGCGCAAAATCAGCCGGTCAGATCGCTTCTATCGTAGGTCGTTTCTATGCGATGGACCGCGACAAACGTTGGGAACGTATCAAAGAAGCTTATGATCTGCTGATCGAAGGAAAAGGCAAACAGGCAAACGATATGGTAAAGGCTATGCAGGAATCGTATGATGAAGGCGTTACCGACGAGTTCATCAAACCGATCAACAATGCTACTGTCGATGGAACCATCAAAGAAGGTGATGTAGTTATCTTCTTCAACTACCGTAACGACCGTGCCAAGGAATTGACAATTGTACTGACACAGCAGGATATGCCGGAACAGGGCATGAAGACAATCCCGGGCTTGCAGTACTATTGCATGACTCCGTATGATGCTTCATTCAAGGGCGTACATATCCTGTTCGACAAGGAAAACGTACATAACACATTAGGCGAATATCTGGCTAAAAACGGCAAGACTCAGTTGCACATTGCTGAAACAGAAAAATATGCACACGTAACCTTCTTCTTCAACGGTGGTCGCGAAACTCCGTATGAAAACGAAGACCGTATTTTGGTTCCGTCTCCGAAAGTAGCAACTTACGACTTAAAACCGGAGATGAGCGCCTACGAAGTAAAGGACAAACTGGTAGAAGCTATCGGTACGCAGAAATATGACTTCATCGTTGTCAACTATGCCAACGGAGATATGGTTGGTCATACAGGTGTTTACGAAGCAATCGAAAAGGCTGTCGTTGCTATCGACAACTGCGTAAAGGATACCGTAGAAGCAGCCAAGGCAAACGGTTACGAAGTAATCATCATCGCCGATCACGGAAACGCTGACCATGCCCTGAATGCTGACGGTACTCCGAATACAGCTCACTCACTGAATCCGGTTCCGTTTGTCTACGTAACAGAAAACAAAGCTGCCAAAGTAGAAAACGGTGTACTGGCAGACGTAGCTCCTTCTATCCTGCACATCTTAGGCATGGCGCAGCCGGCTGAGATGACTGGAAAGGACTTAATAATGGAAAATTGAGAATTGAACATTGAAAATTAAGTGAGTCGAGACAATATTGTCCGCGATAAATCGTATGCGTTCGCTATCCGTATAGTGAACGCATACAAGTTTTTAGGACAAACCCATCGAGAGTTCGTTCTTTCCAAACAGCTTTTACGGTGCGGAACATCCATAGGAGCCTTAATCAGAGAAGCTGAACATGCACAAAGTGAAGCTGATTTCTTGAATAAAATGAACATTGCTTTGAAAGAGGCCAACGAAACATTATATTGGATTTCTCTCCTGAAAGACACAGGATATTTGGATGAGGCTATTTATCAATCTATAAACAATGATTGTACTGAAATTGTAGCAATCCTTGCTTCGATTGTCAAATCCACCAAATCAAAGCTCAATAAATAATTTTCCATTTTCAACTTTCAACTTTCAATTTCAATAATATGATGATTCAAATTGAGGATATCGTCGTTTCGAGCGATGTCCTGACAGAAAAATTTATATGCAACCTGGAGGCTTGTAAAGGTGAATGCTGTATAGAAGGCGACGCCGGAGCTCCCGTCGAGAAAAACGAAGCTGCAGAACTGGAAAAAGTTCTTCCGGTAATTTGGGACGAACTTTCCCCGGAAGCACAAGCTGTTATCAAGAAGCAAGGGGTTGTTTATACCGATCAGGATGGTGATCTGGTAACTTCCATTGTAGGAAACAAGAATTGCGTCTTTACTTGCTACGACGAGAAAGGCTGCTGTTATTGTGCCATCGAGAAAGCCTATCGCGAAGGGAAATGTAATTTCTACAAACCTGTTTCCTGCCACTTATATCCGATACGGATAGAAAATTACGGTCCTTATACGGCTGTCAATTATCACCGTTGGGATGTATGCAAAGCTGCCGTCATTTTAGGAAAGATGAAAGGTGTTCCGGTCTATCAGTTCTTGAAAGAACCTTTAATCCGGAAATTTGGCGCAGACTGGTATCAGATGCTCTCGGACTGTGCTGAGGAATGGACGAAGCAGAACCGAGGCGAGGATGAAGAAAAATATTGATAGCATGGAGAATTTCAAAGAAATAGGATTAGAGAAACTGGAACAGACGTTTTCCTTGCCCGATGTGGTTTCTTTATGTGAGGAAGAAGACAGCCTGGTCATCCTCGACCAGACCCAGCTTCCTGCCCGGGAAGTCTTCCTCAAAATCGACAACGAAGAAGAACTCATCGATGCTATTGTCCGTTTGAAGGTCAGAGGAGCACCGGCAATTGGAGTAGCTGCTGCTGCCGGTCTGTATGTTTGTTTTGCCCGTACATTGGCGAATATAACTTCTGCCCAACTTATGCAAACAGAATTCCAAGCTTTGGCCAACCGGATTCGTGCCAGCCGACCGACAGCCGTTAATCTTTCGTGGGCACTTGATCGGATGACAGTTCTATTCAAGCAATGGATAGCTGGTAAAGACAAGATAAGTTCAACCAATTTCCAAGAGATAAAAACGCTTTTACGGGTAGAAGCTGCCCATATCAAAGAAGAAGACATCGAGATGTGTAAACAGATTGCCCGGCATGGTATCGGATTAATTGCTTCAGGAAGTCGCATTCTGACACATTGTAATGCCGGACATTTGGCTGTCTCTCGCTATGGAACAGCCCTGGCTCCGATTTATCTGGCTCAGGCTTGCGGACTGAATCCAAAAGTCTATGCCGACGAAACACGGCCTTTGTTGCAAGGAGCCCGCCTTACTGCTTACGAATTAATGAAGTTCGGCGTGAACACGACGTTGATCTGTGATAACATGGCAGCCTCTTTAATGAGTCAGGGAATGATAGATCTAATCATGGTGGGTTGCGACCGCATTGCAGCTAATGGCGACGTAGCCAACAAAATCGGCACCTGCGGAGTAGCAGTGCTGGCACATCATTATCATATTCCCTTTTATGTCTTAGGTCCGACCAGTACCTTCGACCCGCATACACCGACAGGGAATGATATTGTTATCGAACAACGGTCGGCTTCAGAAGTAACCGATTTGCATTATATACACCGGATGGCACCCGAGCATGTTGGAGTTTATAATCCGGCATTCGATGTTACACCGGCAGCCTTGGTAACGGCTTATGTTACAGAAAAAGGAGTATTCCGACAAATTCAAGATTTTCAGTAGAACAACGTTTTAATACCTTATACAATGAACACATTCACAAAACTTTCAATGGCAGTCCTCATCGGATGCCAGGCTTTATGGGCCGTTTCCTGCGCTTCAGGAGAAAAGAAGGCGGAAACTAGCAGCCCAGTTGTAGATTACACAGCGTATGTCGATCCGTATATCGGATCCGGAGAACACGGACATGTATTTGTGGGAGCCAGCGTTCCTTTCGGTATGATTCAGGCTGGACCACAGAATATCCACAAAGGATGGGACTGGTGCTCGGGTTATCATTATTCGGATAGCGTAATTATCGGTTTCAGCCATACACACCTGAGCGGAACGGGTTGTGCCGACTTAGGTGACGTGCTGGTTATGCCGTTCATGGGCGAAGTCCGTACCAAACGTGGAGAACAGGATAATATCGAAGGAGCTTGTTCTTCTTATTATTCACATGAGAATGAAAAAGTAGCACCGGGTTATTACTCTTTGCTGATGGATAACGGCGTGAAAGCCGAATTATCAGCTACCGAACGTGTAGCGATCCATCGTTATACCTATCCGGAAGGCGAAAGTCATTTACTGGTCAATCTGAAGGAAGGTAATGGCGACCGGGCATACGATACCTATCTGAAGAAGATAGACGACAATACCGTCGAAGGTTATCGTTTCTCCAAAGGATGGAGCCCGCAGCACAAGGTATTCTTCGTGATGAAGTTCGAACAACCGATCCAGTCACTGCAAGTATTCAACGATGATACACCGGCAGGTAATGATGAATTAACAGGAGAATCCGTAAAAGGTGTATTGACTTTCAAGGATGCACCGAAGGAAGTAAAATGCAAGATTGCCATTTCATCCGTTAGTTGTGCCAATGCACAGGCCAATATGAATGCTGAACTTGCAGGATGGGATTTCGACCAAGTCTGCCAACAGGCAAAAGAGAAATGGAACGATCAGCTGGCCTGTGTTGATATCAATACCAACAACGAGCGGGCAAAGAAAATATTCTACACCAGCATGTTCCATGCCTTTATCGCTCCGACTTTATATTGCGACGTAAACGGCGAGTTCCGCGGACATGATGATAAAGTCTATAAGGCAGATTCTTGGACAAACTACTCTACCTTCTCTTTATGGGATACCTACCGTACGTTGAATCCGTTGTTCACCATCATCAAACCGCAGTATGTTCCTGACTTTGTCAATTCCATGCTGAGCATTTACGACCAGCAGGGCAAATTGCCGATCTGGCCATTAGTTGGTGGAGAAACCGAATGTATGCCGGGTTATAGTGCTATACCTATCATTGCGGATGCTTATCTGAAAGGAATCAAAGGCTTTGATGCAGAACGTGCTTTTAAAGCGATGACTTCTTCAGCTACATACGACAAGCAGAAAGGAGTTCCTTTCGTGATGGAAAAAGGATATATTCCTTGTGATAAAGTACGCGAAGCAACTTCTATCGCCATGGAATATGCCGTTGGCGACTGGGGTATTGCCATGATGGCAAAGCAAATGGGTAAAGAGGCCGACTATCAGGAATTCTTCAAGCGCGGTCATTATTATGAACAGTATTTCGACAAGAGCATCAACTTCATCCGTCCGAAGATGGACGACGGTTCTTGGCGTACACCGTATGATCCGTTCCGTTCAGTACACGGCGTAGGTGATTTCTGCGAAGGTAACGGTTGGCATTATACTTTCTTCGTACCCCAAAATCCGGAAGGACTGATTGCCTTGATGGGTGGCGACGATGCCTTCAATGCCAAACTGGATTCTTTGTTCGTAGCCAATGGAGATATGGGTGAAGGAGCATCGGCCGACATCAGCGGACTGATTGGTATGTATGCACACGGAAATGAACCGAGCCACCATGTAGCCTATCTGTATCCGTATGCCGGACAACAATGGAAAACAGCCGAGAAAGTCCGTTACATTCAGGATGAGTTCTATACCGACAAACCGGAAGGCGTGATTGGAAACGAGGACTGCGGTCAGATGTCGGCTTGGCACATCATGTCGGCCTTGGGATTCTATCAGGTCAACCCGTCTCACGGTATTCTGGTGTTCGGTAGTCCGCAGTTCAACGAAGCCACGATCCAGTTGCCCGAAGGCAAGACTTTCGAGATCGTTGCTCACAACAACAGCCACGACAATATCTACATCCAGTCGGCTACCTTGAACGGACAACCTTATACAAAATCATACATCACCTACGAGGATGTCATGAAAGGCGGTAACCTGACCTTCGAAATGGGCAGCACACCAAACAAGGAGTTCGGAGCAGCTCCGGCTGACCGGCCGAAGTCTCTCTAATCGACTACAAAGACTTTCTATATTAAATCCCCAGAATCAGAATCTCTACAATCCTGATACTGGGGATTGTTTCATTTATTGGATTATTAAACCGTGTCCAGCAAACAATCCTTAAACAAAAGAAGGTATTCCCAAAGAATTTGTATCTTTGCGATTTAAATCAACGGATCATAAAACGAATCATATCATACTATGGCATTACAATGTGGCATTGTCGGACTTCCAAATGTAGGGAAGTCCACTCTTTTCAACTGTTTATCGAACGCGAAAGCACAATCGGCCAACTTTCCGTTCTGTACGATCGAGCCGAACGTAGGTGTCATCACCGTACCGGACGAACGCCTGAACAAACTGGCAGAAATTGAACATCCGCAGCGTGTCATCCCAACTACAGTCGAAATCGTAGACATCGCCGGACTGGTGAAAGGCGCCAGCAAAGGAGAAGGATTGGGAAACAAGTTCCTCGCCAATATCCGGGAAACAGACGCCATCCTGCATGTGCTGCGCTGCTTCGACGACGATAACATCGTTCATGTGGACGGTTCCGTAGATCCGGTAAGGGATAAGGAAATCATTGACATGGAGCTTCAAATCAAAGACCTGGAAACAGTAGACAGCCGTATCGCCAAAGTACAGAAACAAGCTCAGACAGGTGGAGACAAACAGGCAAAAATAGCCTATGAAGTATTATGCAAATACAAGGAAGCCTTGGAACAAGGCAAGAGTGCCCGTACCGTTTCATTCGAGACTAAAGAAGAAGAAAGAGTGGCACACGATCTCTTCCTCCTGACCAATAAGCCAGTGCTCTATGTCTGCAACGTGGATGAAGCCAGTGCCGTAAGCGGTAATAAATACGTAGAAGCAGTTCGCGAAGCTGTCAAAGAAGAGAATGCCGAAATCCTGGTGGTCGCTGCCAAGATCGAAAGCGAAATCGCCGAACTGGAAACTTACGACGAACGCCAGATGTTCCTGCAGGAAATCGGTCTCGAGGAATCGGGTGTAAACCGCCTGATCAAGTCGGCCTACAAACTGCTGAATCTGCAAACCTTCCTGACTGCCGGCCCCGATGAAGTCCGTGCCTGGACCTTCCACAAAGGCTGGAAAGCTCCACAATGTGCCGGTGTGATCCACACAGATTTCGAGAAAGGATTTATCCGCGCTGAAGTCATCAAATACGACGATTATATTTCTTATGGTTCAGAAGCGGCTGTCAAAGAAGCCGGTAAGATGAGCGTCGAAGGAAAAGAATACATCGTACAAGACGGTGACATCATGCACTTCCGTTTCAACGTATAACAAACATACATCCCGTGTGTGCTTCACCAGCACCACGGGATTTCTTAAATATACATATATGGTACAGCGATTTGATTTCTTAGTTATTGGTTCCGGTATCGCCGGAATGAGTTTTGCCCTGAAAGTGGCACATAAAGGAAAAGTAGCCCTCGTCTGCAAATCCGGCCTCGAAGAAGCAAATACGTATTTTGCCCAAGGAGGCGTAGCGTCTGTTACCAACCTGCTTGTTGACAACTTCGACAAGCACATTCAAGACACCATGATCGCGGGTGACTGGTTGAGCGACCGGGCCGCCGTCGAACAAGTTGTCCGTAATGCTCCACAACAAATCAAGGAACTGATCAGTTGGGGTGTAGATTTCGATAAAGATGCAGAAGGGAACTTCGACCTGCACCGTGAAGGCGGTCACTCCGAATTCCGCATCTTGCACCACAAAGACAATACGGGAGCCGAGATTCAGGACAGTCTGATCCGCGCCGTACAGACACATCCTAACATCACAGTTTTCGAGAACCATTTTGCCATCGAGATTCTGACACAACACCACTTGGGTGTAACCGTTACCCGCCAGACACCCGACATTGAATGTTACGGTGCCTACATCATGGATATGAAAACGGGTAAGATTGATACCTTCCTATCCAAAGTTACCTTAATGGCAACCGGAGGTATCGGAGCCGTTTACCAGACAACTACCAATCCGCTGGTAGCAACCGGTGATGGTATTGCCATGGTTTACCGTGCCAAAGGAACCGTGAAAGATATGGAATTTGTTCAATTCCACCCAACGGCCTTATATCATCCAGGTGATCGTCCTTCATTCCTGATTACGGAAGCTATGCGTGGTTATGGAGGTGTTCTGCGCACAATGGATGGAAAAGAATTCATGCAGAAATACGACAAACGTCTCTCTTTGGCTCCGCGTGATATTGTAGCACGTGCCATCGATACGGAAATGAAGAATCGTGGTGACGATCACGTCTATCTGGATGTAACGCACAAAGATCCGGAAGAGACCAAGAAGCACTTCCCGAACATCTACGAAAAGTGCCTGAGTCTGGGTATTGACATCACGAAAGATTATATTCCGGTTGCGCCTGCTGCCCATTATCTGTGTGGTGGTATTAAAGTCGATCTGAATGCCCGTTCGTCAATCAATCGTCTGTATGCCGTAGGTGAATGTTCTTGTACCGGATTACACGGAGGTAATCGTCTTGCTTCCAATTCCCTGATCGAAGCCGTAGTTTATGCAGATGCTGCAGCTAAACACAGTTTGAGTATCCTCGACTCACTTTCTTATCAGGAAAACATTCCGGAATGGGACGACGAAGGAACTCGCCTGCCGGAAGAGATGGTCTTAATCACCCAAAGCTTGAAGGAAGTCGGACAGATTATGAGTACCTATGTAGGTATTGTCCGTTCAGACTTACGCCTGAAGCGTGCTTGGGATCGTTTGGATTTATTGTACGAAGAAACAGAAAGTCTGTTCAAACGGTCTATTGCTTCTCGTGAAATCTGTGAATTACGTAATATGATCAACGTAGGTTACTTGATCACACGTCAGGCTATCGAACGTAAGGAAAGTCGTGGTTTGCATTATACACTGGATTATCCTCCTGTTCCGCACGAACATTAAGAGATTAAAGCAAGGAAATAAAAAGAGGCACGAAATCAGCTTTCCATATTACTGATTTCGTGCCTCTTCCATCAGATATTCAATCATATTTATGCCGTAATACCATTCTCATAAAGATACTCAGGAGCAATATCAGCCCCATTCGACCAAAAGATCGTATCTTGCAAACCAAACTGGATAAATTGGGCTTTGTCTTTTAATTCTTCAAATGCCGGATATTTCAATAAAGGAGCTAGATCAACCTTTTTTCTTACACCATCATTGAAAGTACAAAGCAACACGTAATCACCCAAATATTCCACATCTGTAACTGTCAATAACATAAGCTATCATTTTTATCGTCTCACTTTTTCTATTTTTTCTCCTCTCTGAGCTTTATTCCAAATATCAAATAACTCAGCTTCGTGTTCATCAATAAATCGATTGATTAATTGAATAGCACTCGATTTGGCACGTCCTTCTACAATTCGATCTTTCAACGTAATTGTAAAATCACCGCTACCACTCCTAACATGAATATGTGGAGGATTATGATCAAACGCATAAATATAGATCAATAACCCTTGAATAACAAATATTGAACCCATAAGCTTATTTGCTGAATCACAAAAACAAAGATAGTACAAATATTTTCTAATAAGAGCTTTCCTCTGTTATGAAAATCTCCTAAAACCAAATCTTGAAACGGGTCACAGCATCCGAATAGGTTTTGAGAGAAAATGAACAACCATGCTTCTGCAATACTTCACGGATAAATATCAATCCGATACCTTGCCCGTTGGGTTTTGTCGAGAAGAAAGGACTAAAGAGTTTTGCTTCCGTCTCTTTTGAGATGCCTTCACCCGTATCTCCTATTTCCAGACAAAGCGGCTGTTTAGTTGTACGAATGAAAATGTCTCCATCTTCCCCGATGGCTTCTACGGCATTCTTGATGATATTAACCAATACTTGCTCAAATAGAATCGGATCCAGTTTGACCAAAGGCAAATCTTTCTCCAGTTCAATATGAATCCGGATCTGCTTACCAACACACTGATTTTCCATGAAACGCTTACAGGAAGAAACCAGTTCATTCAAGGAAACGGATTTAACTTGTGGCTCTGGAATACGGACTACATCAGCAAAGTTCGTAATGAAACGGCTCATACCATAACAACGTTCGATCAGCACCCGCAAAACATCGCTTACTTCTTCCATGTCGTCCATTCCACGAAATGACGATTCCAACGTATCTAGCGTAGAAGTAATCCCGGCAGTTGTGTTGTTCACCTCATGCGAAATCATGCGAATCACCTTTTCATACGCCTTTTTCTCTGCCTTAAATACCTCATGTGTTAATACTTCTATCAGATAGAATTCATGTCGCAGTCCCCGATCCATAAAGAAAGAATGCGAACATTTATAAATATTGGCATCGCTCAAGCGAATACTTCGGGAAGCATCAAGTGGTATGTCTCGAATTTCTTCGAGTAACGGTTCTGTACATAGCGCCAGCTGTTGACCGACCAGATCTTTCTCGTTAGCCAAATGCAGTAGTCGGCAAACCGCCGGATTGGCTGACAAGATCCGTCCGTCAAAATCAAGGATCAAAACCCCCATCGGAGAAGCTTGTATCAACAAATCAAGGAAATGATTCTGTTCGCGTACATGGAGACGTTCGTTCTTCAGCTGCTCCATCATCCGATTGAAAACATCCACAATACGGTCTGTTTCTTTCTGCCCCACGTATCCCAGACGCGAACTGAAGTCCTGTTCTTTCAATAAGTCCATACCATTTCCCAACGTATAAAGCGGTTTGATGATACGGCGATAGAAATAGAACAGATAACCCAGCAACAAAATAATCCAGCCTTCAAGGGCAAAGAATATCCATTCTGTATATTTCCCGCACCAAAGACAGCCGATCAGGGCGAACAAGATCGCCAGCAACAACAGGAATCCGAGGAAGATACTCTTTAATCGCATATCTTAATCCCATATTTCTCCAGTCGCCGGTACAAAGCAGCCCGGCTGATACCCAAGGCTTCGGCGGTACGCGACAGGTTATGTTCATATTTATCCAATGCCTGAAGGATACTTTTCCGTTCCAGCTCTTCGAGTGTCAAGCCTTCCAACGAAGTAGAAGCTGAAGAAGTCAAAGCGGATTGCGGCATACCGAACTGTTCGAAGTCGGAAGCTTCAATCCGTTGCCGTCCTGAAACCAATAAAGTTCGTTCTACCAGGTTCTTCAATTCGCGGATATTACCCGGGAAAGGTAATTGCTGCAAATAAGTAAATGCTTCGGAAGCAAACTCAACTGGCGGCAAACCATTTGTCTCTGCCAGCTTTTGGGCAAAATGACGTACCAAAAGCGGAATATCTTCCCTGCGCTCCCGTAAGGCTGGCAAATGGACGGTGATCAGATTAATACGATAGAATAAATCTTCGCGGAACGTATGCTCACGTACCATTGCCGGCAAGTCCCGGTTTGTCGCACTGACTACCCGAACATCTACTTTCCGCGGACGACTATCGCCCAACACTTCAAAGGTCTGATCCTGTAATACCCGCAATAACTTTACCTGACTGGATAATTCCAAGTCGCCGATCTCATCCAGAAAGATTGTTCCTTTATCTGCCATCTCAAAACGACCAGTCCGATCCATATACGCATCAGTAAATGCTCCTTTCTTATGTCCGAACATCTCACTCTCGAACAGACTCTGCGACAAACCGCCCAAATTTACTTTTACGAAAGGTTCCTTCGCCCGACGGCTGTGTGTATGGACGGCTTCGGCAATCAGTTCCTTTCCTGTACCACTCTCTCCGGTGATCAAGACTGAAGCAGTTGTCGGAGCAATACGTGCTACCGTATCCAGCAGACTTAGCAACGCCGGACTTTTCCCTATGATCTTATCGAAACATGGATGTGTCTGCGTTGTCACTGCTTCCTCTTTCCCTACCGGAGCATATAATTCCAAAGCATTACGAATTGCTTTCAACAATACCAGATTATTCCACGGCTTCGTGATGAAATCGAAAGCACCGGCTTGCATACCTTGTACGGCCAAAGAAATAGAACCCCATGCCGTCATCAGAATTACGGGTAAATCCGGGCGCAGTATTTTGACTTGCTTCAGTAAATGAATTCCTTCTTCTCCGGTCGTCGTGAGGGTAAAATTCATATCCATCAAGACCTACCGGAAATCTTCTTCACGTACCTTCTGAAGTGCTTCTTTCGGACCACCGACTGCCGTCGGTAAATAACCGGCCCGCTTCAGCAAGAACGTCAGCGAAGAACGCACTACCGCATCATCATCTACTATCAGAATCTTCGTATCTGTCATATTATTCATTCTTCTTTATTCAATACTTCTTCCTTTGGCTCATCGGCATCCAGCAAATTCATGATTACTGTAGCCGGTATGGACAACCTCGAGAAAGCAAACATTTTCTTCCCCAAATCCTTCATTGATGCTCCAATATGATAGACTTCCTGGGAATCAATCAACAGGAAACGATCATGGCAATCCCGATATGTCCTCACCTCGACAGGCGGATACTGGCTGTTATGCTTTTCCAAATCCAACTGCATCTGCGGCATGATCCGCTGCGTATAGATCGTTGCTGTTACATCCGTTTTGCGTTTGCTCAACATCAACAAGACTGTTTCATCCACATAATTATCAATCAAGACTATCGATTGTTGGGCAGACTTAATCAAATCAATAGCAAACTTATATGCATCAAAGATCTGGCCATTGAAGAAAACACCTTCTACCGGAGGCAAGGAAGTCCGGACAAAGAATTCAACCTTATCGGCTAAATCCCGAATCTGGCGGTCATGCTCACTCAGTTTCTCTTCAATCCGGCGGTGAGGATACGAGTTGATCGCATGACCCTTCAGCATATATTCTTTCAAGACCTGGTTGGCCCACTGACGAAAGCGAGTTCCCTGTTTACTTTTCACCCTGTAACCCACCGAGATAATCACGTCCAGATTATAATAATCCACTTGATAAGTCTTTCCGTCGGCAGCAGTGTAGGCAAATTTTGCCCAAACTGAATCTTTTACCAGTTCTTCTTCCTTGAATATATTACGAATATGTTTCCCTATCACGCTGATGTCTCGTCCAAAAAGTTGAGACATTTCTTCTATGGATAACCATACCGTTTCATTTTTCAAATGAACTTCCAGCTTAATTATCTCATCCGGTTGATATAATATAATCTCACCTTGCTCCATGTATTTATAACCCGTTTATCTGACGATCTTCTCAAATTCAGCATCTAAAGTACAATTATTCAAGAAATCATACAACGTCAGACTACGGATATTATAGAAATAACGCCAATAATAGTACAGCTCTTCTATGTGTTTCTGCTTGGCACTGTCCTTTGACGTTTGGGCATCATTTAATTCAAGAATATCTATTTTCCCTACCATAAAAGTCTCTATAGAAGTTTTATATCGGCTTTCTGCCAGAGAATCTACTTCCGAGGCAATTTCCAATTGGGCAGCCTGGTTATTGAAATTCTCTACCAAAAGGAAAATATTCTGATTGAAATCCATCTGTTCCTGACGGATTTTAGAAAGTACTACTTCCCGGTTTGATTCGGCTACTTTCACCTTCCCTTTCCGCTTACCCCAGTCCAGTATCGGAATCGAAACGCCTACTTCCACCACCTGATTATCTTTCAGCGGATTATAGGCTCCCGAGAAGGAAAGATCTTTCCCTGTATAACCAACCGAGGCAAACAAATTGATGTTTCGCTGGTTTCCTTTGGCCGTTGCTACATCATAATCGGCCTCCAATTGCCGACGCAGAATATTCTTGGAGAAGGAATTGTTCTCTTGTGCCCGTGCCAATACCTGCTGATAATCCAAACGCACACCGGTAATAGCTTCGGGCAAAACCGGCTCAATCCGGTCCCGTTCACTTAATCCCAAGAAAGAACGTAGCTGGAACATCATCGAATTCAGATTCGACTGCGCCTCTGTTACCTTCCCTTTTGCCTGCAAGGCCGACTGTTTGAGCTGCATCAGTTCAATTTCCGAGATATGGCCGATCTTCCGTTTGGCAATCGCTATCTCATAAAGCTTATTGGCGTTCTCCAGGTTCTGCTTACAAACTACCAAGTTATCTTCTGCCAGCAACAGATTAAAATAATGCGTAATGGTTGTAATGGTCACCTCTTCTACACTTTCCATAAAAGCAGCCTTCGCTTCTTCATAACGGACCGGCTCGATACGCCGTTTCCATTTCTGATCGTTCACTCCAAATATCGGCTGCGTCAAGGTGAGGCTGACCGGAACACTCATAAACTCATTGTAAGCATCTTTTCCCAATTGTCGGGTAAAATCCAGTGAGGTATTCAAGGCAATCTTACCTCCGGTCAGGGCGATATTCTGCTCTATCGAGATCTCTCCATTAAGACCCAAGACATTATTCTGTACATACGTATAAGATCCATCCGACTGTTGATATTTGGAGTACTGTTTGCTATACGAAGGCAATGTGCCGGTGAAGATAATCTCCGGCAGTTGCTCGGCCTTGTGCGTCCGGTATTCCCAATAAGCCGTCTTCAATTCATTTAAAGCGACGGCTGCATCTACCGATTGTATTTGTGCCAACCGGATAGCATCCGTCAACGAAAGAGAGACTGTCCGAGCATCCACCTCCTCCGCATAGCTGTTATCACATACTCCTATGATATAAATTAAACACAAAATCCAAATTCGTTTCATATCCATTTCTTTTTCCAACAGAGGAGCAAATGCTATGCCATAAATATATCTGACTGATTATCAACCTAAGGAAGAAAACCATAGTGTTCGCTTTCGGACACTCGGTTCGGTTTCGGACGACAAAGGATTTTTTTAAATATACTCTTTAGATATATAGTTAGTTTTATATCTTTGTATAATCCTAAGGATATTTATTCACAAATACATTATGACGCATCATTCATAGGTTAACTATATGGAAATATATCATGGAAGTTATACAAAGATTCTTTCACCCCAAATCTTGAAAGGTCCATTTACGAAAGATTTTGGAGACGGATTCTATTGTACCGAGATAAGAAAACAGGCTCAGAAATGGGCAAAGCGCTATGATACTCCCATTGTAAACATATATGAATATCAACCCAATAATCATCTGAAAACTCTTTACTTTAAAGAAATGACAGATGAGTGGCTTGATTTCATTGTTGCCTGTCGCAATGGGGAATCACATTCTTTTGATATTGTTATTGGAGCCATGGCTAATGATCAGATATATAATTATGTAGCAGATTTCATGAATGGTGTAATTACCCGAGAGCAATTTTGGGTATTAGCCAAGTTCAAATATCCAACGCATCAAATTAATTTTTGTACATCTCAAGCATTGACATGTCTTACATTTAAAGGATATGAGGAGATAAAAAATGAATGGACGTGAAGATAAACAATTAAATGATTTGTTTTTTGTATGTAGCTTAATTGAGTATGTGGGGCGGCAAACAAATAACGAACGGAAAACCATCGTAAACGCGTTAGGCCCAAAAGGGATAAAACATTATTACGAACTTGCAGAAGTCTATCATTGTGAGAATATAAACAAAGTAACCCACGAGATTGTAACAAAATATGGTATTACAAATGGCAATTACAACAATGTTGCCGATGCTGAAGATAATATTCCAACTTATTGGGATATTGGAAAGGTAATGCAGCGGCTTATATCTGAAGTTGCCCGTAGGTCTCATAAAGATATTATCACTACTCTTATTGAGGTTTATAATTCATGGATTGTTCCTAAAATTGACAATTACAACAGCTCCATGTATTACGAAAATACCAGTTATCAATACGCATCTTATCAAGCAGGACATGCTTTATAACTTGAATCACATCATCTATCAGTCTTACAAAAAGATAGATAAAAGATGAAAGATGATTTGACAAACTAAAAGTACGGTTGCTTCCGGAATGATAGGACATATAAAAACGAAAGTAACGAATATCCATTCCGATTCTCGTTACTTTCGTTTTTGATTCTCGTCGGCTTTCAAAATAAAGGCTAAGTATTTTGATCATTTCCCGGCGTATTTTCATCAAAAGCCGGCGTAAATTGAGAAAAATACGCCGGCTTTTTACACTACTCTGCCCGCAAGGCATCGGCAGGAGCTATATGTGCTGCCTTTTGCGCTGGATACCAGACTCCTAAGACAATGATAAAGGCCAATAACAGCCAAGTGATCAACGAGACTTCAAAGAAACGGAGAAGTCGTTCGTCGGCTGCCGAGGCTGATACCAAATCGGCATACATCAGGTTTCCACAAATAAAGAGGGCGGGTAGCGCAGCCAGTGTAAGGAGCAGCAAACTTTCGATGATGGTAAACCGAAGCAAACCGGTTCGCGACGAGCCCATCGCCATACGTAATCCCAATTCTTCCTTCCGGCGGTTCACACGAAACCAGAATGAACCGATAACTGCTAGGAATACATTGACCAACAAGAAGAGCATCACCGACGAAATCACCTGTTGTCCGCTCGAGTTGGAAGTCTTCTCCAGGAACTGCTCCCGAATATCATTATAACTCTGTACATCAGACACCCAGAAATTCCCTGCCTGTAACTGGCGGCGCATCTCTTTCATAAAGCGTTCCTCAAAACCTGCCGTCTCGACATTCGGGCGGATACGGAAAGTGATTTGTGTAGCCATACAATCTCGTTCCGATTCAATTTCATCGTTCGATAATAACCGAAACCAAGCAAAAGGATTCTTCTCATTATATTCATCATTCCGAACTGGTTCGGTGACAGCCACAATTTTCATCGTATCCTCTCCACTGGCTAATTCCTCGTCCACAACATTCGTCCGATGGAAAAACAACTGGGCTATATCCGCCGAGATAATCAATCCCGGCTGTTGAATCCGCTGCTCCAGTTCTTCGGGTAAACCTCCAGCTGCAGGTGTGATATGAAATACCTGAAAATAAGCCGGAGTAACCCAATACGTGCGGACAAACTGCTCTACGCTGTCTTTTTGTAGCCCATTGCTACTATTGGAATAGGAATAAGGCAACGAATACATTGATAAAGCCACAGCTTCCACATCCGGATGCTGCCGGATACGTTCCACGATACGATCAAAGTTTTGCTTCGGCTCTTCACTATCTTCCGGATAAACGATAAACTGAGGAGCATCAGCGGACCGTTTGGATACAGTCACTTGATATACACGATCTGTTTCAAACCCTACAGGGCGATGAAACAACACATATTGGGTAATGAAATAGTCAGTCATAATCCATAAAGCGACAAACACCACCATCAACTCAGCCAATATCCACAAATTACTGCGGAATTGTGCACGGATTATTTTCAACAAATGTACAATCATACGATCCATGTTTTACAGGTTCTACATATTCAAGGCATTGACAATATCCGAGCGAATGGCATTCCACACCGGAACTAATGAAGAGAGTAGATTCAGCAATAGGCAAACCACGATAGCGGACAGGAAAACTTGCCAGTTCATCAACATCCCGACTGATAATGTAATGGTCTCTCCCAAACCTGTAATCATCATTTGATAATTGCTTACCAACAGGATATGCTTATACAAAGCGACTAACCCGTAAGAGAAAAGTAAACCTGCCACGCTACCTGGGAACATCAGTAACAGGTTTTCTATAAATATCTGTATGAACAACGTACTTCGAGGTGCTCCAAAAGCTTTACGAATACCTATCTCTTCCATCCGGTCCTGAATATGCGAAGCGTTCAGTCCGGATATATTCAAAGCCGGAACCAGCAGAAAAAGCAAAAGGAAAAGAGCAATCGCCCCGTAAGCCTTCGAGCTACTGACACCCATGATCGTAAAGGTTGTCGGTTGAATCATCGCATTCTTTACTTCGCCTTCTGCCAACGTCGTGTTATAGCGTTTGACAGCCTGATCCAATTCCGCCTGTACTGCAGGAAGATCCTTTTTATTACGCAGCAAGATATTCGCCTGTAATTTTCCCACCGTCACTTCACGCTCACTGACCGATTCATTCATCATACTTGATATAGAAGTATAAGGAATCCACGCCTGTGCATAGGTATCTCCCAATGTACCAGAGACATCTTCTACCACCCCACAGATCCGATATTCCACTTCATTCAGCTGGATAGTCTGCCCAATGACATCTTCTTTTTCAAAGAACTGACGTGTCATGGAACGGCATAAAACAACCGTTCTCACACCCGATTCAAAATCGGATTCCGTAAATGGCTTTCCATACAGGAAATGAAAATCATAGACTTGCCAAAATGCCGGATTACAGCCCATATACATAATCTTTGGTTGCTTGTCTATCCCAGGAACAGAAGCAAACATCTCCTCTCCTTGAAAGAATTGAAAGATTGGTGAAGTAGTAACAGCAATAGCCTCCGGTGTCTTCAAGGTTTGTATTACCTCTTTCACAAAACGAATACCCAGACCACTGTTCCAAGTACTATTGCCCTCGTTATACACATAAGAAATTTGATTCATATACGCCATCCGGTCCCGATGTACTTCCGGCGCTATATTAGCGGTACGAATGTGATACACTACCGCCAACACCATCACCATCGAAATCGCCAGTCCGGTTCCGATGATATAAACGGTACTGAAGAAACGGTTTTGTTTCATCAGTTGCCAGGCTTGTTTGAAATACAGATTTATGGTTGTCATTTTAGTTTGTTTAGTTTATTATTCATCTTTCAAAGCTTCTGTCGGATTCAATCGGGCTGCCTGTTTTGCCGGAAATACGATACCCGCTACAATCATCATGGCCAATGTCAGGAAAGCCATCAGGAAACTATACACAAGACGGTCTACCATAGAAAGATCCATCGAAGTAGCAGTCAGTACATCCAATTGGGCCAAATTAGCATAAATCAACAAGGCCGGTAGAGTGACAACAGCCAGCAGCATCAAACCTTCTCCTATCAATTGGATAAAGATTACCGATCTGGAAGCTCCTACCGCCATGCGCAAACCAATCTCCGGAATACGCTGCCGGGCACGAAACCAGAATGTTCCGACAACACCCAGCAAGACATTAAACAACAGGAAACATACACCAACCACATACAAACGGATATTATCCAAAGCAGAGCGCAGTACTTCTTCCCGATAATAACTCATAGGAGTGACATCTGACAGATATATGTTTCCCAACCTCAGTTGCTGTTCCATATCTTTCCTGAACTGCTGCATCAGCTCAGGTTTGTCTGCCGAAGGCTTCATTCGCACGAACAAGTTTATATTCCCTGAAAGTATTTCAATACCGTATTTCTTCAATTCGTCCCGTCCGCCAAGATTCCGGTAATAAGCATAATCAAACGGGTAGAACTCGTGATAGCGTTGGAACTCGCAGACTTCGCCAATACGATAAGCCGTGCTGTCGGAATCGCCCTGATCCGTAATCCAGATTTCTTTTCCTCGTCCTTCAACCGGACTACCATAATAAGCCTTGGCTACAGAAGAGGTGACGACGATACCATTGTTCTCCAAGGTTTTCTCAAGTTTTTCCCACGATTGTCCGTCGGCAGTCTTTACCTTGAAAACACGGAAATACGAAGGATCCACGTCACGTACATAGCCGTAACGCTTTAGACCTTTGCCATGAAAAGTAGCAAACCGGTTGAAATACATATAATGGAAATGATTACCGGAAGTATAACCTACAGTTTCCACACGCGAGTCCTTCTCCAAACGGTCTATGATTGTGAAGAAATCATCTATTCCATTCGTCGTATGCACGACGGTTGTATCATAATCTGCACTCGTTTCCGGCACAACACCCAGCCAGACTTTATACACATGCGAAATGTCAAACCCCAAAGGCTGTTTGTATTCCTTGTATTTCACATACAGATAATCTGCCGCATAAAGCAGACAACTGAAGACAACCAGCAGTTCCAGCAGAATCAGCACATTGGCTTTCCGCTCGTTCCACATCTGTCGAATCATTGAAGCGATCATACCATTAACTGTTTAAAGCCTCGGAGATTTGCTGCCGAGTCGCTTTCCAAGCCGGGAATACAGCCGAAAGCAGGTTTAACAATAGACACAGAATAAAAACAGCGATAAATACCCAGCCGTTTACCATCTGGAGCGAAAGCTGTTCCTGCCCTAACGAGGTAATCATCAGCCAGTCGCCCATGCAGGCAAGAGCCATATACGAAAGTATAAATCCCAACAAGCCGCCAATCAATGTCACTAACAGATTCTCTAGCAGGACTTGCGACATAATACGTTGTCTCGTTGCTCCATAAGCTTGTCGCAAGGCAAATTCAGGAATCCGTTTGCGTGTCCATGCCAGGATAATACCGGAGATATTCAGTGCTGGTACCAGCAAGATGATAAACGCTATTGTTCCAAATCGCAGAAACACTTTTCCTACTGATACTTCCGAATATTCTCCACCCATCCACTTTTCCAGATGAGACAAAGGTTGATGCAGGATGTTGGCCTGTACATCCGAAAGACCGGCATTGAAGTTGTCAATACGCTTCAGCAGTTCCTGCTGCAAATCTTCCCGGTTATATCCTTTCTTCAAGAGCATATAGCATTCGAAGGATCCTCCTATTCCTTCCAGATTAGAAAATAAATGCGTTCCGGCCGTATAAGGAATCCACACGTCAGCCCAGGCTTTGTCGGCAAAGCGCGATACGTCTTTCACCACACCACACACCCGATACACCAGGAAGTTAATCTTCAGTTCCTTTCCTACCGCCTGTTCGGTTCCGAATACAGAACGGGCCACTTTCTCACTGATAACAGCCTCGTGCAACCCACTCTCAAAAGTGGCTTTCGAGAAAGGATTCCCTGCCACAAAGTCAAAGTTATATACATGCCAGAAAGCCGTATCTGTTTCCAGAATAGAGGCTGTGACCGTATTCCTTCCATCCATCGACAGCAAGATTTGTTTCTGCCATCTATCACGAACCACAGCCGTGACAGCTTCGGCCGACTGCAACGGATAAAAGCATTCTTTGATAAAAGGCAAACCTAAACCCGTCATGGCGATGCGTCGTCCGTCAGCCTTTCCTTCCGTCTTTACATACGTGACGTAATAGGTATCCGCACGATGGCTTTCCGGCTTAAAGGCTGCTGTATTGGCTATAAACAAGATCACAAAGACCATGATCATGCAAATTGCCAAAGCTGTTCCTAAGATGGAAAGCAAGGCTGCCAGCCGATTTTGCCGCAGTAACCGCCAGGATTGTTTGATATATTGGTTGATATTGGGCATAGTCGGTACATTTATTGAATCTGCCGTCCATCAAAGAAATGCACAATACGTGAAGTCTGCTTTGCCTGGTTTTCATTGTGTGTTACCATGACAATGGTTCGCCCGTCTTCCTGATTCAGTTTATGCAAGATTTCCATTACTTCCGCTCCCATCTTGGAATCCAAGTTACCGGTCGGCTCATCGGCCAGGATAATTTCCGGATTCCCGATAATGGCACGGGCAATAGCGACACGCTGGCACTGACCTCCGGAAAGCTGTGTCGGGAAGTGACGCATACGGTGTGACAGACCGACTTTCTCCAAGACGGCGATGGCTGCTTCCCGGCGTTCCTTGGCTGATACATGCGGCCGATACAAAAGCGGCAGCTCTACGTTATCCAGTACATTGAGGGAATTGATCAGATGGAAAGACTGGAAGACAAAGCCCAGTGTCTTGTTACGGAAGGCCGCCAATTGTTTATCGTCCATCGATGCGGTTTGTACACCGGCAATCTCTACGGTTCCGCGCGTTGGCTGATCAAGCAATCCCATAATATTCAACAGGGTTGACTTTCCGCAACCGGATGGTCCCATAATACTCAGGAATTCACCTTTATCTACCGTCAGATTTACATTTTCCAAGGCTACGGTTTCAATCTCTTTTGTCCGATATACTTTCTCTAAGTTTGTTAATGTGATCATATTGTTTAAGTTTTAAAGTTTATTAGATAAGTTGACAAGTTAACCAGTTGACGAGTTGACAAGGTTTTGAACACCTTTCTGACCTTGTCCCCTTGTCAACTTGTTCCCTTGTTTCTTCTATTCATAATGCAATGTTTCTGCCGGATTCATCCGGGTAATCTTACCCGCCGGAATACGGATTCCCAAGTAAATCATACCGCCCATCAACAGATAGGAAACCGATAAGGTAATCAGGAAGCGCCACCAGGTATAAGCCAGCCGATACGTATCGGGCATATCCAGATACAACATATTTACCAAGAAGATCAGCAGGAATGGTAAAGTCAGAGCCAACAGGAAAAGCCCTTCGAGGAATAATTCCCGGCGCAATTGTCTTTTCGAAGCACCCAAGGCTGCACGCAACCCGATTTCTGCCCGCCGCGACTGCGTGCGTAACCAGAAGGTACCGACAATCCCGAAGAAGATATTTACCAGCATAAAGCCGACCATGGCAATCTTTTTCTTCTGGTTATCCAAACGAGGCTTCAACATATCGGCACGGTATTCGCTGATGGGTTTTACGCTCGACACATATACATTTCCTACTTGCAAACGCTCGCTTTCTTGTTGCAAGAAGGCTTCCATTTCTTGTTGTGAATAATCCTTTTTCATGCGGAACAAACAATTATAAAATCGAATATCATTTTCCGCAACCTCATCCAAAAAGTCCTGTTCTGTTCTCCACACGTAATAATAAGTAGGTTGATAAGTGTCAAAATCCATTTCTTTCAGTGGTGCTGAAACAGCGGAGACTTTCATGCTCTCCGTAGATTTCGGACCCCATTTCACTTCTCTTTGAGTACGCCCCGAACCTTCCGGAAAGAAGATCTCATCCAAGGTTTCAGAGAGCACAACCTCTCCGGGATTCTTCAGAACTTGGTCATAAAGCGGACGACCCTCTTTATCCCTGACCTTAAATACACGAAAATACTCCAAATCAACATACCGTACCCTATATGCATATGAGACACTGGCTGTATCCTCAACCGGCATCAAACCAGACCAACCACGATTATAGGTATAAGGTGTTGCTATTTTGGAAAGACAAACCGCTTCTACCTCCGAGCATTGCCGTAAATTTCCAATTAATTGTAACAAATCTTGGGTTGCTTGGTTATTTCGTTCTATGTCCATTTCAGTCACATCATCTGTCAATCCAAAAGAAAGAAGATACGTGTGCTGCGTATCCACACCTATCGGTTGCCGATAAGTGTACGTATCAACCAATAAGGAATCGGCCATTACCCACAACATGGCCGTTACCAATAGTAATTCCAGGAAGATCCAAATATTCCCGTTTCGTTGGTTCCAAATCAAAGTCAAAAGATGCTTTATCATATAAGTCCTGTTTTATCGTTATTTATTCGTTTCCTCTCCATTCTTCAACGCTTCATAAATAGGTTTACGCGAAATCCACCAAGCGGGTAAACCTGCCGAAAGCAGATTGATCAACAGACAAAAGAGCAAGGCAAGGACGAAAGCCTCAGGGCGGAACAACATTTCGGCACGTAATGTTGTATCGCTTGCCTTGAGCAGGAAATCCTTACATAACGGGAATAGCGACCATGAGAGCAGCAACCCGATCATACCACCCAGCAAAGACATTAACCCATTCTCGTATAAAACCTGGCGGACAATATTCCCGCTTGTAGCTCCAAAGGCTTTACGGACTCCAATTTCCGCCTGCCGCTTCCGGATGGACGATTGCGTCACGCCCAACAGGTTCAGTACCGGAACAAGCAACAAGAAAAGCATCGCTCCGCCTGTTTCCAGCCAAAAGTCTTTCCAGTCCACAAAGTTCTGTCCATCTGTTCCCATCGCCTTGTCCCATTGCGTGATGGGATTCTCGAAGAAGGAGATTTCATACTTTTCTTTGGTAGCATTGTAACGAGTGATCTGCTGCTTCAACTCCTGTCGGATCACGTCAAAATCCCCCTGTGCTTTGGCCAATAGAAGAACCCTAAATGAACCTACCATATTTTCATTAAAGGAAGATTGACAAGATTCGTTCGTAGTATAAGGAATCCAAATATCGGCAAAAGCAGATGCAGCCGCTTTACTAACTTCTTCCACGACTCCACATACCCGGTAAGGTTTCACATCCAAGCGAATTTCTTTTCCGATAATATTATCAATCGTACCAAACAGTCGCCGTGCCAAAGGTTCCGTAATAACAGCCTGCGGAACTCCAGAAGCTACATCAGCTTCCGTAAAAGGCGCACCTGCCACAAAATGAAAAGAGAAGACTTTCCAAAAACCCGTGTCAGTCAGTTTCACCGAATGCGCCATGTAATTCCGCTTGTCCGGTAACGACACCGTGAATTCCGATATCGCATAAGCAGTCACAAACTCAGGGGACTGTAGCGTATAGAAACATTCCTTCACGGCTTCTATAGACATATTACCGGAATTCCAATTACCCGTATTCTCCTTCATCCTCACCAGCGTTCCATTCTCCACATAAAGCATCCGGTCGCGGTGTTCTTCCGGATAATAATTGGCCACCTGTACTTGCAGCACCAGCACGACCATCATGATCATCGTAACGGAAATGGCCGTTCCCGTAATCGAGATCGTACTCACCAGCCGGTTCTCTTTCAGCATCTGAAATGTCTGTTTGATGTATTGTTTAAGCATATATGTTAAGTTGATAAGTTTATAAGTTTATAAGTTTATAAGTTAACCCGTTGACGAGTTGACAAGGTTTTGAATACCTTTCTGACCTTGTTAACTTGTCAACTTGTTTCTTTGTTTCCTCTATTTCTCCAATTTCATCTTTCTCTTATTCTTATAATTGCTCATGTCTGAAACAACGACCTGATCGCCGGGCTTCAGTCCGCCAACGACTTCTACCAGTTCATAATTGCTGTCGCCCAGCTGGACTTTCCGTTTCAACAACTCATTTCCTGAACGGACAAACAGTTCGTATTCACCCGGACCAACGTAATAACTGCCGTTGGCAATACGCATTACCGAATCCTTCACGGCCGTCAGGACATACACATCCGTTTTCAAGCCCGAACGAAGCCGCTTGTGATTATCCTGTTCCAAACGGACTGAGAAAGACATCACGCCATTCTTCGACAACGGAGTAACATCCGTCACCGTACCCGCCAATTCTTCCTTCCCGACTTTCACCACAGCCCGGCTGCCGGCAGCAATCCGGTCGCCATACGTATCCGCAATCTCGCCTTCTATCTTGAAATGCGACAAATCCGATACAATCGCCACTTTCTCTCCTTGTGCTACCTGCGCCCCGATTTCCGTATTGACATACGTCAGAATCGCTTTCCGCGGCGCTTTGATCCGGGCATCGTCGAGGGTCCGTTTGGTTTCCGCCAAAGTCTTGCGGGCAATATTCAGTTCCAATTCTTTCACCTTGAGGTCGGCATCTGCTGTCGCCTGTTCGTTGATAAACTTCTGTTCATCCTCTTCCAGTTTCAGTTTACTCACATTATAATCCAGTTCTACCTGGCGAACCTTGTCGGTCGTTCCGGCACCCAGACTATCCAAGTACTGTTCGTTACGCAGTTCCACCGCTTTCCGGTTTAGTTCCATCCGAGAGACTTTCAACTGCATTTCCATTTCCGACAACTTGCTCCGGTTCTGGATGCGCAGCTGTTCCAACTTCAGCTCATTCATCTGTACTTCATCCAGCTGCTTCTTATAATCTGTTTCCGCACTCAGTAAATCCAGACGTAAGATCGGTGTCCCGACTTCTACCGAATCTCCTCCTTTCTTATACACTTCCAATATGCGGGAATTGATGGGCGAATTGATAATCTCCTCGAATGCCGGAACAACCTTACCCGAAGCACTCACCGACACATCGATACTGCCCTCATCTACTACCGAGAAAACAATATCCCGTTCGTGCAGACTTTCCTGCATCAGCTGCATCAAGGCAATCACGGCTACTATACCAACTACCACGGTTCCGCCCCATTTCATCCACATCCGACGTTTCTCCCGATTCCGTTGTTCTTTTGATATTTCTCTATCCATACGACTTTCTTCTTAAATAATCTTGTTTGCCAACCAAGGGGCAAAAGCCGTGCCAAAAAGATAAAGCATTGATATACAAGATGAGCATTTCCAACAAGTGTTCGGAAACGGACAATGCTCAATTGAGAATGGACAATGAACAACTAAGAACTTTTCATTTTCAATCTACATATTGATCATTTTCACGCGCGGGCGCGCTACTCTCTCTCTCAATAATAAATATACTTTTCTCTTCTTTACTTTACTATACTTTACTTTGTGCACTTTTCACGGTTAAAATCGAAGTTTTAACTGCGCAAATGAGGATTTCAGCAGTGATAATATGGATGCTGAAAAAAGCCGGCGTGTTTTGATAAAAAGGTAGGCATAAAATGATGAAAACATAGGCATGAATTCATCAAAAGATAGGCATGAATTTTTAGGTTATCGTAATCGCTTATTTTATAGTCTAATCAAACTTCATTTCTTAATCATCCACCGAGGTGACTAGATGAGATAAGTAGTATATAAAGAAAAAGCTTCCACCTCATAAGTACTGAGGTAGAAGCTCTCTATTTTTAGATATTGCCGTTCTCTGACTTAAAAAGCGGCGCATTCTTCAAATATCGTTATTGCTCAACTATTTCCTTTACTTCAACTTGGAAAACCAATGTTGTATAAGGCTTGATACTTCCTGATCCAGAAATTCCATATCCCAATTGATAAGGTACCCAGACTTCCCATATATCGCCTTCGTGCATATGCTGCAAAGCAGTGGCAAATCCATCAGTTGTACTTTGTAATTGACCATTAACAATGATTGTTGATCCACCAGTCATTAACGCAGGATCATCACCATTTTCTCTTAACGCAGAATCAAATACTTCGCCTTGAGTCAAAACACTGTCTCGGTCTGCAACGACTTCTCCATCCTCATTGGTCACAAAACAACCTTTATAATAGCAATTGACTTTGCTTGTGTAATAGATCGTTTCCGTACCTTCGCCTTTCTTCAGGATCTTACAGATGATTTGTCCGTTACCACTTTCAGAATTGATCGTGAACAAAGACGTATCCGTCTTTGCATCCTGCAAACGGGCATCGAAGGCAGCCAGATTTATTTCTTTCCAAGCCTCATCAATTACAATTTCATTTTCATCATCATCACTACATGCCGCCAATGTGAACAGCATGACAACCAACATCCATGTAATGTGCCAATACTTCTTCATGTTATTCTTCTACTATTTTCTTCAACAAACTTCTCATGCTCACTTTCTCAGAGATAATGCTATGCAACTGGTCGATGCTGACACGTTCCTGTTCCATTGTATCACGGAAACGGATCGTTACGCAATTATCTTTCAATGTATCGTGATCGACAGTGATACAATAAGGAGTACCAATAGCATCCTGACGACGATAACGCTTACCGATTGAATCCTTTTCGTCGTACTGGCAACGGAAATCGAAACGCAACATCTGCATGATTTCTTCTGCTTTTTCAGGCAGACCGTCTTTCTTCACCAACGGAAGAACAGCCAGCTTGATCGGAGCCAACGCTGCCGGCAACTTCAAAACAACACGTGTTTCACCATTTTCCAATGTCTCTTCGCAATAAGAACCAGCCATCACACTCAGGAACATACGGTCCACACCGATAGAAGTTTCGATGACGTACGGAGTATAGCTCTGGTTCAATTCCGGATCGAAATATTGGATCTTCTTTCCAGAGAATTTCTCATGCTGACTCAAGTCGAAGTTGGTACGGCTGTGAATACCTTCCACTTCCTTGAAACCGAACGGCATTTCGAATTCGATATCAGTAGCAGCATTCGCATAGTGAGCCAACTTCTCATGGTCATGGAAACGATATTTCTCGTTACCCAATCCCAATGCCTGGTGCCATTTCAAACGAGTAGCCTTCCATTTCTTGAACCATTCCATTTCTTCGCCCGGACGAACAAAGAACTGCATTTCCATCTGTTCGAACTCACGCATACGGAAAATAAACTGACGGGCAACGATCTCGTTACGGAAAGCCTTACCAATCTGAGCAATACCGAACGGAATCTTCATACGGCCTGTCTTTTGAACGTTCAGGAAGTTCACAAAGATACCCTGAGCCGTTTCCGGACGCAGGTAAACCTTCATTGAACCATCAGCCGTTGAACCCATTTCAGTAGAGAACATCAGGTTGAACTGACGAACATCCGTCCAGTTACGAGTACCTGAAATCGGACAAACGATGTCGCAATCCAGAATCAGCTGACGCAAATCCTCGAAGTTCGAATCGTTCATATCCTTTGAATAGCGTTCGTGGATTTCATTCCACTTTGCCTGGTGTTCCAACACACGCGGATTGGTTGCACGGAACTGAGCCTCGTCAAAAGCATCGCCAAACTTCTTGGCAGCCTTGGCAACTTCCTTATTTATCTTTTCTTCTATCTTAGCCAAATGATCTTCAATCAGGACATCGGCACGATAGCGTTTTTTGGAGTCTTTGTTATCGATCAACGGATCATTGAAAGCATCCACATGGCCGGAAGCTTTCCAGATTGTCGGGTGCATAAAGATAGCCGAGTCAATACCCACTACATTCTCATGCAGCAAAGTCATGCTATCCCACCAGTATTTCTTAATGTTGTTCTTCAACTCCACACCGTACTGTCCGTAATCATAAACAGCACCCAGGCCATCATAAATTTCGGATGAAGGGAATACAAAGCCGTATTCTTTACAGTGCGATACTAATTTCTTAAAAACATCTTCTTGTGCCATATCGAATCTTTTAATAATCTTTTCTTGCTTGATTTATCAGCTTGCAAAGTAAGCGATTTTTTCACAATCTTTTATCACTTCTTTCTGTAATTTGTTGGAAAGCATAATGAATCTTCCATAAAAATGCTATCTTTACGACAAAATTATCTATAATAGTTGACTTAAATCATTCCTTTAATCATGATGCATTCAGAAATATCCCGCAGAAAGTTCCTGAAGAGTGCGCTGGCATTATCGGCCGCTTCAGTGATTCCTTCCTTCTGGATTCCGGCAAAAGCGAGTACCATGCCTAAGAATCCGTTCGTCAGTGCCAACGACCGAGTAAACATAGCCTTTATCGGTATCGGAAACCGCGGTGGCGAAATTGCCAAAGAGTTATACAATACCGGACTGTGTAACGTAGTCGCCCTCTGTGATGTGGATATGGGAGCCAAGCATACGCAGGAACTGATCTCGATGTTCCCGAAAGTACCTCGTTTCCAAGACTTCCGGCAGATGTTTGACCAGATGGCAGACAAGATCGATGCAGTTACGGTGGGTGTCCCCGACCATGCGCACTTCCCGATCACTATTGAAGCCATGGCACACGGAAAACACGTTTATGTAGAAAAACCGATGGCACGTACCTTCAACGAGATCGAAGTGATGATGCGTGCTGCCAAGAAATACGGAGTAGTCACCCAGATGGGTAACCAGGGCCACTCCGAAGCCAATTACTTCCAGTTTAAAGCTTGGAAAGAAGCTGGTATCATCAAAGATGTGACAGCTATTACGGCACATATGAACAGTTCACGCCGCTGGCACGGCTGGAACCCGCATATCAAACACATGCCGATGGGCGAGCCCGTTCCGGAAACAATGGACTGGGATACCTGGCTGGGGGTTTGTCAATATCACGACTATAACCACGATTATCATTTAGGACAATGGCGTTGCTGGTATGACTTCGGTATGGGAGCGCTGGGCGACTGGGGAGCACATATCCTGGATACAGCCCACGAATTCCTCGATCTGGGATTACCGACGGAAGTCAATCCGCTTTATCTGAAAGATCATAATCCGTTCTTCTACCCAATGTCTTCTACGCTGTTGTTCCGCTTCCCCGAACGAGGCAACATGCCGGCAGTAGATGTAACCTGGTACGACGGATTGGATAATATTCCGGCTGTGCCCGAAGGTTATGGCGTTTCGGAAATCGATCCGAATATCCCAACCGTGGCCGGTGGAAAGATCCAGCCTGCCAAGTTGAATCCGGGTAAAGAAATCTATTCAAAGGAATTGACTTTCAAAGGTGGTTCACATGGCAGTACGTTGTCGATCATTCCGGAAGAAAAGGCCAAAGAAATGGCTTCCAAACTGCCGGAAGTTCCGAAGAGCCCGTCTAACCATTATGCCAACTTCCTGCTGGCTTGCCAAGGAAAAGAAAAGACCCGTTCGCCGTTCGAGATCGCCGGTCCGTTAAGTCAGGTATTCTGCCTGGGTGTTTTGGCGCAGCGACTGAACCGCAAGCTGGTATTCGACCGCGATACCAAACAGATCACCAACGATCCGTTTGCCAACCAGATGCTCGTAGGCGAACCTCCGCGTAAAGGCTGGGAACAGTATTATAATGTATAAGGTCTTAATATTATAAACAAACAAGGTTTCAGATTATCTTCCATCGATATGTCTGAAACCTTGTTTATTTGTACTTACGCTGATTATCGTTTTATCCAGTTCTCAAGTCTGATACCTGAGAAGTTCTTAAAGTCTTGTAAATTTTCTGTTACCATTACCAAGTCGTACACAATAGCAGTACAACCTATCAGCAAATCAAAATTGTCATCCGCAGGTGTTCCAGCCAAACGCAAGCGTGCTTTTTCTTTGGCAAAAAGATCAAGCGTTTCGCTAATTGGCAACACTCGTACGGATGCAATAAATTCATCCAAGCTTTGCATACGGCGTACTAACCCCTGTCTATTACCCAATTCCGCACCATACTTCAGTTCTGCCACAGTTATCTCTGAGATATAACAGTTTTCCAAACCTACTTCATCCATTTTCTTGTCCACATTATATTTTCCACGCAGCAAGAAGATACAGATATTTGTGTCAAGCAGATATTTTTCCATATTCTCAGAAAGCCATTATATCATCTTTGAAGTTCCGCGCTTTTTTCACTTCTTCAGCCAGCTTGTCGGCATCCAAGCTATCCGTATCACGCCAAGCACCATAAAATCGACTTGCTGATACGGAATCTTCCTTTTTCTCTTGCCGCATTGAATTACTAAGTCGGGCTATCAAATCCAACTTCATTTCATTGCTCAAATCTTTCAGCAGATTCCAATAACGATCTGCATTACTAACAGATACTTCCATATTGCTATCTCTATTGGTTTAGTTGCGAAGATAAGGATTATTCTGACAACGCCAACAAAAACAAACAAGGTTTCAGATCATCTTCCATCGATATGTCTGAAACCTTGTTTGCTGATATATCCGTTCGTTTAGAACTTGATCACGCCTTCGTCTTCTTTCTTCTCGCTGTTTGTGGCACGGGTTTTCAGTTTCGTGCGTTGTTGTTCAACAAGGGCATTCACGTTGCCGATGAAGGTCGCGAATTTCTCATCGCCGTGCATCGCAGCCAACATATTGACGATATCCACCAACTTCCGATAAGCATCGTCGGCAGCTTGGCGAGCCTGCTTCGAAAGCCCCACTTCGCGGGCAGCCTCTTCCTGCACTTTGGCATCCGTAGCGTTCAAGAATGAAGTTTCCGCATTTTCCAAGCGAGTCAACCACGGTTCGATATCCAGGTCGGTGAAATCGCCCATCTCTTTCGTCTGGTTCAATTCCTGCAACAAATTATGCAAGATACCACTTTCCTCGAGTTGCGGCTTGGCTGTCGGATTCCCGTATTTATCCAAAATAGCCAACGCTTTCTCGGCAGCGGCGGCAATCGAAGCGTCCGGATGGGCAGTCATCGCCTTGACGTAATTATACAATCCCGTCCACGCAAAATCGCGCGCCGCATCGGCTTCCGTCACCCATTTCGCCGAAGGCACCGTGGTAGAGACCTTCAACGCGCTGTCCAAACTTTCCACCGCCGTCTTGTGCGTATTCACGCCCGTCGTCAGGAAAGTAACCGATGTTTCTGGCAAACCTTCGGCAATCAAAGCCCCGGTCGTAGGCAATTCTTCGGCATATTGCTGAACACGTTGGTGGAAAGCGAAGTCTTCTTCGATGCGAAGATTCCCAAGTTTAAAAGATGTAATTTGCATCATGGCTCTCTCATATTAAAATATTGAACATGTACAAATATAGGTTTTCCTTTTTAGAAAAGCAAATTTCCCCCCACTTTCCGGCTGAAAGTGCATTTCCCTGAAAAAAAGCATTGTCATCCCAGCTGAAAGCCGATTTTTTTTGAAAAAAGCACTGTCAGCCGGGGTGAAAGGCGATTTTTTTCGAAAAAAGCATCGTCAGCCGGGAGGAAAAGGCTTTTTTCCGCCAAAAAGGGCTTTCAGCCGGGATGACGGGTATTTCTTAATAAAAACATCAATCGCAAACCGGGCGGATGAAGGCGGTATTTGCAATCCACATATCCTCTATTCGACAAACATTAATACCATACGGAGCTATAGAACCAACTATATAGAAACTTCGTAAACCTACCTGATTCAATGTACCTGTAGCATACAGCCCATCATAATGCTGGATTCCCATGATTGGTTCATCTAATTTCTCAGCTGGCAAGAAGATAATGTTACCGTTTGGTCCAGTAACTTGGAAACCGGGCTTATCATCGATCGTGACGGTCTTCCAAGAGCATTTTTCTTTCAACTCCTGCCAGTCTTCGAATGTTGGCATACGCCAACTGCCGCCGAGTTCCTTTCTGGCATAATCATATTTTTCATTACCGGAAAGATTGACATCTTCGCCATCCTCGCCAACAAGAATAGGATCTTCATAATAAATGTCCATATACTTGTAATCTTCATAACCATTACCTTTATCCGTATAGTTTGAAGCTCCTAAATTCTTTTTTGCCCATTTGACATTCAGACCTAAATCAACCGCTTCTTCGTCGGTTACTTCGGGTTCTCCAAAAAGGGTGATTTGGCAATCGGAAGGATAACAATGAAGAGTAGCGTCATATTCCTTATTATTGTGGACACCCTTTTCATTTTTCAAACCAGCCGGCAAAGCATTGAAAGCCTCAGAGACTGTCATTCCTGCAAGCATATTTTCAAAAAATGCTACACCAGCTTTCACTCCAATAGAATTGGTATTATCAAGCCCCAAATACGCCCCCACTTTTTTATCTTTGAAGACTAGCCAAAGATCAGAATCTCCTTCTAGAGAATGACAAGCTGTATTAAATAGAATACTGTTCGGCGAAGAAAAATCATTCATATTTTCTTCCAAATAATCTTGATCTATAGCTAAATAGGTATATTCTTTTATTAAAGATCCAGTTCCAGATTCAGAAACGAGTAACTTTTTCTCTTCAACAGGCAAAATAACCTCATCACTTGCCCACATCCCAAAACATTTTTTTACTGCATTTATATTATCCTTCCATCCAGAAAGATTTACTTTTTCACCTGTTATGAGCCAATGAGAATCTAGCCTGCCCTTAATGCCACTACTATAGATTCCATGTGTAATTAAAAAAACAACTCCAAACTGAGGCATTTTTGTGTTAATGAAATCCCGAGTAAATTCCTCACAATTGATAACTGTAGCAGTAAATCCTGCAGATTCAAATTGATTTTTTAACAATTCACATAAAACAACAGTAGCTTGTTGATCAAAATCATTCGAAACTTGATTGATGATACAAACATTCTTATTCTCAACAGCCTTTGTGTTTATCTTTTTTATGGCTTCCGTTGATGACTTTAAGAGAGAAGATTCATCCACGGAGAATTTTATTGGAAAATGATACGCCACTTTCCCTCCTTTCTCAATCTGTATCCAAAGCGTAGCGGCATCCTCTCCAACCCACGCATCCTCCACTCCTTCCATTGCCTTGATCTCATCTAAATGCTGGGCTAATTCTTCTGCATTTTCACTAGCCAGGAAAAGCGGACTCATGGCTTCCTGTACCCGCTCCAAGTTTTGGATTGCTATTTCCATCTCCTCCTCCGAAATCTCCACTTCAGGAACATCCGGATCGACATTATCTATCGCTTCTTCCTTTGAGCACCCGGCAAACAACAAGTGCAAGAACAAAAAGCATACGGTAATTATTCGTGTTTTCATATTCGTTTTACATTAATATCGTCTTACATTAATATATGTACAAAAAAGAGATGGGATGTATCCAAACGCTCCCATCTCTCCTTCATTAAATCTTAAAACTTATACGCCGCATTAATTCCAAACACGATCTGGTCAAAATCTTTGACGAACTGGTATTTGATTTCAAAACCTAAGTCGATGCTCTCAGTGATCGGGTATTGAACACCGGCTCCCAAGTTGCAACCGAAACGTGTTTCATTACCGCCCGCATCTTCTAACGCATCGCCATAAAGATCATCGTATATGTCCTCATAACCTTCTGGAATATAATCATCGACATCTGCAGAACCCATTGTCCCTAGCAACGTGAAACCGAACAAAGGATAAACCTTCAACCCCTCAACCGATTTGATATCGAAGAGGTAATGCCCGTTTACGTTCGCACTCCACAAGCCAATACCGTCCGACTTGAAGAAATAGTCAAAACCCGGCGCGATACGGATAGCATCCGTGATGTTGTACTTATACTCCGCGCCCACCTTGAAGGATTTATGGAACGAACCAGAGCCGTATCCCAAATTAACACTAATAGCGTTTTCACCCTTTTGAGCAAACGCAATACCACAGGCCAACAAAAGGGCCATAAAAACAAAACTTAGTTTTTTCATGTCACATCTGTTTTTTAAAATAGATATTTTACTTACTTATTTCCCCTATTTGATTCATTACAAGTGAAGGCTTTCCAGTTCCCGTTTTCATTATGTAAAACCACATCAATGACTTTTTCTGTGAAGTATTCATATGTCCTAATACTTAGGAAGTTTTCCGCTACACAGGAGACCATATAAATACCATCGGAACTTTGATGGCTTTCAGTAACTCGTATTTTCATTTTCCGATTTTTCTCTTTAGCCTCTTTCATCGATCCTTCCGGATCCACTCGTCCTTCTGCTTTTAGCACACGTTTATACATAGAAAAATAATCAGAATAAACGAGTTGTTGGACTTTCTCTGAATCCAACCTATAAAGAGCCTCAATAAAATTAACCGCTACCGATTCCGGAGTATTTTCCAAAGGCATATTTTGTGTCGTACCTCCTCCGCATGCAGTCAAGCACGTAAGAAACGGTATGACAAGCAACAAATAAAAATACTGCTTGATTTTATCACTAGGAAAAAAACTACATAGACAATTTTCGACTGTTGAACCCTGACGCAAAAAACAAAACTCAAGAGTCTTAACATTGCCGATAACACTCTTTACATTACTGGATAGCATTTTCATATAACATAATATTTTCTGCCCAACCAGTTCCCATATCAGGCCTTTTCATAAATGGTTTCTATAATAGCACATACAAAAAAGCGTGGGAACTGTACTATTGCTTATCCCACGACTCCTGGCCTTCGCATTGCCAATCAAAAAGAGGATAAGCAACGCAGAAGCCCACGCCGATATGTATCATACAATTCCATTCGCCATCCCGACGATGAAATATATAGATGTACACATCCCGTAAGCATCTACCATTGCCCTGTCTCCTCTTTTTGATCTCAAAGTTGCGAAGTTTGGAGTCATAGAAGACAAAACGTCTAGTAAACGCCTTTCATATATGTCTGTTCTCAGTTATCCTTTATCAATATCTGAGATATGGAGCAAATGTATAAAAAATTTTTAAAGGGAAAGCTTTCATATTAAAAAAATCTCAAAGAAATACACATACGCTTTTGTTAAGGATGAAATATTGCTTAAAGCCATTGCTCGGTGTGTAAAAAAGGTAAGACTATCAAAGAATTTATCACAAGAGGAGGTTTATCTGGATACAGAGATTCATTGTGGACGTTTAGAGCAAGGAAAGCAGAATGTTACCGTCTGTACGTTAAAGCGGCTGTGTGATTATTTCCAAATCTCCTTATCTGATTTTTTTAAAGAAATCGAAGAACAAGAACATTCTTCACATTAATAAAATTCCCCCACTTTCCGGCTGAAAGGGCATTTTCCTGAAAAAAAGCATCATCATCCCGGCTGAAAGCCGATTTTTTTTGAAAAAAGTACTGTCAGCCGGGGTGAAAGCCGATTTTTTTCGAAAAAAGCATCGTCAGCCGGGAGGAAAGGGCCTTTTTCCGCCGAAAAGGGCTTTCAGCCGGGATGACGGGTATTTTCCAAAGAAAATCCCTATTTACTTCACCTCGAATGGCTGGCAGAAAGAGGCGACTTGCTTCTCGTTGGTGATGACATCGACCAGCAGCCAATAACGCCCCGGCAGGGTGGGGGCTTGCCGTTCGATGACGGGCGGATGCGATGCAACCGACAATCCGAATGGTTTGAGCGTGGTGCCGGGCTGTTCGGAGGAAGAAGGCATAATACCTTGCCGGGTCTCGATCACGAGCGCCCCGCTGGTCGCATTATAGCGGGCGCAACGCACGTCGCTCGCCTTCAACAATTCGACGGACTTGATACTGCCTGCCGGCATATCCAAGATGTAGCCGATATCGCCAAAAGCCACTTCACCGTCCACGACTACCGCCAACTTGTTAAAGCTTGTCCCTCCCGTGCGCGGATCGCGGTTGTTGCGCCAGAAAATGCCCAATTCTCCGCTGTCTTGCGATGGTTCCGACAACAACCTTTCTCTTTCCCCTTGGGCAAACCGTAACCTTTTGTTTAAAGTGCCCAATACGCCCTCGCCACCGCCCGATGAACTCTTCTGAACGGTAATCGAGGGGAACATATTCAAGACCGAACGCAAGTTGAGCGACGCCCGCTTCTGTAGCTCCACTTCGCCGATGAAATTCAGGGGCGAGCGGGCGGCCTCGCGGTAGTCCACCTTCCGACGGGCTTTCACCGTCACGCTGTCGATATAATAGACTTTGTTTTGATCTTCATCCACCCCGTACCGGAAGGAAGACGAATCTCCCGGGAAAACATCCGCCTGCAACGAGGTTTGCGTGAAAACCGGGTACGGAATCCGGACTTCCGGGTAGTGTTCTTCGGCCAAGGTAAAGGAGGCCTCTACCGTCTTCCCTTTTTTGTCGCGGGCCGAAAAGCGGAACCACGTTCCCGTCGGATAATCCTCCACGGGGATGACAAAGCCGCCCTTTTCGTCGGTCGCCCCGGCATAGAGCAGCTGCTCCTTCATGTTGTGGGCATTGATCAGCATACCTGCCTCCAAAGGCTGGTTTTCAGACTTCCAGGCGGTCCCGGCGAGGAGCATCACGTCTTCTATCGGATACGGATATTGCATTCCTGCTTTCAAAACCTCCGCCACGGGGAAAAGGGCAAAACGGGCTGTAAACAACCAGTTGTTGATTTCTTCCTGCTGCTCCGCTCCCCGGCGGGTGTCGATGAGCGGGAAACGGACGGGCGACACCACCTCGTTCCCGAACGACAAGGACGGATAAGCCTGCGCTGCGATCAAATCATCCTCCGCGACAATCCGGGTAAACACCCGACTGCTGTCGGGGACTTGCAACCGGTAATCCAGCGGAGCAGCCGGCGAAAATACCGTTTGCGGCAGTTGGAAAGAGAAATCGGGCTGTTCCGTGGGCGGCAACCAGAGGCTGCGCTCGTTGAGCGGGCGAAAATCGCCATCGGTCAGGAAAAGGGTATAAACACCGCGCGGATAGCCCGACAAATCAAGGACGGCGGCGCGTTTCCCCTCCGGCAACGGGATTTCCGTCAGCCCCGTTTCCGCCTGGTAAAGGAACAGGCGCACCTCCTTCTCATCCGAAGAAAAGATACGGCAAGAAAGGCGGTCGCGGCTCACAGCAGCCTGCAAAGCCGTGCCGGAAGCCTCCGTCTGGATCGGGAAATTGATAAAACGCCCGTCGTATTCGGCTTGCAGGCGATAAGACTTCCCGGCTTCGGGCTGGAAGGTACATCTGCCCAACCCATTTTCCGAAACGGCAATCTGGCGCAAAATCGTGTCGTTGGCGGCATCCAAAAGCCTCATCCGCTGGGGGACAACGGGAAATCCGTCTTCGTCGGACAAGTGGAAGACCATGTTTTGCAAATATCCTTCGAGCAACGTCCCACCTTCAGGGAAACAGCGCATATCGACCAGCCGGGCGGTCCGTGCCTTCGCCGGATGAACCGCTCCCAGGAAAAAAGGCGCGACGGTGAAGCTCTCCGTCTCATAATTCTGCATCAACCGCGTATAAGCCCGCAGGTAACAGAGATTCGACAACCAATCCACCCGGGTCGGGATTTCCAAGGCAAAATAACCTTTCGCGTCGCAAGCCGCCTTCTGGCGGAGCAACAACGAGTCGCTATCGTCCACGCATTCCACATAAACATACCGGCTATGCGGCGCATGCGCCGGACTGTCGGCTGCCAGCAACTGCCCGTTCACAAACAAGGTATCCCCCGGCATACAGGATTCTTTTTCCAACGCCAGGAAGATCCGTTCCGCCGGGAGCGACTGCGCCGCCGCTCCCCAAGCAAACAAACTGATAAGCCACCAGATATACCGCATATTTTCCTTTTAATTAAAGATGATCTACTCTCCAAAAATAATAAATTTCCCCCACTTCTCGGCTGAAAGAGCATTTTCTTGAAAAAAAGCATTGTCATCCCGGCTGAAAGCCGATTTTTTTTGAAAAAAGTACTGTCAGCCGGGGTGAAAGGCGATTTTTTTCGAAAAAAGGGCTTTCAGCCGGGGTGGAAGAGCTTTTTTCTACCGGAAAGGGCTTTCAGCCGGGATGACGCCTCTTCACCCCCGAAACTTCCCGGCTACCTGCTGATAGGTGGGCATTTCTACACCGAGGCGTTCGCCCAACGCGATCATATCGAACAGGATTCCCTGGATTTCCGATTCATGGCCGTGGGCCAGGTCTTTCTGCATCGAGGCGGTCGAACTCGGGTCCAGCTTATCGACTACCATCAGATTATAGGCGACCTGATCTTGCGGGAAGGTAATCCCCAGACGACGGCCGATCTCCGTACTCTCGCGAGACAGTCCGGCGAACACGTCGCGCACTTCACCGGCATGTTGCACCTCACCCATCGGCACATCGAAGTAGGCACCGGTACAAGCCATAGCCGAAATAAACGACCACTTGATAAACGTGTCGCGGTTGATATCCTCCGAAACATCCACCTTGATACCGCATCCGCGGAGCTCTTCTGCCAAGGCATCCAGCCGTTCGCGGGCGACAGGCTGGCTACTGCGGGCACCATAGACCAACCGGAAGACCGAACCCGACTGCGTGATCTCGCCCGGACCGGAAATAAAGCCTACAATATAGATACAACCATCGAGCACGGTTACTTCGGGCACGAGGCGTGCCAACCGCTCGCCGGTTCCATACACATTCAGAATCGGTACCACCAAGGTGTCCGGCGTAGCCACACGACGCAATAAATCCTGAATCGAGTCGAGGGCATATCCTTTCACACACACGAAGATCACATCCGCCTTTCCCTCGTATGCTTCTGCCGTATAGGCCGGGACTTTCAGCCAATGTTCACCTTTCAAATCCGACTTCAAGTGTAATCCATGCTGGCGAATAGCTTCCAACTGCGCACCACGGGCAATGCAAGTAACTTGCTTTCCGCCCAATGCCAGGAAACCGGCAATCGATCCGCCTACGCCGCCGGTTCCGACAATCAGATAATTCTTTTCTTTTTCCATATGAAAACGATACAAATACGTTACAACACTGTCACTTCGTCCACAAAAAACCAAGCCGGATGACCTACGCCATAGTGCCAAGCCGGACACATCCCGATGGCATCGACTTCCACTTTGATATAACGCGCCTTGACAGACTTGTCGGAAGTAACTTTCCCACCGACGAACTTAACTTGCGGGGCACGGTCTTCGGCAAACGAGAAGGAGCCGAAAGGCTGATAGGTCTGGTTGTCGGTCGAGATCGAATAAGTCACCTTTTCGGGAAGAAGAATCCATTGTCCCAACTGATGAAGGAAGTCGGCTTCCACACTGCTGAATTCTTTCTCTTCACCCAGATCGAGGATGAACGAGCCGTCCACGCCTTCCCAGCCAACCCAGCTCTCTACGAAGGTCGTACCACCAAACAGGCCGTCGGTCAATGCCGCATCAGCAATCTTCTGATAACGTTCGCCCGGCTTTTGCAACCAGATCACCTTTGCACCCAACGCCTTGCTCTTTTCGGCTTGCGGCAAGAAGCGTTTTTCGTACAGATCACAATAATCCTCGGGCGCATTGCTACGTTCGTTCAGCGACTTGATGCCGAACTTGCGGCACTGCTGACGGAAATAATCCAACTGCTGACGGACCTTGGCCACATCCTGGTTCGTTTTAGTACGAGCTATTTCCAACTCGGAATAAATCAATGACAAACGAGACAACTGGACGCGGTCCAAACGAACCGGATCAGAAGCCACGGCCGCCTCTGCCTGGTCGAACAACTCATCATACGTCTTACAAAGCTGATCGTTCAGCATTCCGTTCTTATGTGTTACCGGCGAATCATAAATCCACAAGTTGGTACCGCTTGCTAGCAATCCGCCCTGCATGATCTTCTGATATTGATACAGATAAGGTGCCGCCGCACCATAATAACCATCCATGAAGCTACGCATCAGCGAATCGGCATTCTGATACGGATCCCACATCAGCTTTCCGATCATATAAGCACGCATTTCCGAAAAGTCTGTTCCCTTCGTTCCGTTCACCTGCGAGAAGTGCATCGTCACATGGTTCTTCTTGAACAACTGGATATTCTTCTGCAAGACATGGAAATTGGGGAAACACGATACCATGTTGTCGAAGTTAATTCCATAATCCCATACAAAAATATTGTTGGAGATAGCCGACCAGCCTTCGAGCGCTTTCACGAAATCACGTCCCGACGCATTATCGGTCAGCGGCACTTCGCGCATACAGTCAATATCGCACAACATGATATTCACGTTCGGCAGCGGCTTTACCTTCTTGGGTGGATGCATGGTAAAGAGATAAGCCAGAGTAGAAATCTCCTTGTCGGGGAAACGTTCTGCCAACTTGTTCATGAAACGGATATAAGCACCTGCCGGAGAACCTTCTTCCTCGTACACCTTACGGCAATTCTCACATGTACAGAAGGTATTGTTTCCGTCGTTCTGACTGACCGAAATTAATTTCTTATCCGGGTTCGCCTTGAAAATAGAATCCAGTTTCTTCACCACAAAGTCATAAACATCCGGATTCGTCAGACACCACTGGCTGTGATTACCCGGACGATGTTCGCCGTTGATATATGAATAATATTCGGGATGTTCCTTTCCATACACTTCCGAAGGCATCAGGCGGTCGAATGTATGTACCCACATATTGTCGATGAAGACTTCATTCGGTTCTTCCAGACGAAACCACATCTTGTAAATCGGATCATCGCAACCGTAACTGAACGACTGACGATACCGGAAAGCCGGTGTCTCCGACAAATGAATCTCCGGTAGGGTAATCGTCTTCGAAGGTGTCAATGTATAAGCCTGATATGCATAATACGAAACACCCATGTATTTTTCCAATAAAGTTACCACGCCATAGATCGAGCCTTTGTCTCCTCCACTCGTAATCCGCAACTGGTTCTGTTCGGTACAAAGGGTAAAACCATCTTCTCCTGCCTCTGCCGATTTTCCACCGATCACGACATCACCCGATTTCGCTTTTCCTTCCACAATCGGCAACGAAGCCCCGCTGATCCGCTGCACAAAGTCCTGTAACAAATCAGCTGCCTGACGGTTTACTTCACTCTTCTCGCTCAAGACAATCCGCGAAACCGCCTTCCCGTCTTTCACTAATGTCAATTGAGCCGAGGCATCCGCCATCCATAAAAAAGCTGAAAGGGCCACCATGCCCCATTTCTTGTAATTCAGTTTCATGTAATTTGTTTTTGTGTTTTCTAAATTTCTCCGTTTAACTTGCACACAATATTAGTACTTTTGTTCCATTCAAACAAGAAGAAGATGAAATACATCGATATTCATACGCATACAGTGATTCCCAAAACCCAGGAAAACCGAATCTCTTTTTACAACCGGATCGTCGGCCAAGAAACCCTGGGTGATTTATCCCATATAGAAATGTTTTCGGTTGGAATCCATCCGTGGTTTATCCATTCCGACAAAAGTAATGACCAGCTTCTCGAACAGCTGTGGGAAAAAGCCAAGCAACCGGAAGTCTGGATGATCGGTGAAGCCGGACTTGACAAACTTCACGAAGCACCACTCGAACGACAACTTTATCTGTTCGAACAACAAGCCTTGCTGGCTGAAGAACTTCACAAGCCACTTATCATCCATTGTGTAAAAGCCTGGAGTGAACTGCTTGCCTTACGGAAGAAAATTCGCCCGCTCTCGCCTTGGCTCATTCACGGTTTCCGCGGGAAAAGAGAATTAGCCGAACAGCTGCTGAAAGAAAACATCTATCTTTCGTTCGGTGAACAATTCCAACCGGCAGCCCTGCAAATAGCCTGGCCAACCCATCTTTTTCTGGAAACCGATGAATCAAAACTGGACATACAGGAGATATACGAAAAGGCAGCGGCAGCCTTATCCGTTCCAACAGAGATGTTAATGGAACAAATCGAACAGAACTTTTCTCTGCTCTTCTCAGGTGAGTAAAGGGCACAAAAAAAGGCTATCTTCACAGACAGCCAATTTCCATTGTTAACCTTAAATCTAATACCATGAAAAACACGATGCAAATATAGACATTTTATGTTATGTAACATAGCTCGTCAATACTTTTTCTTCTAAAATCGGCCCATTTTAACCACATTTAACCAATTCATCCAAAAATCAGGCAGAAAAGTTGGAAATATTCCCAGTTATTCGTACTTTTGCGAACAACAAACAAGGATATGGAAGAGAAAAAGGAATATACAGCAACCCAAGAACAGCTGGCACGCTTTGCCAAAGCATTGGGACATCCGGCAAGAATTGCCATCATGCACTTTCTGGCCAAACAGGAAACTTGCTACTTTGGTGACATTCATGAAGAATTACCCATAGCCAAAGCGACTGTTTCCCAACACCTGAAAGAGTTGAAAGATGCTGGTTTGATACAGGGAGAAGTGGAAACCCCAAAAGTAAAATATTGTATCAATCAGGAAAACTGGAAACTGGCAAGCCGGCTCTTTGCCGATTTCTTCGGCCAGGCTATATGCAAATCAAAGGGTTGCTGTGAATAACAGTCCCTTTTTTTCTCTTTATTGTTCGTTGTTTTGCGAATTACATATATAATATACGATACAATGGAAATTAAAGTTTTAGGAACAGGTTGCGCCAACTGTAAGGCATTGTACGCAACCGTCGAGAAAGTTGTCAACGAGTTAGGTATTCAGGCTGAGATCATCAAAGAGGAAGATCTGATGAAAATCATGGAATACAATGTCATGACTTTACCGGCTTTGGTAATCAATGGCAAAGTTGTAGCCAAAGGTCGGATCAACGCCGGTGAAGTAAAGGAATTAATCACTTCAAACCAATGATTATGAAACGGATCCTATTTTTTCTTATCAGTAGTTTGTTTTGGATAGCCGGTGAACTGCAAGCACAAACAGATTCATATGTGGAAGTTTTGTACTTCCATGGGAAACAACGGTGCATCACTTGTAAATCAATCGAGAAGTATACCCGTGAAGTCGTTTTTACCGACTTTGCAGACTTGGCCAAACAAGGGAAAGTCCGTTTCAAGGAAATAGACATTTCCACGCCCGAAGGAGAAGAACTGGCCAATGCTTATCAGGTCAGTTGGTCTTCATTGTATATCAACCAATGGAAAGATGGAAAAGAACAACGGAACGATATGACACGTTTGGGCTTTCAATATGCCAAGAATAAGACAGATCATTTCAAACAAGAGATTCGCAAGAAAATAAATCAGTTGCTTTAAGAATGGACTACTTACAGACTCTTTTGGATAGCAGTGAAATACCTGTTATCACGGCTCTTCTGTTGGGTTTACTCACGACCATCAGTCCTTGTCCGCTGGCTACTCATATAACAGCGATCGGATTTATCAGCAAAGATGTAAACAACCGGAATCAGATTTTTATGAACGGTATCTTTTACACCTTGGGCCGTATTCTCTCTTATTCCGTCTTAGGAGCCATACTGATTACTTTATTGCGGAACGGTTCCGAAATGTTCTTTATACAAAAGGCGATCAGCCGATGGAGCGAGTTATTACTTGCTCCGGCACTGATCTTGATCGGCCTGTTCATGTTGTTCGGAGATAAACTGGCCTTGCCCCGATGGGGATTTTCGGCAACCGAGAAAACCGAAAGACTTCGGGGTAACTGGGGCAGTATGGCATTGGGAATACTGTTTGCCTTAGCTTTCTGTCCTACCAGCGGATTATTCTACTTCGGCATGTTAATACCGATGTCTGCCATGGAAAGTGGCGGATATTTATTACCCGTAGTATATGCTTTCGCCACCGGATTCCCGATCGTCCTGATAGCTTGGGTACTGGCATACAGTGTGGCTGGTATCGGGAAATTCTACAACCGCATTCAGGTATTCCAGAAATGGTTCAACCGGGTCGTAGCACTGACATTTATTCTTATCGGTATTTATTACGGACTTATTAATTGGAACATTATATGAAGATTTTGATTTTATGTACGGGAAACAGTTGCCGCAGTCAGATGGCGCATGGTTTCCTTCAATCGTTTGACCCGAATTTAGAAGTATTTTCGGCTGGAACCCATCCGGCTGAGAAAGTAAATCCCATGGCTATCGAAGTCATGCAAGAAGCAGGTATAGACATCAGTCATCACATACCGACGAATGTATCTGAATATATCAACGAATCCTGGGACTATGTGATTACCGTTTGTGATCATGCCCGCGAGACTTGTCCGGTATTTCAGGGAAATGTAAAGAAACAATTGCATATTGGCTTCGATGATCCTTCGGAAGCACAAGGTACGGATGAATGGATCAAAAGTGAATTTATCCGTGTCCGGAAAGAGATTAAAAATGCGTTCTTTGCTTTCTATCTGACCGAAATCAAGAAGTTGCATATCCCGACTTGCACATGTCAGCAATCTAACCATTAATCCACTTATAATCATGATACAGACTTTTGCCGACTGGCTGGTTTATGGTGTTATGGGACTTCGGGCAGGCAGCGCACTGGGAACAGCCATCAACTTTTTCTTTTACGATACGATCAAGATTCTGATCCTGTTATTCTTCATCAGTATCATCATGGGAATCATCAACGCATACTTTCCGATCGAACGTCTGCGTCATTATCTGACATCCCACCGGCTTTATGGGTTACAATATTTCCTGGCTTCTCTATTCGGAGCCATTACCCCGTTTTGTTCCTGTTCTTCTATCCCGTTGTTCATCGGATTCGTAAAAGGCGGTATTCCGCTGGGCGTGACTTTCGCCTATCTGATTACTTCGCCGCTGGTCAATGAAGTAGCCGTTGCGATGTTTATCGGGACATTCGGACTGCGGATCACAGTCATTTATGTTGTCAGCGGTATCTTACTGGGAATGATCGGTGGATATGTTTTAGGCAAGATGAAACTGGAACCGTATCTGAGTGATTGGGTAAAGCAAATCCAGCAAGGGGCTACAAACGAATCCAATCTGTGGGAAAAAGAACATACTCCCTTTTTCCATCGTTTGCCTTCTATTATCCGGGAAGCCTGGAACATCGTTAAAGGCGTGCTGGTATATATTCTGATCGGAATCGGGATCGGAGCCTTCATGCACGGATATGTACCCGAAGGATTCTTCGAACATTACATGGCGAAAGACAACTGGTTGGCAGTTCCTATTTCTGTCCTGTTGGCTATTCCGATGTATGCCAATGCCGCCGGAATCGTTCCTGTCATTGAAGTCTTTGTTTCCAAAGGTATTCCTATCGGGACAGCACTAGCCTTCATGATGGCAGTAGTAGGATTATCACTACCCGAAGCGACACTTCTCAAGAAAGTCATGACTTGGCGCCTGATTGCTATCTTCTTTGGAGTGATCACGCTGTTTATCATATTCTTAGGTTACCTGTTCAACATCGTCTTATAAAGGTGCCTATCTTTTGATCAATTCATGCCTACCTTTTGGTGAAAATACGCCGGCTTTTTATCAAAAGGTAGGCATGAATTAAAACGGAAGTAACGAGATTCGTTTTTGATCTTCGTTACTTCCGTTTTTGATTCTCGTTAGTTTTATTTCCGTACAAAACTAAATATTCAGTCTACAAAATCATCTTTCACTTTTTATCTATCTTTTTGTAATACTGTAAGATGAGGTGATTCAAGCTCGTAACATTGTTTTATCAGGACTTAAGACCTATATAAAAAATAAGCTCTTTAACCCGAATGGATTAAAGAGCTTATTTTGGTGATCCGCCTGGGGCTCGAACCCAGGACCCCAACATTAAAAGTGTTGTGCTCTACCTGCTGAGCTAGCGAATCAAACCTCTAATGCATCGTTTCCCGATTGCGAGTGCAAAGGTAGTGATAATTTTTGACTCTGCAAGTTTTTAGAGAAGTTTTTTCTTCTTCTCTCCTATTTTTCTTCTATTTCTTTCGTCTGAGCAGGCTTTTCGGCCTTATTTTCGGGATCGACAACCTCATTTTGTGGCGATAAATCTAAACTTTCCATCAAAACAAACCGCTTATAATACGACAGGCAAAGTGTTGTCAGCGGTAAGGCAATAATCAATCCGATGAATCCGAGCAATGTTCCCCAAATAGATAAGGAAAGTAAAATAATGGCAGGATTCAGTCCCATGGCTTTTCCCATGATACGAGGCGTCAGATACAAATCCTGTATAGCCTGCACAATACCCAATACCAATAACGATAGGCCAAATAAAATCCAGAAATTCTCTCCTGTCTCAGCCGAACGGAGCAGACTGAGCAACGCCATTGGAATCAATCCGATAGTCTGCAAATAAGGAATCAAGTTCAAACAGCCGATAAACAACCCCAAGGTCACTGCCAAAGGGAAATTGATGATCTTAAATCCGATCGCCAGTAAAACACCTACACACAAGGCAATCAACGACTGTCCGCGGAAATACCGGTTCATACTAAGTTCTACATCATCTGCCAACTGACTGATAAACGGACGATAGCGTTCCGGTATCAGTCGCAGCCAACCACTGGCTATCTTCTCATAATCCAACAAGATAAAAATAAAGTACAAAAAGATGACAAAGACAATCGTTACACTGACCAAAACAGAGAAAGTACTCGTCAGTAAATGCCAGGCTTTCGGAGCGATCTGTTTGATTGCCTGCAAAATATTTTCCTTGTTGACGAAATCACGCAAAGCTTCCGGATCAATACTGTTTTCCAAATACTCCACCCAACTGTTCGGTATCAACGGGATATAACCCGGAGTAGCCTGCCGGTTACTTAAAAGCTGTAACAGACGTTCACTCTCTTCCGAAATAGAAGGTACAACCATCACCGTAACCAAGGCGATAATCAGACAGATAGATATGAGAACAGCCAGAATAGACAAGATCCGGCTTTTCAGTTTCAATTTATATTGGAAAAACTTCACAAAGGGCTGACACATATAAGCCATCAGCCAAGCAATCAAGAATGGTAAAAGTGCATTTCTCAAGACAACGATCAAATAAAGTAATGCACTGATCAGTAAAACACCTATTCCGATACGGACAACGCGATCGAAAGTAAACGGTTTATCAAACATGGAATCCATAATTATTTCTATCTTTGTTTTTCGCAAAGGTAACATAAAGGTTAAAACTTCATAATGAGACATTCCAAAATATTTTTATTGACAGCATTTATTTTATGCTTTCAACTTGGATTCGGACAAAAAACAAGTCCCATTAACCGATTCCTGGATCAGCCGGGTATGGAACACGCTTCGTTTGCTTGTCTGGTAACCGAAACATCCACAGGAAAAACCATCGGGAAATACCAGCCGGATGTACAACTCACACCTGCTTCCGTATTAAAATTACTGACTACCGCTACCGCATTGGAATTATTAGGTGAAACCTATCGTTTCCCAACGACAATCAGTTATGATGGAACAATAGCCAATGGTGTACTGAATGGGAATATCTATATTCAAGGACATGGAGATCCGACCCTAGGTTCGTCTCATTTCGCCCCCGAATCAGAAACATTCCTTAAAGAATGGAAAGACGCCATTCGTCAGCTAGGCATTCGGGAAATCAAGGGAGCCATTATTGCTGATGAGAGTATTTTCGACAACGAAGGCATATCCATGAAATGGCTTCGTGAAGATTTAGGCAGTTATTACGGAGCCGGAAGTTACGGACTTTCTTTCCATGATAATCTGTATTCGTTGTATTTGAATAGTGGAACCATAGGAACACGTCCTACCTTGGTTCGGACAGAACCGGAAATGGATCTGGATTTCCATAATTATCTGAAAGCAGCCGCTACCAAAAGCGACAGTAGCTTTATCGTTGGTATGCCTTTCTCCAACGAACGATATTTATATGGAATCGTTCCGGCAAACCGGCAATCCTACCGATTGAAAGGCGACATACCTGATCCGGCTCTCTTTTTAGCCCAATATATACAGAAAGAATTGGAAAAAGATGGTATTTCTGTGCAGAAGGAAGCAACCTGTTATCGACTTCTGTACGAAAAGAATGCCTGGAAACCGGGGAAACGGACGGAAATTATTACGACTTATTCCCCGACTCTACAACAAATCGTGGAAAAAACCAATCATGTAAGTCATAATCTCTTTGCCGACGCCTTGCTGAAAACCATCGGTTTGCGCTATAAGAATCCGCAGAAACATGTCATTTCTTCTTTCGGGAAAGGAATAGGAGTCATGAAAAGTTATTGGAAAGGCAAAGGACTGGATGTTTCATCTCTTCGTATTACCGACGGAAGCGGCCTGGCTCCTACGAATAAGGTGACAGCCCGTTTCCTCAACGACTTACTAACCTATATGGTAAAATCCAAACATGCCGAAGCGTTTATGTCCTCATTACCTCAAGCCGGAGTAGAAGGATCTGTACGTAACTTCCTGAAAGAATCATCTCTTTCAGGAAAAGCATTCCTCAAAAGCGGCAGTATGAGCGGCGTGAGATGTTATGCCGGATACGTAAAAAATCAGGGAAAGACGTATAGCGTCGTCCTGCTCACCAATAACTATTCGATGAGCAGTTGGACCATCAACCGCAGACTTGAGCAAGTCCTGATCGGACTATTTGGCCAGTAAGATACTATGCTGAGCCAGGAAATCGAAGAATTTCTGCTTATAATTATCAGAAATCGGAATATATTCTTTTCCAAACACAATGCGATTGCGCTCGATAACTTTAATCTTCTCCGGCTGGACAATGAATGAACGGTGTACACGGATGAAACGGTTCGACGGAAGCATATCTTCTACCATCTTCATACTGATCAGGGAAAGAATAGGACGAGCTTCGCCTTCGAGATAAATCTTGACATAATCTTTCAAGCCTTCGATATACAAGATCTGGTTCAATTCAATTTGCACTAACTTGTATTCGGTCTTGACAAAGATCCGTTCCACTTCATTCTCGTTAGCTGTTCCCGTAACAGGCTCTTCCGTTTTCCGCTGATGCGATTCAAACCAGTCGCAGGCTTTCTGTGCAGCCTTCAGGAAATCGGAATAACTGATGGGTTTCAACAGATAATCCAGGGCATTGACCCGATAACTGTCGACAGCATACTGTTCGAAGGCTGTCGTAAAGATAACCTTTGTTTCCGGAGGAAGCATCTTCGAGAATTCCATACCACTCAACTCGGGCATCTGGATATCCAGGAACAAGACTTGTACCGGTTCGTTATGCAAAGCATCCATGGCATTCAGAGCACTGTTATACTTCCCTTTCAACTCCAGAAAAGGAGTTTTCAAAGCGTAACTCTCCAGCAGACTTGCTGCCAAAGGTTCATCGTCGATAATAGCACAGGTTAATTTCATTTCACTCCAGTTTGTATTTGTAAATCGGCAATATAGGTATCTCCTTCCTGTCCATGACGGAAAGAATAAGATTCCGGATAAATCAATTCCAGACGTTTCTCCAAATTGACTAATCCAATGCCCGAACCACTTTTGTCTTGTCCGTTCTTAGGAAAGTAACTATTCTCAATCCGACAATGTACTTCCGTTTTATCATACGTGATACAGATACGGATAAATGATGGCAGGTTATTGCTTACTCCATGTTTAAACGCGTTTTCAATCAACGAGATGAAAAGTAAAGGTGCAATCATACCCCCTTCGTTTTCCTGTCCGTTTATTTGTAAGTCGAGTGATACATGCTCAGGAAGACGGATACGCATCAGCTCAACATAATTGCGGATAAAGTCCAGTTCTTTCCCCAACGGAACGAACTTCTGGTTACTGTCATACAAGACATAACGAAGCAACCGGCTCAAATCATGTACGACACCTTGTGCACGATCGGGACTGAAGGCAATCAAACAATAGATATTATTTAATGTATTAAACAGGAAATGCGGATTCAACTGGCTCTTCAGATTCTGCAATTCGGCTTCCACACGGCTTTGTTCCAAATCACGGCGCATCGTTTCGATCCGATACCAGTTTCTTGTCACCCGGATAGCCACACTTAAACCTGACACCAACATATATAGCACGGCATTACCTAAAAAGAATCCGACAATATTCCGAAGTGGAGGTTCTCCTCGCATAGGAGGTTTCCGATGTGGATGTTCATGAGGCGAATCAGGCAATAAATCCATCAAGAGATGAACAGCCACCATCGTAAAGACAATCAACAATACATTGGCCACAAAGAATTCAGGCAAACGACGAGTAAAAAGATATTTCGGAACCAGGAAAAAATAATTGACATAGAATACGAACATAAATGAAATAGGTACGATAACAAAACGCATATAACTTTCGATCGTAACTGTTTCTGTCTCGTCACCGGTAAAAAAGAACGGAATACCAAACAAGATTCCCCACGCTGCCATGTGGATAATCTTGCCCAATCCGTTGGGTGTTCGATAGACCGGCAGTTCTTCTTTTTTCATTTTTCCCTGCATAATTCAGTTTTTTCTGTTGTCTTACCTTCCGATTGAATCCAATCATTCCTAAAACCCGTTGTAAACGACGCCCGACAGGAAGAAATATCAATATTTTCCACCAATCGACCGCCGATTAGTCTTACATATCGATATTTTAAGCTGTCAGGCATCACGGACGGTCATAAATATCGATATTTCTTATTAAACGGACGCCGATTACTACAACTTATCAATATTTTTAACAAATCGGCGTCCCCAACAGTTCCAAATATCGATATTTCCTAGTAAACGGAGACCTACCCACCTTTATTTTTCCCTATTCTCGACTGCCGGCGTGCACCAACAACCTTTTCCTTCCGTTTTCTTATTCATACCGGATGGCTTCGATCGGGTCGAGCTGCGCTGCCTTCTTGGCCGGATACCATCCGAAGAAAATACCCGTCGCCGTACAAACGATAAACGATAGAAGCACGCTCCACGGCTGGATGAAGATCGGGAAATGCGCTACTTGATTTACAATGATAGCCGAACCCACACCGAAAATCACACCAATCAATCCTCCCGTCACGCTTATCAGGATGGATTCGATCAGGAACTGCGAAAGGATATCAATCCCTTTTGCCCCGATACTCATGCGCAAACCAATCTCGCGTGTACGTTCCGTTACCGAAACATACATGATATTCATAATACCGATACCACCCACCAAAAGGGAAATACCCGCCACCGCCGCAAGCAAAACGGTCATCATGTCCGTAGTACTTGTCAACATCGAACTCAACTCCTGCTGACTACGGATCGTAAAATCATCCTCTTCGTCCGCTTTAAGCTTATGGTTGCGACGCAGTATTTCTGAAATCTCATCAATAGCCTGTTCGGTATATTCTTCCTTCAATGCCGAACAGGTAAGGCCTTGCAAATGGGTAATGGCCAAAACTTTCTTCTGTATCGTTGTATAAGGAGCCAGGATCAGGTCGTCCTGGTCCATTCCCATGCTGTTATATCCTTTACTTTCCAATACACCCACAATCTTGAAGGGTAATTTCTGGAAGCGAATCACTTTCCCTACCGGATTTTCTCCATCGGGGAACAAATTATCCACCACTGTCTTTCCAACAACACATACTTTGGCTGCAACAGCGATGTCCTGATCAGAAAACATCTCTCCGTCTTCCACTTTATAGCGACGGATTTCCATATAATCCGGACTGATACCATAAATCGTAGTCGGCGCGTTGTTGGCTCCGTAAATAACCTGTCCACTACTATTGACCGACGGAGAAACAGCCGCCACGTAACGTGTCTCATCTACGATGTTCTGATAATCTTCTAGCTTCAGTGTTTCCATGCTCGAAGCTTCCTGACGTACACCGCCCCGGATATCACCACCCGGTTGGATCATAATCATATTTGATCCCATCTCGCTGATCTCCGCCTGAATACTTCTCTTGGAACCTTGCCCGATAGCCAACATCGTAATCACCGAAGCCACACCGATAATAATACCCAACATCGTGAGGAATCCACGCATCTTGTTGTTGGCCAAAGCCCGAAGTGCTATTTTGAATAAATTCGTAAGATTCATATCTGTATAAGCTATCTGTTATCAGTCGTCCGTCTTTGGCAATTTGGCCAAAGCTTCGGCTGCATCCAATATATTCTCATTCTTCACATCCGATGTAATATGTCCGTCACGCAACATGATATTCCGGCTACTGTATTGGGCAATCTCCGGATTATGAGTTACGAAGATAATCGTACGTCCTTGGGCATGAAGCTGCTGAAACAATACCAATATCTCAAAGCTGGTACGTGTATCCAGGTTTCCGGTAGCCTCGTCCGCCAAAATCACAGCCGGATCATTCACCAAAGCCCGGGCAATTGCCACACGTTGCATCTGTCCACCCGACATCTGATTACTCTTATGATTCAAACGTTCTCCCAAACCTACAGCAATCAAAGCTTTAATGGCTTTCTCTCTCCGTTGTGCCGCATTATAGGCCGGATTATACATGAGCGGAAGTTCCACATTCTCGATAGCCGTTGTTTTAGGTAGCAGATTATAATTCTGGAAAACAAACCCAATTTTCCGGTTACGAAGTGTGGCTCTCGCACTTTTCCCCATCGTACGAACAGATACACCATCCAAATAATATTCTCCGCTAGTCGGCGTATCCAGACAACCTAATGTATTTAACAATGTACTTTTGCCTGATCCGGAAGTTCCCATAATGGTAACAAATTCACCTTCATAAATCGTAAAACTAACGCCTCGTAACGCGTGAACCACTTCATCACCTACGATAAAATTGCGTTTTATGTTTTCCAGTCTTATAATCTCTTTCATGACGTACGTACTTATATTTTATATTCCACAGAGGAATCATTTTTTACCTTTCTTACTATCTGGCGGTCCCGGCATAAACGGACTACGTTCTTGTCCAGCAGCCGGCGAAACTTCTACAGGAGTCGAAACCGATAAGTCAACCGCTACAATCTCACCTTCCTGTAAGCCATCCACTACTTCTGTAACATTATTATTGCTCGAACCTACAGTAATGGCTTTCGGCTTCAACTGAGTTCCTTCTTCAACCCATACCAACCGTTTTCCTTCGGGAGCCTGCATCGTCGGGTTCTCTACTGTCAGTCCTAACGGCTCCAGCATGCTGGCATCAGCAATAAAACGTAAAGCTTTATTCGGTATCGACAGTACATCATTCCGTTCCATTGTATAAATCGTGATGTTTGCCGTCAGACGCGGTTTCAATTTCAAGTCCGGATTATCGGCTGAGATCACAACTTCGTACGTAACAACCGTTGAAGAAGATGATGAACTTGAGGACGATGTGCTGCTGTCACTACTTTCACCCAGACGGATCTGTTCCACTTTCCCTTCGAAAACATCATTCGGATATGCATCTACTGTAAATGAAACCCGTTGTCCATCCTGCACACTACCTATATCAGCCTCATCCACATCAGCTATGATCTGCATCTTTGTCAAATCAGCGGCAATTGTAAACAAGGTCGGAGTTTCGAAACCGGCTGCTACGGTCTGCCCTTCTTCAACCACCTTATTAATCACCACACCATTAATAGGGCTTGTGATCGTAGCATATTCCAAGTTTCGACGAACCTTGACCATCGAGGCCTGGCTCTCTTCATAATTAGCTTTCGCCTGCTCGTAATTGTAGGTTGCCGTTTCATACTCCGTGTCACTGATCAACTTCTTCTCGAACAATACCTTACTACGTGCATAATTCTTCTGCTGATATTCGTACTCCGACTTGCTTTTATCCAACTGCGCGGTAGCTGATTGCAACTCAGCCTCCAATGTCACCTTATCCATTTCTGCAATCAACTGCCCGGCAGTCACCACATCATTATAATCTACATACAGCTTGTCAATAATACCTGAGACCTGCGTACCGACATCTACTTCCGTTACCGGCTCGACAGTTCCCGTGGCGGTCACAACATTCGTAATGGAAGTGCGGCCAACCTTTTCCGTCTCTAAAACCATTCTTCCTCCAGCCTTTTTTCCGGAAAAGAGGAAAAATCCTCCTGCAATGATTACAATTCCGGCCAGGCCGATCATAACTTTTTTCTTATTCATATTATTTGATTACTTTTTTATCCGAAATTCAGGCTTATTTCTAAGTCCGACAATTCGTTCGTCAGCTCAAAAATCTACACCTAACATCAACTTATAAACTTATTTTGGTAAAAAGGTTCCCGCGACTCACGTCGCAGGAAACCCCATAAAAGAGAGTGGAGTGAATATCCCGTCTAAATATTGATATCGACGGGCTTCTTCTGATAAATGTTTAAAAGTTGTATACTCATGATTGCCATGTATTTCGACTGAAGTACCTCCTGCTGTGCATTCAGCAGATTGTTCTTTTCTGTCAACATCTCTAACGTATTCTTCATCCCCAAGAAAAACTGTTCTTCAGTTAACTCGAAGCTTTGTTGTATATACGATAATCTTTCAACTGCCGACATATATTGGCTCTGTGCAGACGTGGCGTCCAAATAAATCCCTTCAACAGTCTGCAACAGATCTTTCTGAGCGTTCAACAAGTCTAGCTGACTGGTAGTAATCGCTAGTTTTGCTTTATTATATGCTGTCTTTTTTTCTCGGTTCGCAAATATAGGAATATTAATCGTTAATCCAACACTCTCGTTGAATTTATTCCATATTTGACTACCGAAAGTGTAGTTTGTACCTGAAAGATGTCCTGTACCAACACCTGCATTCATAGACAACGTAGGCCAATAGGCTGCTTTTGCCTTTTCTTTTTCCAATTCTGCCACTTCGATAGAAAGTTCACTGCTTCGTATTTGTGGCATGACGGCCAGCGAAGTCTGATAAATCGCCTGTTTATCCGGCAGTGGAGTAATCACTTCCGATTCATCTACATCCGGCATGTTTAACGCTATATCTTGTGTTATGTCCAGTTCCAGCAACTGTTTCAATTGTAGTTTATAATTATCCAAATTCGTTTGGGCAACCACCAATTGATATTTGTCTGTGCTGTACTGACTTTCCAACTGAGCCAGATCAACTGCGGAAATTGAGCCAGCTTTATACAGTTCTTCAGCCCGATCCCGTTCGGCCTTCGACGTTTCAACAGTATTTTCGTTAATCTCCACGGCTTCCATGGAATACATTACCTGAAGGTATGTCTGCACAATGGCTATTTGGATATCATCTTCGCTTTGTTCTGTCGAAAGCTTATCCACTTCATTCTGTAACTTCTGTTGTTTAATGGTTTTATTACGCTGACCTCCATCGAAGAGAGTCCAGTTGGCATTCACCGCATAATTACCACTATAACTATTATTACTCTCAGCATCCGAAGAAGGATAGTTTACGAATCCTTGCGTCACCGAAGCTGATAAGGAAGGGAACAACTGAGCCTTTGCCAACTCTGTATCTTCCAATCCTGACAATTCATTCACCCGACTCTTTTTAATTTGGATATTATTTGCTAATGCATAATCCAAACATGAACGGAGCGTCCATTCTGCCGGTTGTTCCTGAGCTTGTACACTCGCCGCCAACAGTCCAATTGATAAACCTATTATTAATGTCCGCATCATATCTGTTTCCTTTTTACGAAAGCAAAAGTACAAGCCTCTCATTTCCTAGACAATTAATATAGAAAGACCCGTTTTTTCTATCGACAAATCCCCTATTTCTATCGATAAAACAAAAAAGTAGCGCTTCGCCGACTTAAATCAATTAATAATCGTATCTTTGCCCACACTAAACATATTTATAATGAACTAATACGATGAATTTTGTAGAAGAATTAAGATGGCGTGGAATGGTTCATACCATGATGCCGGGTACTGAAGAATTGTTGGAAAAAGAAATGGTTACCGCTTATGTCGGTATTGATCCGACTGCCGATTCTTTGCATATCGGTCATTTGGTGAGCGTGATGATCTTAAAACATTTCCAACGTTGCGGTCACAAACCGTTGGCTTTGGTAGGTGGTGCAACAGGTATGATTGGAGACCCGTCTGGTAAATCAGTAGAACGAAATCTGTTAGACGAGGAAACATTACGTCATAATCAGGAATGTATCAAAAAGCAGTTGAGCAAATTTCTGGACTTTGAATCAGATGCTCCCAACAAAGCAGAATTGGTAAACAACTACGACTGGATGAAAGACTTTACTTTCCTGGATTTTGCCCGGACAGTAGGAAAGCACATTACCGTCAACTACATGATGGCAAAAGATTCTGTTCAGAAACGTCTGAACGGTGAAGCCCGCGACGGTCTTTCTTTCACCGAATTTACTTACCAGTTATTACAAGGATACGACTTCCTGTATCTTTACGAACATAAGAACTGCAAACTTCAGATGGGTGGTTCAGACCAATGGGGAAACATTACTACAGGTGCTGAACTGATCCGCCGTACAAACGGAGGTGAAGTATTTGCATTAACCTGCCCGCTTATCACGAAAGCCGACGGCGGTAAGTTCGGTAAGACAGAATCAGGTAATATCTGGTTGGATCGTCGTTATACTTCTCCTTATAAATTCTATCAGTTCTGGTTGAATGTAAGTGATGCCGATGCAGCTAAATACATTAAGATCTTTACGGCTCTTCCCAAAGAAGAAATCGAGGCTCTGATTGCAGAACAAGAAGCAGCGCCTCACTTACGTCCGTTACAAAAACGATTGGCCAAAGAAGTTACCATTATGGTACATTCGCAAGAAGATTACGATGCTGCTGTTGAAGCTTCTAATATCTTGTTCGGTAATGCAACATCTGAGGCATTAAAGAAACTGGACGAAGAGACCTTGCTTGATGTATTTAACGGTGTTCCTCAGTTTGAAGTATCACGTGATGACGTTGCAGCCGGAATCAAGCTGATCGATCTGTGTACAGAAAAAGCAAATGTATTCCCGTCAAAAGGTGAAATGCGTAAACTGATCCAAAGCGGAGGTGTAAGCATCAATAAAGAAAAGGTATCTGATACTGATATGGTAGTTAATACCAGTCATTTATTAGACGAAAAATACCTTCTTGTACAACGTGGCAAGAAAAATTATTACTTGATTATTGTAAAATAATGAGAAAATACTTGCAAAGGTAAAAAATAGTATTTACCTTTGCAGTGCTTTTGAGAAAGCATCGGATTGTCTCATGGTGTAATGGTAGCACTACAGTTTTTGGTTCTGTCTGTCGAGGTTCGAATCCTCGTGAGACAACTCACAATTTGAAAGACGCTTGTTATCAACAGATAACAGGCGTTTTTTCTTTTATACAGAAAAGCCCGGACAAAACAAACGAGAATCATTTTCAAATCTCATCAGCTTCATTTTCAATCCTCGTCAGTTTTAATTTCAAAGGATATTTTCACTACTTCAAAAGCCGGCGTATTTTAGTGAAAAGCCGGCGTAAATTGACAAAAATACGCCGGCTTTTGATGAAAAAACAAGGCATAATAAAAAGGAAACTATCTACACTTTTTCAGGCTGATAGATTCTGTCTATCCAACCATAAAAATTACCACTTAAATAAATTCTTCCAAACCAAAACTAAACTCTACCTTTGTCTGTTGTAAAGATAAAGCGAACAAATAAATTAATAACCAATAAAAAAGTAAATAGTATGGGAAAGAGTATTAAAGGAACACGTACAGAACAGAATTTGTTGAAATCATTCGCAGGTGAATCACAGGCAAGAAGCCGTTATACATATTTTGCCAGCGTAGCCAAGAAAGAAGGTTTCGAACAAATCGCAGCTGTCTTCATGGAAACAGCTGAACAGGAAAAAGAACACGCAAAACGATTCTTCAAATTCCTGGAAGGCGGCATGGTTGAAATCACCGCTTCATATCCAGCTGGCATCATCAGTACTACCAAAGAAAACTTGGCAGCAGCAGCAGCCGGCGAAAACGAAGAATGGTCTGATTTATACCCAGAATTTGCTAAAGTAGCCGACGAAGAAGGTTTCCCGGAAGTAGCCGTTGCTTTCCGTATGATTGCCAAAGTAGAAGCAGAACACGAAAAACGCTATCGCACACTGTTAGCTCGTGTAGAAGCTGAAAAAGTATTTGAAAGAGACGAAGAAATTTTGTGGCAATGCCGTAACTGTGGTTTCGTATTGAGCGCCAAGAAAGCTCCGCTGAAATGTCCGGCATGCTTACATCCGCAGGCTTACTTCGAACCGATGAAACAAAACTATTAATCAAAATAAAAGATATAATAGTCTGATAAATTTAACAAAAAAGCTGTTGTACAATATGTGCAACAGCTTTTTTACTTTATAAATAAATCTATAGAAGAAAAGGAGTTTTTTCCCTCAAAAGCTAGAACAATACTTAAATAAAAACCTATACCTTATATTATATATACATACCGAAAGAGCTAACATTAAAATAAATTCAGAAAAAAACAGTGTTAAACATACCGTTTAATTACTTTTTTTATTATTTTTACGGCGTCGTAATGAAAAGAGTACAATCTTAGTTAATGTTAGCCTGTTTGTATTCGATTTATTATAACGATTATGTGCTAATCGTGAAAAATAAATTTTTTAGTTAACCTAAAAAAAGGATGTCTATGCTTAGAAAGAAAATGTTCTCTTCTTTCAAACATTCGAGGACTGCAGCAGTCTCGATGTTGATGTCTTTCTGTATGACAGGAGCTGTCTTTGCACAGAAAGGTATGATTAAAGGTACTGTAGTGGACGAAAATGGCGAACCGGTTATCGGTGCTAATGTCCTAGTAAAAGGAACTACTAACGGAACAATTACCGACATGGACGGTAATTATGTTATTAACGTGGAAAACATGAAAAATGTAGTCCTGCAAGTTTCGTATGTGGGATACAATTCCATTGAAGAAGCTGTAAAAGGACGCGAAACAGTTCCTATTAAACTAGAATCTTCCGTAGTAAATTTGGGAGAAGTCGTAGCAATCGGTTACGGTACACAGACACGTAAGGAAATTACAGGTTCTGTAGCCAATGTCTCTGAAGAAAACTTCAACAAAGGTGTTACGCGTGATGCCTCTGATTTGTTACAAGGTAAAGTCGCTGGTTTAACGATTACTACCGGTTCTGGTGATGTAACCCGTGGTTCACAAATCCAGTTGCGTGGTACTTCAACGTTGCAGAACGATCAGGGCCCGATGATCGTTATCGATGGTATTCCGGGAGGTGATATGTCTACCGTTTCTCCTTCAGATATCGAATCTATCTCCGTCTTGAAAGATGCCTCTTCTGCCGCTATTTATGGATCACGTGCAGCCGGTGGTGTTATCTTGATTACGACTAAACGTGGATCAGGATCTAAGACGCAAATTAATTATGACGGTTATGTAACCGCTTCAACTGTTGCCAACAAGCCCGACATGCTGAATGCAGCCGAATGGAGAGCTGCCAATGAAGCGTTAGGGAAAGATATTTCTATCTATGATAAATATAACAATGACACTGATTGGTTCGATGAAATGACTCGTACAGGTATTTCTCAGCAACACTCTTTGTCTTTGTCGGGTGGTTCATCAAAGAGCAACTACCGTGCATCCTATACCTATATGGACCGTAACGGTGTTGCCCGTGATAACTGGATGAAGCGCCATAGCTTCCGTTTCCAGTTCCAGCAGCGTGCCATTAACGATCGTTTGCGTATTGGATTAACCGGTTCTGCTACCCTGACTGATATGCAGATGCCGTTTGCAGATGACTTCATCTTGGCCTACAACATGTTGCCTGTATATCCGGTTTATAATGCAGATGGTTCTTATTTCACCGATGCGAACCACAATTACGACCAAGGTAACCCGGTACAGAACCAGGATCAGAACTATAAGAAAAGAACAAACAACTATTTCTATGGAGCTGGTGATGTACAATTCACTATCATAGATGGATTGACAACCAAAGTTCAATTGTATAAGAGCCGTTTTAATTCTGATTATAGTGAATGGCAAGATCCTCGTAACTCCAGAGGACAAGGTTCCACAGGTCTAGGTGTCCGCCAAGCAAGAACTTGGGATCGTGATTTGTTGGAATGGACAGGTAATTATAACAAAGCTTTCGGAAGTGACGAACAGCATAAATTAGATGCTATCATCGGTTACTCTTGGGAAAGTAATAAATATGCCGATCAAAGATCACAAGTTTCAAACTTCGCTGTGGTAGGAATGGGAGCAGATAATCTGCAAAGTGGTAACTTATTACAAATCGGTAATATTACTTCCAGTCGAAATGAATATAAACTGATTTCCTTGTTTGCCCGTGCCCACTATAGCTATTTGGAAAAATATATGATCACAGCTACGGTACGTCGAGATGGTTCCTCTAAATTCGGTGCCAATCACAAATGGGGTACTTTCCCATCTGTATCAGCAGCTTGGGGTATCAGCCAGGAATCCTTTATGGAAGATGTTAAATGGGTAAACGATTTAAAACTACGTGCCGGTTATGGTGTAACAGGTAACCAGGACGGTTTACAGCCTTATAAATCATTGGATCTGTATTCAGCAGCCGGAACTTATTACAGTAATGGAGCATGGCCTATTGCTTATCGAATGTCACAGAATGCCAATGCTGATTTAAAATGGGAACAGACAGCTATGTTGAATATCGGTTTAGACTTTACATTATTCAACAGCCGTTTGAACGGTACTATCGAATGGTATGACAAACGAACTTCAGATATGTTGTATAATTATGAAGTTTCTACTCCTACCTATGTGTATAATACCATTGCTGCCAACGTAGGTGATATGAAGAATACCGGTGTTGAAATTTTATTGAATTTAGACGTTATCCGTAATAAGAATTTCACATGGAATACTTCTATCAACTTAGCACACAACAAAAATGAAATCACAAAATTGTCTAACGAATTATATTCTACAGGCAAAGTATATGTAGGTGACCCATGGATCCGTGGTGGTTCAGGTGTAACCTCTCATGTCCTTGAAGTTGGTCATCCAGTTGGCCAATTCTACATGTTGAAATGTAATGGACTAGACGAAAATGGTAAATATATCATCGAAGATATCAACGGAGATGGTCAGATTACAGACGATGACCGTACTTACTGCGGTGATGCCCAGCCGGATTTGACTTATGGATGGAACAACACCTTCACTTGGAAGAACTGGGATGCCAGCATCTTCTTCCGTGGAACTATCGGCAACAAAGTCTTGAATAACCCGCTGGCTGCCTATGGTAACAACACGTATATTGATGGTAACAATGCGATGGACAATGATGATTTGTTAGTATTACGTGAGAACTCTCGTATATGCTCATACTACATCGAAAATGCTTCATACCTTCGTTTAGACAATATGTCGATAGGTTACACATTCAATACAAAGAAAATTGACTGGTTGGAAAAAGCCCGCATTTATGTAGCAGGACAAAACTTGTTCGTAATTACAGGCTATAAAGGTCTTGACCCTGAAGTAGAAAACTTCCGTGGTGAAGCCAGTGATAATAATGCCGGTTTGGATCCAGGTATTGAACCACGTAACTATATGCCAAAAGCAAGATCATTTACATTTGGTGTTAACTTAACATTCTAATAAGGAGATTTACTTATGAAACGAAAAACTATATTATCTTTTTTAACAGGAATATGTATGTTAGGAGGTTTAACATCATGTTTTAATTTGGATGAAACGGTGTATGACAAACTTCCTGCAGAAACATTCGGCCAAACAGAAGTTGAAATTAATGCGTTGGTAGGCAACGCTCATAATACAATGAAACGTTTTGCTACAACTTTCATGCATACCTCTGAATGTGCCGGCTCTATGGCTGTTGTCCCGACTCGTTTAGGCGGTGACTGGTACGATGGTGGTCAGTATGCAGAAATGTACATGCATTCATGGACAGGTATGACTCTTCGTATCCGTGACTCATGGGATGCTGCTACTGAATCGATTGCTACTTGTAACGCAGCAATCGACCTACTCCAAAACACTACTATCCTAAGTGACATTGATAAAGAAAAGAAAATAGCAGATGTACGTGGTGTACGTGCTTTTTGGATTTATGTTATGATGGATTATTGGGGAAATATACCTTTACTAGTTGAATACAGTGCAACAGACAAAGTATATCCTAACAATTCTTCTCGTCAGACTGTATTTGATTGGTTAACAACAGAGCTAAACGAGATTAAAGATATTTGTCCAACAGTATCTACTGCTAATTATGGTTCTTTTACACAAGGTGCTGCTTATACTTTATTAGCTAAACTGTATTTGAATGCAGAAGCTTGGGGTGTAACTACATCTGAAAACAATTATCAAAAGGTAGTTGAGTACTGCGACAAAGTTATGTCGTTGGGATATACCTTGGAACCTAATTGGAAAGATAATTTTAGTGTCAACAACCAGAACTCAAAAGAAGCTATCTTAGCAGCAACTTTCAGCAGTGCCGATACAGGTAGCGATGGTAATATCAAATGGGAACTACACAACAATACCTTGCACTATAAAGATTATTTAGCGTTAGGAATTGATGCAGCAGATACATGGAATGGTATTTGTGCCCAGCCGGATTATGTAAAATTATTCCCGGAAGATGATCCTCGTCGTGAAGGTAGTTTCTTGATTGGAATGATAATTGATCAAACAACAGGAGAACCTGTTATAACAGACCATGGATATGAATTAAATCATACAGTTGATGTTACCATTATTCCTGGCACAGAATATGCCGGTTCTAACTGGGGTGCAGTTAATCAGCATGATGGTGCCCGCTGCTTCAAATGGGAATTCGCTACGGACTTAACAACGTCAATGGAAAATGACTTCCATATTTTCCGCTTGGCCGATGTATATTTAATGAAAGCTGAAGCTTTATTACGGGGAGGAGGTAATGCCGGTGAAGCTACAACCTTAGTTAATGCGATCCGTGAACGCGCATATGGTAATTCTGATCATGATTATTCAAGTGTGTCACTTGCCGATGTTCAACTTGAACGTCGCTTAGAACTAGCATGGGAATGCTATTCACGACAGGATGATATCCGTTTCGGTTGTTACGACCAAGGTATGTGGCCAGAATCAAATTGTGCTCGTCTTACAGGTGAACATCTGAAATTAATGCCTATTTCTCAGGATGCATGGCAGTTAAATCCGAATTTAACTCAGAATCCGGGTTATGCAGCTTTCAGTAAGTAAAAAATAGACAAGCAAACATATTAAAACTAACGTGTTTTTCAGACACGGACAGTATAGATATCCCATCAAAGGCGTACATCTAATACTATCCGTGTCTGATTCATTTTATGGAAATGAAAAAACTGACCTTAATTTTTTTCTTTTTCTGAAATTCATTAGTTTTGCTTCATAAATATAGTTGCTAATCAATAAACCAAGGATCATGAAAATCAACCAGCTCTCTACACTTATTTGCATGAGTATATGTATGACTGAATTTACTTATGCCATACCACCTGTTGAAGGAATGCAAATTGTTGCAGAACCAGATTACGCCATTCCAAATCGACCTATTTGTGAAATGAATTATTCGCCGGCAGCTACACAATTTTCTTTATGGGCGCCCTCTGCTATCGAAGCAGAAATCCGGATCTACACTTCATACGACAGTCCGGAACCGGAACAGATCATTCCCCTCGATCCCGATCTGAAAGGAAGTTGGAATCAAACCGTACAAGGAGACCTGAAAGGAAAATTCTACACCTTTCGAGTGAATATCGATGATGTATGGCAAAAAGAGACACCCGGAATCTTTGCCCGTGCTGTGGGTGTAAATGGCGACAGGGGCGCCATCATAGACTTCCAGGAAACCAATCCTGAGGATTGGAATAATGATACCCGACCGGAAATGAAAAATCCGGCAGATATTGTCTTATACGAAATGCACCATCGCGATTTCTCCATTCACCCGTCATCAGGGATACAACATAAAGGAAAATTCTTAGCACTGACAGAAACAGGAACAACCACTGCCAATGGAGAAAAAACAGGAATTGATCACCTGAAAGAATTAGGCATTACCCATGTACATATTCTGCCTTCTTTTGATTTTGCATCGGTAGATGAAACAAAATTAGATCAGAACGCATATAACTGGGGATATGATCCGAAGAACTACAATGTGCCTGATGGTTCATATGCCACTGATCCTTATAATCCGGTCACACGAATCAAGGAATTCAAGGAAATGGTACAAGCCTTGCATAAAGCCGGTATCCGTGTTGTACTGGATGTCGTATACAATCATACATACTCAGCTGCCGACAGTCCGTTTGAACGGACAGTTCCCGGTTATTTCTTCCGTATGTACGAGAACGGAGAGTTCTGTAACGGATCGGCTTGTGGAAACGAGACAGCCAGCAACCACCGGATGATGCACAAATACATGGTTGAATCGGTTTGTTACTGGGCTAAAGAATACCACATTGACGGATTCCGCTTTGATTTGATGGCTATCCACGATATAGAAACCATGAACGCTATTCGGGAAGCACTGAACGCCATTGATCCAACCATCCTGACATACGGCGAAGGCTGGGCTGTCGGTCAGTTAGGATATGATGAAAATAAACTTGCCTATAAGAAATATACGTATCGCATGCCAGGTGTTGCTGCCTTTAGTGACAATCTACGCGACGGCTTGCGCGGTCCGTTCTCTGACCACCACAAAGGAGCCTTTCTAATAGGCTTGCCGGGACACGAAGAAGAGGTAAAATTCGGCATTGTCGGAGGTGTCTTGCATAAGCAAGTAAAAGCAAACGATTTCTGGGCAGCCGAACCCACCCAGCATATCAGTTATGTAAGTTGCCACGACGATCATTGCCTGCGTGACCGCTTGGTGAATACCTTAGGAAATGATACGTCGGAAGAAACCGTACTTAAATTGGATAAATTGGCTCAGACGGCCGTATTGACCTCACAAGGTATTCCTTTTATCTTCTGTGGAGAAGAATTATTCCGTACCAAGCAAGGAGTAGGCAACAGTTATAAAAGTCCGGATGCCATCAATGCGATTCCATGGACGAATAAAACAAAGTATCATGATTTATATCAGTATTATAAAGAGCTGATCGCCATCCGTCGGGCACATCCGGCTTTCTATTTGGGAACAGCTGAAAAAGTACGCGAGCATTTGGAATTTCTGCCAGTAGAAGGAGATAATCTGGTTGCCTTTCAATTAAAGGATATACAAGGGATCGATCCTGCACAACGGATCATCGTTGTATTGAACAGCAATAAGGCAAACCGGAAAATACAAATCCCGGACGATACCTATCAGATAGTCGTAAAGGATGGTAAAGCTGATCGAAACGGATTAGGTACTCATGCAGGTCCGAATCTGGAAGTCGAAGCGCAATCGGCTGTTATCTTAATCAAGAATCAATAATCATCTAAAACACAAAATACATACATGAAAACAATACCCGATCATAGTTTTGGGAAATTATGGAACATCAGTTTCGGATTCTTTGGCGTACAAATTGCGTATGCCTTGCAAAGCGCCAATATCAGTCGGATCTTTTCCACCTTAGGAGCCGATCCGCATGAGTTAAGTTATTTCTGGTTGTTACCGCCTCTGGCCGGTATGATTGTACAACCGATCATCGGTGCTGCCAGCGACAAGACATGGACACGCTGGGGACGCCGTATTCCTTATCTATTTCTTGGAGCAACACTGGCCTTGATCGTCATGTGCCTCTTGCCTAATGCCGGAAGCTTCGGATTTACCGTAGCCCAGGCCATGATCTTCGGTTTATTTGCCCTGATGCTGCTCGATACCTCTATCAATATCGCCATGCAACCGTTCAAGATGATGGTAGGCGATATGGTGAATGAGAAACAGAAAAGCCTCGCCTACTCCATCCAAAGCTTTCTCTGTAATGCCGGTAGCCTGGTAGGTTATCTCTTTCCGTTTATTTTCACATGGATTGGTATAAACAATATTGCTCCGAAAGGTGTCATACCTGATTCTGTGATTTATTCATTCTATATCGGAGCCTTTATTTTGGTCTTATGTGTCTTTTATACTGCTTTTACGGTAAAAGAATATCCACCCAAAGAATACGCCGAATATCATCAGATCGCTCCGGAAAACCCGCAGGAGAAAAGTAATGTCTTCACATTATTGAAGCATGCCCCTTCTGTATTTTGGACAGTAGGGCTAGTTCAATTCTTCTGCTGGGCTGCATTTATGTTTATGTGGACCTATACCAGTGGAGCCGTAGCTACCCAGGCCTTTGATACCCCTGTAATCGAGAAAGTTGTCGGTGGAATCACCTCTGTAGTATTGAATACACAGTCTGTAGAATATCAGAATGCAGCCGATTGGGTTGGGATTCTGTTTGCCGTACAGGCTATCGGTTCAGTCCTGTGGTCAATAGTCATTCCTAACATCCGAAATGTAAAAGTAGCCTACATGATAAGCCTATTACTGGGTGGTATCGGATTTATCTCCATCTACTTCATCCATGATCCGTATGGATTGTTCGTTTCCTTCTTATTGGTAGGTTGTGCATGGGCTGCTATGTTAGCTTTGCCTTTTACTCTGCTGACCAACGCTTTGAAAGGAGGACATGTAGGTATTTATCTGGGATTATTCAACTGCACAATATGTGTTCCACAGATTGTAGCCGCAGCCACCGGCGGTTCTTTATTGCGTATGCAAACCGAAGCCGGTTCATTACCACCCGAAACCAACATGCTGGTATTAGCCGGAATCTTTTTACTGATCGGAGCAGCTTGCGTAATTTTTATCAAACAACATTCAGAAACATCTAAATCCAACTAACATGAAAATATCTTTTCAGATTCCTTATCATACACGCTGGGGAGAAGACGTCCGGATTCTGTTTTCCGACGGCATGGTACATCCGCTTCATACTCGCAACGGAGAAATCTGGCGTGGCAGTATCGAACTGGATACGGCTACCAGTCCGGCTGAACTGAGTTATCAGTATGCCATTTTCCAAGACGATGTATGTATCCGTAAAGAATGGAATGGTGTAAAACGGCGATTGACTATAAATCCGGCTTATGCCCGACTAATTCTAAACGATGCTTGGCGTGATCGTCCGGAAGATTCTTATTTCTATAGTTCGGCCTTTTCCGGTGAAGAAGCACCTTATTATCCCTCCGGAACAGAAGTCAGTCATGCAAAATCCATCTTGTTGAAAGTACGTTGCCCACGTTTCCGCCATAAGAATTGGAAACTGGCCATCAGTGGTAACCAACGTATCTTGGGAGAATGGGATATGAAGGCACCTAAAATGATGCAGCCTTGCGGCCCCAATGAATGGTGTATCTTGCTCGACGCAACCGGTATCCGGTATCCATTTGAATATAAATATTTGGCATGGGATACAGAAAATAACTGCGAAGGCGAATGGATCTGTGGGAATAATCGACAGATTTCTTCCTTGCCATTACAAGAAGGAGATTTATTAGTGATTTCTGATGATGAAGTGCATTTCGATTTGCCAGTATGGAAAGCAGCCGGTGTGGCTATACCTGTCTTTTCGCTCCGCTCGGAACAGAGCTTCGGTGTCGGTGATTTTGGAGACCTGAAGAAGATGATTGACTGGGCAGTCCTGACCGGACAGAAAGTAGTACAGATTCTTCCGATTAATGATACCACTATCACCCATACTTGGACTGATTCATATCCATATAACAGTATTTCGATCTATGCCTTCCATCCGATGTATATCGATCTGAATCAATTGGAAGCATTAGAAGATGCCGGACAACGGGAAAGTTTTGAACAGCAGCGGTTGAAATTGAATGCTCTGCCACAAGTAGATTATGAAGCTGTAAATCAATACAAACTGAAGTATCTGCATCTCCTATTCCAACAGATGGGAGAAACATTATTGGAATCGACTGGTTTCCGCCAGTTCTTTAAAGAGAACAAACACTGGCTGGTTCCTTACTCTGTTTTCTGTTATTTGAGAGACAAATATGGAACACCTGTATTCCGTAACTGGCCGGAACATCAGGTTTACCACGAAGAAGTCATTACACGAATGGCAGAGGAAGATACGGCATGTCGTCCCGTAGCTCGCTTCAATTACTTCTTACAATACGTATTGCATATCCAACTACGTGCTGCCAGTGAATATGCCCGTAGCAAAGGTGTTCTTTTGAAAGGTGATATCCCTATTGGTATCAGTCCGAACAGCGTAGAAGCATGGACCGAGCCGCATTACTTCAACCTCAATGGACAAGCGGGGGCTCCACCCGATCCTTTCTCGGAGACTGGTCAAAACTGGGGTTTCCCAACCTACAATTGGGATACCATGCAACAGGATGGTTATAAATGGTGGAAAAAACGTTTCCATAAGATGGCAGAATACTTCGATGCCTATCGTATTGATCACATCTTAGGCTTCTTCCGTATTTGGGAAATACCTTCACATTCCGTACAAGGTTTGCTGGGCCAGTTCGTCCCTGCCCTACCTATGTCGCCCGAAGAAATCAACCGTTTTGGTCTGTTCTTCCGCAAAGAAGCATTTACCAAACCTTATATAACCGAAAGCATCCTGGAAGCGAAGTTCGGCGAACTGAAAGAACAGGTTAAACAGGAATATTTGTTCCAAATCACCCCACATGAGTATGCTTTGCGACCGGAATACAATACACAACGTCAGGTGGAACAACATTTCCTGGGGAAGAACGACCCACAGAACAATTTGTTGCGTAATGGCCTGTTCAAATTGATCAATAACGTGTTGTTCGTAGTTGATCGAAAAGATCCGAACCTCTATCATCCGCGTATTGCCGTTCAGAATGAACCGGTATATGAAAGCCTGACTCCTTCAGAAAAAGCAGCCTTCGACCAGCTTTACACGCATTATTTCTACCATCGCCACAACGACTTCTGGTATCACGAAGCCATGAAGAAGCTGCCGGAACTGACCGATTCGACCCGGATGCTTGTATGTGGTGAAGATTTGGGTATGATCCCGGATTGTGTGAAAGGTGTGATGGACGAACTGCGTATTCTCAGTCTTGAAATCCAGCGGATGCCAAAGAATCCAGCCGAAACATTTGGCGATCCGGCACATTATCCGTACCGTTCGGTATGTACCATCTCGACTCATGATATGTCAACCCTCCGCAGCTGGTGGCATGAAGATGCAAACCTGACGCGCCGTTATTTCTATGACGTACTAGGTGGTTGGGGTGATTATCCGACCGAAGCACCGGGTTGGTTATGCGATACCATTGTCTTGAAACATCTACTGGGCAACTCTATGCTCTGTATCCTCTCTCTACAAGATTGGCTTTCAATCAACGAAGAAGTACGTTATCCCGACGCAGATACCGAACGGATCAACGTTCCCGCCAATCCACGTCACTATTGGCGATACCGGATGCACATCACGATCGAAGATTTGATGCAATGTACTGCCCTCAACGATCGTATCCGCGATATGATCGGGAAGTCGGGGAGAATAAATAATTGAAAATAAATCAGGCACGGATGACTGGAATCTACATATAAAGTCCATATCATCCGTGCCTACATTATATTAATAATAGATATTTATTACTAAGCAACTTCCAAATTTTATTCTTTCTTGTTCGCTTTTGCCTGAGCGATACGTTGGTTATAAAGCGCACGGGTTTCATCAATCAACGCATTCAGATCCTTTATGAAGGTATCAATGATTTCGCTCGGATAGCAAATGCTATTGGCAAATGTCACATTCACCATGTAATCATAATATTCCCCCATCCGGTTACGTACCACTTTACTTTCTTCCAACTGCGAAGCAGCCTGGTCATGAGTACGTTGCTGGGTCAGTTCAGCATACATACCGTTTGTCTCTTCCAGTCCAGTTATAACTTCTTCCAAGCCCAACAATTCTACCAACGAAGCGTTTTCTTCCTTCTTCATATCCAGCAACAAACCGTCGATCTGCGCTGTTTCCTGCTGATTCGGCAGTCGGTAGCACTGCGCATAAGGATACAACAATTTATAAAGCGTATTAGCAGCCTGTCGGCGTGTAGCAATAGGAGATCCTTTTTCCGTACGCAATACGGAGAATAAAAATAATACCCAACTATCACGTTCCTTGTCTAAAGAACCCATATCTTCCGTCTGTAAACTGATACGGCTTCTCGAAACAATGTCGGTCAAAGTGGAACGGTCTTTTTCGAATACCAAGAAATCGGCTACCTCGAAGCCCAAGGTCGAAGTTTCCGGTGTTTCTTCCTTCGTTCCAACCGTATTCACCAAGTCCGAGAACCGCGACATGAAATTGGCGAACTCGGCATTGTTGAGTTTCTCCAAACCCATAGCCTGGATTTTAACAATGGATTTCATACACAATAACTCATTTATTTTATTCTAACTATTTTCTATATCCATATTTTGTTGAAAACAAATAAAACCGAATAATAAACCCAAGGCCTCACCACTGATAAGATCTGATTCAGGGTCTAAATTGAGGGTTACACCACTTGCAAAGTCCAATTCAGGGTCTAAATTAGGGGTTGCACCACTTGCAAGGTTCGATTCAGGGTCTAAATTGGGGATTGTAGCACTTGCAAAGTTCAATTCAGGGTCTAAACTGGGAGTTACACCACTTGCAAGGTCTGATTCAGGGTCTAAATTTCATTTCGCAAGTATTTCAAGGGAGTTTATATCATAAGAGGGAGGAAAAATCCTCCCTCTTAATGTTCATGAAAGTTATGATAAAAATCAATTTATCATCTTATAGTATTCTCTCTTTGCCCAGAAGAGCGGAGTATAATAACCTGTTGACTCTTCGTAGTTCTTTGAGATAGCTTCCTGACAGTTCTGACTGTTATAAGTCAACTCGTCATTTACATACGGTAAACGGTGTGGAGGAGTTGGATAACTAGATACCTGATTGTCGCGAGAGAAATAAACTTCCGGATAACCTGTACGACGTGTCACATTCCAAGCTTCCAATTCATTCATAAAACTAAAATTCAACCACAACTGTTCACAAACAGCCTGTTGTGTGGGTTTCCAGATACTTTCAGCGTAGGCTTGAATTTCTGCATCGCTTGGTCTTACTAATGTACGATATCCACGATAGCTATCATTTCCTTCCTTATACAGCGAACTGGTTTCTTTCATGTTCCAGTAATATTCTGTAGATTGGATAACTCCATTAATAAAGTTTTCCTTAGCAGCATTCTGGTCAACAGCTACACCATATCCCATCAAATAAGCTTCAGCTTTACTCAGACTTACTTCTGCAGCACTAATCCATAAACTCATGATATTTTCATTACCCATATATGAATCCCATCCGGCTACTGCTTGTGAATCAATCTCACAATAATAATTGGCGGTTGTGATACCCCGTTTAACATACTCTTGTTGCTTCTGTTCTTCTAAATTAGAAATTTCAGCATTACTCATGTTTATATCATAAGCAACATATTCACCATCTGGATTCGGATCATACATCGCTTGGATACGTGGGTCGGTGTTGGCATCAGGAATACCATTTTCCGGTACATTCATTACACGCAACATAGTTGGTGAACCGGCTGCATAGTTACCAGTACGAAGAGCTTGTGACAAACTTTTACCGTAATTAAAACTATCAGATTGTGTATCGGCTTCTACACCCATATTTTCAGAGTTCTTATCAATCAATGGATACTGGCTCGGATTATTTAAAATTTCAGCAATAGCGGCATGAGCCTCAGTTGTACAATCACCATTCGTTGACAAATGCAAAGCAATACGCAAACGTAATGAATTTACATATTTACGCCATACAGCCACATCACCAGCAGCTACTGTATAATCTTGGCGTTGTAAAGAAACTGTACTTGCTGCATCCACACCATTAGCCAAATAATCACTTGTTTCTTTCAGATCATTTAATATCTGCTTGTAAAGTTCTACATCATCTTCATAAACACAGGCTGCTTTAGCTGCATCATAGTCACTGGTATTCCATAAAGTTCCAGCGCCATTGAATGGAACATCCCCAAACAAAGAAAGAATTTCATGTAACTGTCCGTATGTCACTGTACGAGCCAAATGATAAAATACGGCATTGGCCGGTTTTTCTTCTTCTGGTAAATTATTATAGTTTACTTCCAATAAACGATATTGGGTTACCACTCTATAAAAACTCTTCCAACGGTCATCATAACGGCCTGTACCTGCTCCCATAAAACGACCTGGATTATTGTTATCTCCTACTACACCCGAAAATAAACCAGAAGTAGTAGATTGACAATAATAACGATAATAAATAAGATCAGTCCATTCTCTGGCTTGATTCAGCACAGCAGTAAATACCTGTGGTACACCGACTGTTGTTGTTTTGGAGGGGTCTGTATATTTGTCGTCATAACTTGAATCGGAGCAAGATACGACGCCCATTAAAGCAACCCCTGTCAATAATATGGAAATTATCTTTTTCATATTGTTTTCTGTTTAATAATGATTAAGAATTGATGTTAGAAACTTGCACGCAATGAGAAACCGTATGTGCGAGCACTAGCGGTAGAACCACCCACTTGCGCCTGATAGATCCAGTTCGTACCATCCGTCGTTTCTGAATCGAACAATTTTAATGTACGATAAATATAGAACGGGTTACGTACGAATGCCGAAAGTTGCAAACGGTTACAAGCAAATTTTTGTGTCAATGACTTCGGTAATGTATATGCCAAACTGATTTCACGACATTTGATGTAACTGTTCTTTTGAACAGCTTCTGAATAACTTTGAGTAGCACTTGTACCCCAGTTATAAAGATTTGTATTTGCTTCTTCTTGTGTTACAATAATATCATTAGGTGTTCCATCTTCTTTCACACCTGGCAGGATAATACCATTATCATATACATAATGTCCATTAATCATTGTTTCACCTCGCTTATAGTTACTAATCTGATCGGCACTGACTATATGAATAGAAGATTTATCTGCAAGTTTTTCTGTATCGCTATAATAATAGATACCTCCTGATGCTGCATCACGTACACCAACAGCATCCGTGATATTACCGGCAGACATCATATACTGCCACGGCAAGTTCAATACATCACCACCAAAGCGGAAGTCGAACGAAGCATCAAAGGTCCAATTCTTATAACTTAAACTGGTTCCGAAACCTCCGGTTACTTTTGGCATAGCATTACCAACTTTATGACGTTCCGTCTCATCAGTAATATACAAACCGTTATCACCTACTATGTAGTTACCATTTTCATCTGTCTTCCATGTATAGGTATACCAATCACCCATAGATTCACCCACATGTGATTCCAATGTGGCAGCACCACCATCTACATTTGTATGGGAAAGAACATCCAAACCATCAGCCAATTTCTTCACTGTATTTTTGTTCCAAGCCACGTTTGCACGCAAATCCCATTGCCAATCTTTATTCTGGATAGGCGTACCATATACATTCAACTCGATACCTTTGTTAGCCAACTCACCCACATTCATCAACATACTCTGAGCACCCATAGAAGTAGCAGCAGTTGCTGGTAAAATCTGGTCTTTGATGGTATTAGAGTAGAAGTTAAATTCCATACCCAAACGGTTGTTCAGGAATTTATTTTCAATACCTAATTCAAATTCATATTTGGTTTCTGGCTTGATTCCTTCATTTCCGATTGTTGATGGTACCTGATTATAAGTATAAGTTTTATCTCTGTTGAAAGAACTTTGTTCGTATGCCATAACAGCTCTATAAATTTCAGGCGCATTACCTACGACACCGTATGAGAAACGTACCTTACCATAGTTCCACCAAGTCGGATTCTTTTCTTTCAACAATTCGGTATATAAAACACTCACACTTCCAGAAGGATACCAGAATGCGTTATTACCATGACGTAAAGTAGAAGTCTTCTCCTGACGGATCGATCCTTCCAAATATCCCCAACTGTTGAAACCATAGCTAGCAGTTAAGAAAGCACCTGTACGGAGCAATTGTTGTTTGGTCATTGAAGCACTCTTCGTTCCAACAGAAGCATTTAAATGGAACCAATTTTCCTGTGTCAAACCTTGCTGTGTACCAACAGTCGATTCATATAAAGATTCAGAACGGGCATTCCAACCCAAATTTGCAGTAATGTTGTGGATATCGTTGAAGGTCTTATCGAACATCAACATTACATCTCCATACACGATACCATAGCGATAATTCTTCAAACTATATGAATCTGAATATTGACCGTTAGTCGAAAAGATATGAGCATTTTCTGCACTGTTTTTGTTTTCAATCTTATCCACGGTCAAGTCAGTTGCCAAACGTCCACTCAAGGTCAAACCCGGAATGATATTCCATGTCGGGTTAACAGATCCAATGAAACGCTGATGGTCTTCTTCCTGTATTTTTCCGAAAATATTCCAGAAATATTCATCCACCATTGAATAAGAACCAGGAGTATAAAGGAACTGTTCTTCAGGAGTCAAAGTATCCGCAGTACCACCATTAATAGCAGCCGTAGTATTCTTATATCCCAAACTAGTCACAGTTCGATTACGGAGATATTCTATATCTGTAAAACCATTAAACATACCAGTAAAGTTGTTTGTCAAACGGCTAATACGGTATGGACGGTTCTTGATATACTGATTCATGTAGTTTGCCGTATAATTCAACTTAATGGTTTCAGTGACATTGAATGTACCGTTCAAGCTGAAATTATGCTTGCGATTATCCGAATTATACTGCATCGGCTTTGAATCATTGTAAGTATAAGAGAAACGAACATTGTTCTTTTCCGTACTATTTGTTAATGACAAATTATAAGTTTGGTTTACACCGGTACGGAAAATATCAGCCCACTGATTATGATCGATTGGTTCCCAAGCACGTTCCCTGCCCGCAAAATCAGTAACAGTTATACTAGGATCGTATTTAGCACCCCAAGCTCTATATGTTGACGCATTAGGTGTATAAAGCGGATTTCCATTCCGGTCAAAATAGGAAGTATTACTAAAACCAGTCAAGGCTTTTACATCATCATTACTAAAATAATAGTTCCCACGTCCTTCCCCGTATTCTTTCTGGATTTCAGGCATATAAGCTACCTTGTCAAAGCTAACATTTGCACTGAAATCAATTTGTGTACCCGAACCAGCCTTACCTTTCTTTGTAGTGATCATAACGACACCGTTGGCAGCTTCCGAACCATACAAGGCAGAAGCGGCGGCACCTTTCAAGATAGAAATATTTTCAATATCTTCCGGGTTAATATCCACCATACCGTTGGATTCAACACGCTGGTTGCCCCAATAATCGTTGTTATTCGCATTACCGTTACGGATGGGCACACCATCCATGATGATCAACGGCTGGGTGTTACCGGTGATAGAAGACAAACCACGCACGGAGATAGATATAGCACCAGTACTTCCACCCGGAGCTGACTGAATGCGTACACCGGCTGCTTTACCATACAAACCTGTGGCAATAGATGAACTACCTGTCTTGGTCAAATCTTCCGAACCCACTGTACTAACCGCATAACCCAACTTTTTGGCATCTTTCTTGATACCCAAAGCAGTTACAACGACTTCTTCCAACTGTTCTGAATCTTCAGCCAATGTAACACTGATATTGGGTTGTCCAGTGTAAGTAACTTCTTGTGTGGCATAACCAATGTAAGAGATTTGAATGACATCGCCATTCTTCAAGCCTTCCAATGTAAAATTACCATCCAAATCGGTAATATTTCCATTGGTAGTTCCTTTCACAATTACAGATGCTCCAGTAACTGGACCGAAAGAATCAACAACTGTACCTGTGACTTTTCCATCTTGCTGTATAACATCCATACTTGGTTTCATTGGTGTTATCTCTGCATAGATGTTACCTGTCAAGCTTAATGCAGCTGCTACTAGCAGTAAGCTAATTGATTTAGTTCTTCTAGGCATAGTAGATAAATATTACGTTTGTTTATAAAATAGATTGCTTGATTATTCTCTCGTTCAAATCTAGTCCTAACCAGACTAGATTAAAAACTGCATAAAAGTACAAACTATTTTTATGTCATACGTATGTAATAATGGTTAATTTTTTGTAATGCCTCCATATTTAACATATAGGTATCTCCATATCTAGTAGTATTATTAATTTTATTAGTTAGTAATAAGCTTTATTTTTTAGAAATATGAAAGTTTATATGTATTAATAGTGATTATTTATATATAAAATAAACCAAGCAAAATCTTTTTGTATATATAAGAGAAAAATATATACATTTTTGCCACATAGTTTTAATATACTTTTTATATACAGAAAATATCTACCAATCTTATAATCGCTCACAGAATTCAACCTTTTCTGCATTAGGCCCTAAAATGGTAAAGAATTTGACACCTTTTTCCCAAAATGGAAGATACTGAACTGAATCATCTAATATATGAAAACCAGCTGTCTTAATTTCTTTATATAATTGATCTATTTCTTTGACATCAATAGCCAAATGGTCAATAGCGCCAGAACGTAAAGTTGCTATATGATTCTCGTAAGTTTCGATAATTAAATTTCCAAATTGTAGAAAAGCTACTCTTTCATTTGCTTTTTCATTGATTGTCTGATGAGCAATTATAAATCCTAAACGTTGATAAAACGCTATTGTTTTTTCCAAATCGTTTGTTGGAATTCCTATATGTTGAATTCCTTTCATATACTTTGTTGCATCCATAATGTTATTGTATTTTAATAATGCCTCCAAATTACATATTATTATCCAAAATAGAATACTTTTCCTTGCAAATTAACCCAGATTCCTAGCATTTGAATATGATTGTCTTTTCCATGAATGTTGTATATTTGCCACACAAATTTCCAAAAAGATTATCATGCGTTTATCGAAACTTATTTGTTTTCTACTACTCATCCTTTGTTTATGCCCAGAAATACTTCATGCCCGAAAGAAAGTAGGTCTGGTATTAGGTGGTGGCGGTGCAAAAGGTGTTTCGCATATTGGTGTACTGAAAGTATTGGAAGAAGCAGGAATTCCGATCGATTATATTGCTGGTACAAGCATGGGTGCCATTGTAGGAGGATTATATGCTATCGGTTATTCGGCTACGGAAATAGACAGTATGGTAGCTTCTCAGGATTGGCAATTGTTATTGAGTGACCGTGTCAAACGGGATAATCTGACTTTTCCGGAGAAAGAAAATTCTGAACGGTATGTCATATCTCTTCCTTTTGGAATCGAAAAGAAAGATCGCCTGGTCGGAGGTATGATCAAAGGCCAAAACCTGCAAAACTTGTTTTCCAATCTGACAATCGGTTATCATGACTCTGTTGATTTTAATTCCTTTCCCATTCCATTTGCTTGTGTAGCTGTTAATTTGGTAGATGGAAAAGATTTTGTATTCCGAAAAGGCAGCTTACCTATTGCCATGCGGGCAAGTATGGCTATACCGGCTGCTTTTACTCCTGTTAAATTGGATAGTATGGTATTGGTTGACGGTGGTTTAAATAATAATTATCCTGCAGATGTGGTTAAAATGATGGGAGCTGATATCATTATCGGTGTTGATTTAGGAACCAGCGACTTGAAAAACCTTCAGCATTTAAACTCTACAATTGGTGTAGTCGGACAAATTGTTGCCCTACATGGTTATGAAAAGTATGTTCACAATACAGAAATAACAGACTTATTGATTCGCCCTAACACTTCTCCATACAACTCTGCCAGTTTTACTACGGCAGCATTAGATACATTAATTATGCGTGGAGAGGAAGCAGCTCGTAAACAATGGAATGAATTGCTTACTCTTAAAGAGAAGATCGGTAGCGACAGTATTTCTACCAATACGCACTCAAAGGCAATTGTTCTGAAACCTCACGATTCATTCCTCATCCGGAAAATATATTTTGAGGGAGCGGATCCAAGGGATGAGAAATGGTTGTTACAGATTAGTCAGCTAAAAGAAAACAGCTGGATTTCTCTTCAGAAATTACATCATGCCATGTCTATCCTAATAGGAACGAATGCTTATTCCAATGTCAGTTATAAACTAACAGGTGAAGATGCCCGTGACTTGCATTTAATTGTAGAACCCAAATCAGCCAGTGCCGTCAATGTCGGACTTCGATTTGACTCAGAAGAAATCATTGCTGTTTTATTGAATGGAACATTTGATTACCATACGAAATTCCATTCCAGGTTTTCTGTTACCGGCCGTGTAGGAAAAAAGACGTACGGCCGTGTGGATTATTCCATCGAACGAAACCCACTGCGGAATCTGAATTTATCGTATAAGTTCACTTACCAGGATTTAGATATTTATCACAAGGGAGAAAAATCTCTCAATACAACATTCCGCAACCATTTTGCAGAGTTTTCCTATTCTGATATGAACTGGTTAAGCTTTAAAGTACAGACAGGTATCCGATATGAACATTATAACTATAAATCTGTATTAAATAATGGAGATTTACTGGTTGATTTCAAGCCTCAGAATTTCATCAACTATTTTGTTTCAACCCATTTTGAGACACTCGATCGTAGTTATTATCCCAACCGCGGTGTTTCTCTGAAAGCTAATTATACGGTCTATACCGACAATTTTGTCGGCTATCAAGGTCATACGCCTTTTTCGGCCTTGAGTGCTCATTTCTTATCGGTCATTCCTGTTACCAGTCATTTCAGTTTTCTACCGGCTTTATACGGACGTGTACTGATTGGACGGGATGCAGCTTTTCCTTACTTGAATGCCATCGGAGGAGAAACGGAAGGTCATTATTTGGACCATCAATTACCCTTTGCCGGAATCAATCATGTAGAGTTTCTTGATCATGCCTTTCTTTCTCTTCGACTTCAATTACGGCAACGCATCAGCAACCGACATTATATCTTGCTGATAGGAAACTATGGTATTCACGATGACAACTTCTTCAATCTCTTAAAAGGAAACCATCTTTGGGGTGGCAGTTTAGGTTATGCCTACAATAGTATCTTTGGACCTATGAATGCATCTTTCGGTCTATCCAACAGAGCACAGAAACTCCAGTTTTTCCTGAATCTGGGTTATTATTTCTAAGCATGCTTTACCAATATAGTATGATCCCGGCTACTCCGGCCAATAAAATCATCAGAATCGGATGTACTTTAAATTTCCAGGTAAGAATAAAAGCCGCTCCAAAGATCAGGAAGCTTTTATAGTCAATGAAATTCTCATGATTCATCAGCAATAAAGCAGCTGCGGCAATCAAGCCGACAGTAACCGGACGTAAGCCCAAGAAGGCTGCTTCTACGTATTTGTTGTTCTTGAACTTGGCAAAGAAATAAGAAATAAACAAGACTAACAGGAATGAAGGCAAACATACGGCGAATGTAGTCAGACATGATCCCAAAACACTCACAGCTGGAGAATAACCTGCATTATGAATAGCCGTATAACCGATATAGGTAGCACTGTTGATTCCAATCGGTCCGGGTGTCATTTGCGAAATAGCCACAATATCTGTAAATTCCTGTAAGGAAATCCATTGGTAACGATCTACCACATCGGCCTGGATCAACGACAACATGGCGTATCCACCACCAAAGCCCAGGATTCCAATCTTCAAATAGACGTATAATAATTGTAACCAGATCATAAGTTTTCAGTTTGTAAGTTCAGCAGTTTACAAGTTTTTGAGTTTCTCACTTGCCTAACTTTTTAATCTTTAATCCATAATATAAACCACCGGCTATGGCTGCCAGTATTACCCAAGCTGGAGAAATACCTCCCAGCCAAATCAGCAAGGCAACAACTATAGGGATAACTAATTGCTTATATGAAAGCTTGATAGAACGGGCAGTTGTCAAACAAGGTACAGCAATCAAGGCTACTACCGCAGGACGTAAGCCTTTAAAGGCTTTTTCTATCCATTCATTGTCCCGTACATGTGTAAAGAACAAAGCAATAGCCAAGATGATCAGAAAAGAAGGAAGCACGGTACCTAAGGCACAACAAATAGCTCCTAAGGTTTTACGCAATTTATATCCTACAAAGATGGAGATATTCACGGCAAAAATACCGGGTAAAGACTGCGTAACAGCAAAGATGTCGATGAAGTCTTCTTTTGTCATCCATCCATGATCCACTACTTCCCGCTGAATCAGTGGCAACATGGCATAACCACCTCCGATGGTAAATGTTCCGATCTTGACAAACGTCAGAAATAACGTCCAGTACATTATTGTTTAACTCCTACTATTTTATGATATCTTTCTTCATCATTCAAGATACGCAATGCTTCCTGATAACTGTCATTGACGTCATTGATGATATAGAAATATTCTGTCATATCATACAGATCCCGGGCTATCAAAGCCTTTATCTGTAACTGAATCAACGGCAAAGAACGGTTGTACTCTTCTTCTTTAAAGGTAATCTTCGCATCTTCAGCCATCTTCTTCAGTTCGTTCATGATTTCATCAGTTACCACGAATTTCTCTTTATATACCTGCGGCTTCTTGTATGTCTTTCCTAATTCTTCCCGATGCCGGTCCAGATAATTCATGGCTACCCGATTCACCAATCCTTTTGCTACAATATCCCGATGATAATCTGAATAGCGCGTCGTATCCATCGGAATAAAAACATCCGGCATGATACCGCCGCCACCATAAACCGTACGTCCATTTGCCAACGTACTGTATTTCATTGAATCCGGAAAGTGAATACTATCTGCACTCATCAGTTCTCCCCGATTATAACGATCAATCAAGTCGTGTGCATAGTCTTCTCCTTTACCTTTCTCATACGGCTTCTGGATGCAACGTCCGGTCGGTGTATAGTAACGGGCTACTGTCAGACGGATCATCGAACCATCCGGAAGCGGAAGCGGACGTTGTACCAATCCTTTTCCAAAGGTACGGCGACCTACGATCACACCACGATCCCAATCTTGTACAGCTCCTGAAAGGATTTCACTGGCACTGGCAGAAGACTCATCTACCAGAATAACCAATTCACCGTCTTCAAATGAACCTTGTGCTGTTGAGATGGCATCTTGTCTTTTCTGTTTCGAACCTTGTGTATAAACAATCTGTTTACCTCGTGCCAGAAATTCGTCAGCCAGTTCGATAGCTACATTCAGATAACCGCCACCATTCCCCTGTAAGTCAAGAATCAATTTCTTCATTCCTTTCTTATCCAAGGTTTTCAAGGCTTCTTTAAATTCATCGGTAGAAGAAGCAGCAAAGCGGTTCAACTTGATATAACCGATTGACTTATCTGCCATATAAACGGCATCAATACTATGTACCGGTATTTTCCCCCGAACAATGGTAAAGTCCAGTAGTTCAGCTTCACCGTTTCGTTTTACCTTTACCCGAACTTCCGATCCTTTGGGTCCGCGCAGACGTTTCATGATATCGGTTGTCTTCATCTTGACTCCGGCTATCACCGTATCATTTACCTGTACAATACGATCACCTGCCACCAAACCTACTTTTTCAGACGGACCTCCAGGTATTACTTGAATTACATAGACAGTATCGGTCAAAACATTAAACTGAATACCGATTCCGTCGAAGTTACCTTCCAACGGTTCTGTCATCTCTTTCGTTTCTTCCGGATCTGTATAGGTAGAATGAGGATCCAGTTTTTCCAACATACCTACAATGGCATCTTCTACCAGTTTACCTTCATCGGTTGGATCCACATACAAGTTGGTTACTGCATACAAAGCCATCTGTAACTTCCGGGCATCCATATCCGGCTTCTGGGCAACAGCCGAAAAACAGGTTGCTGCAATCCAAAGGGACAATAATGCTATTCGCTTCATCTACTCAAAAACTTATAAACTTACACACTCAATATTCTAGGGAAGGAATGCCGAAACATCTTTCCCGAAATGCAACAATTCACGTACCGCACTCGAACTGATATGCGCATACTGCGGCTCGGCCAGCAAGAAAACCGTTTCAATGCCGGTCAACGTCCGATTAATGTCGGCAATTGTCTTTTCATATTCAAAGTCAATGACAGAACGAATGCCCCGCAAAATAAACTGGGCTCCTGTCTTTTCTGCCAAGTCGGTAGTTAGTGTATGATAGGTTATCACTTCAATTCGCGGATCATCCTGGAAAAGAGAACGGATAGCTTCCAGTCTTTCTTCTAGCGGAAAGCAGGATTGTTTGTTTTCGTTGATTCCGATAGCAATAATAATCCGGTCGGCCAATGCCAGTCCTCGTTTCACCAACGATTGGTGTCCTATCGTAAACGGATCAAACGATCCGGGAAAAAGAGCAATCCTTTCTTGCTTCTGTTCGCTTCTTTCCATATACTAGTTTATCAAATCCTCTTCTATTACCAAATTGTCAATGATGAAATTTTGGCGTTCCATGGTATTCTTTCCCATGTAGAATTCCAACATTTCCTTGACTAAGTCTTCCTTTTTCATTGATACCTGATCCAAACGGATGTCTTTTCCGATAAAATGACGAAACTCGTCCGGTGAGATTTCTCCCAATCCTTTGAATCGGGTAATTTCCGGATTCTTTCCTAATGCCAGGATGGCCTGTTGCTTCTCTTCTTCGCTGTAACAATAGATGGTCTTCTGTTTGTTACGAACTCGGAAAAGGGGCGTTTGAAGGATATAGACATGCTTCTGTTTGATCAAATCCGGGAAAAACTGAAGAAAGAACGTAATCAGCAACAAACGGATATGCATACCGTCCACATCCGCATCGGTCGCGATGATTACCTTGTTATAACGCAGACCATCCAAACCGTCTTCAATGTTCAATGCGGCCTGAAGCAAATTGAACTCTTCGTTTTCATAAACGATCTTCTTCGTCAGTCCGTAACTGTTTAACGGTTTTCCACGCAGACTGAATACAGCCTGGAAATTCGGATCCCGGCTTTTGGTGATGGACCCGCTGGCCGAATCACCCTCGGTAATAAAGATACACGTATCTTCCTTCTGATCTCCTTTCGCATCGTTCAGGTGAATCCGACAATCACGGAGTTTCTTGTTATGCAGATTAGCCTTCTTGGCACGTTCACGCGCCAGTTTGGTTACTCCGGCTATGGCCTTGCGTTCTTTCTCCGATTCTTGGATCTTGCGAAGCAGAATATCTGATGTTTCCGGATCTTTATGCAGGTAATTATCCAGTTCCTTCTTGATAAAATCGTTGATAAACTTGGATACTGTAGGTCCTTCCGGTCCCATATCTTTCGAACCCAGCTTCGTCTTGGTCTGACTTTCAAAGACCGGTTCTTCTACTTTTACACTGATGGCGGCAACAATACCGGCACGAATATCCGTATAATCGAAGTTCTTGTTGTAATATTCCTTGATAACACGTCCGACTGCTTCCTTAAAAGCCGACAGATGTGTACCACCTTGCGTTGTATGCTGACCGTTTACGAACGAATAATATTCTTCTCCGTACTGGTTACTGTGCGTAATCACTACTTCAATATCCTCACCTTTCAAATGGATGATGGGATAAAGCGGTTCGGTTGTCATATTTTCATTCAGCAAATCAACCAGACCATTCCGCGAATGATAACGTTTCCCGTTATAAAGAATCGTCAGTCCGCTGTTCAAAAAGACATAATTCTTCAATAACGTTTCAACAAACTCATCTTTATACTGATAATCCTTGAATATCGTATTATCGGGTACGAATACTACTTTCGTTCCATTGGCTTCCTGGGTAGGTTGTATATCCGATTCATCAATAATGACAGCCTTGTTATATTCTACCCGTTTGCATTCTCCGTCACGACAACTGGTTATCAGGAAATAACTGCTCAGGGCATTAACTGCTTTGATACCGACACCATTCAAACCGACCGATTTCTTGAAAGCTTTACTATCGTATTTGGCACCGGTGTTCATTTTACTGGAGACATCAACGACCTTGCCCAGCGGCACACCACGGCCGTAATCGCGAACCGTTACGGTACCGTCGGAGATGGTTACTTCGATTGTCTTGCCGAATCCCATCATGTATTCGTCAATTGAATTGTCGAGTACCTCCTTCAGTAACACATAAATTCCGTCGTCAGCATAACTTCCATCGCCTAATTTACCGATATACATTCCCGGTCGGCGGCGGATATGTTCCATCCAGTCGAGGGTTTTAATATCGTCATCATTATACGATACAGCATCTGGTTGCGACGTCATGTTCAGTTCTTCCATATTGTCTCCTGTTCTTTATCCTATTTTCTTGATAAAAGCACGGCGAGTCTTGTGATGTTCCCGCTTGAAATAGTCCCACTGAGCCTGAACAGCGTTATTGCTTTCCAGTTCCGGATTGCTTTCAGCATATTCAACACCCAATTTATTATAGATCGGAATCAAATCATTAAACAGCAAAGCGTTTACACCTTTGCTCTGATATTCCGGCAAAACACCCATCAGATACAAATCGACTACCTTCGGTTTCGTCTTCAAAGCCTTCAACAAATGAATCCAGCCGAACGGGAAAAGATGTCCGTTTGCCTTCTTCATTGCATGGGAAAGATTCGGCAAAGAAATACCAAAGCCTACTACCTCGTCATCTTCTTCCCGGACAATTACCGTCACCAGGTCATAACGAAGCATCGGAATATACATATTGATATAATAGTCAATTTGCTTTTGTGTCAGTTTGGAGAAGCCATACAACGGAGCATACGCTTCATTCAGCGTATTGAACACCTTATGTGCATATGGCATGATTTCCTTGGCATTTTTAAATTTCATGATCTTCAAGCCATACTTCTTCTTGACGATCTCGCCAATCCGCTGGTGTTTCTCGGGAATACCTTCACGCGGAACGAAGATCTTGAACTCATGCCAGTCCTGATCCTTCACATATCCCATACGTTCCATGTGCTGCGGATAATAAGGGAAATTATAAATGGTCGCTATGGTTCCAACCTGATCAAACCCATCTATCAGCATACCTTCGTGATCCATATCCGTAAACCCCATCGGACCTTGCAATTCTTCCATGCCTTTCTGTTTGGCCCAATCTTCAACCGCTTTGAATAAGGCGTCAACTACTTCCTGGTCGTCAATAAAATCAACGAAACCAAAGCGAGCCCTCTTCTGTCCCCAAGTTTCATTACTACCCCGGTTGATAATTCCGGTAATACGCCCTACCACCTGATCATTCCGATAAGCCAGAAAACTGATGGAATCGCAAACTTCGAAAGCCGGATTTCTTTTCGGATCCAATGTCATCATTTCTTCCTCAATCAAACCGGGTACATGATAAGGGTTTCCTTTATATAAATCGATATTGAACTTAACAAACTTCTTAAGTTCTTTCTTTGTCGTTACTTCTCTTATTATTACACTCATGGATACTTCTGCTTTGACTGGCAAAGTTACACAAAAAAATTCAGAAGTATAGCATGCTGATTTCGCTGGTTTCGCATCCGACCGACAGAAAAACAAGGTTTTTACCTAGTTTAACGGAGGGTTGATCGACCATTCAGACTTTCATCTGAAAAGGTTTTCGGTAAAATTATACCGTATCACCCTTGTGAAACGATCGTTCCACAAGGGTGAAGAGATCGTTTCACCTACGTGGTACGATCATTCCACCTGGGTGGAACGGTATAGATATAACGGGAAAAGTATAAACATATCACGAATTCACGCATTAAGTTACCCGGTTTTCCGGTTATCCACTCACTAGGTTGTCTTCCCATGAAAGGAGAACAGAAACCAGTAGCTTCTACATTCCACAGCAAAAATCAACGTTTTCAAACGTTATCAACGATTCCATTCATCATTATTATTATATCTTTTTTTATTCTTTAATT
>OMDD01000034.1_pt1 | contig 75284 bp, 55 predicted proteins | sample 1674331 | NCBI WGS metagenome assembly OMDD01 (sample SAMEA103958164, study PRJEB25191) | human gut metagenome | biome: human-associated habitat [ENVO:00009003]; feature: intestine environment [ENVO:2100002]; material: feces | place: Germany | collected 2013/2015
TTACTTTCCGGTACATCAAACGAATCAAAAAACGATGAGGATTTGAAAGATTGGGTAAAGGATAATAATATAGATTTAGCATTACATCTTATTCCACTAAATACCAGCTTGGATTTTAATGATTTTGTAACATTCATAACTGAAAGAAAAAAATTATTATTATCGACTCTAAAATCCATAATTGGAGCATGATAATATTCTCACTGAACAATATTTTCTGTATAGAAATAGCATATAATTTATATGGCGCTCTCATGGGGCGCCTTTTATGTTCTTCTTGTTAATATCAGTCTTTCATAAGCTTGGCTATCTTAACCCCCAAAAAAGTTAACTACATTTTTATCGCTGATCAAGAAAAAAGGGTGAATCGCATATTACGAAACACCCTTTTTGTATCCACTTATATTATGAAAACATCCGCGCTTCCCGCGGAGACTTCTGTAATACCTTCCCTTCCATCAATAAGAAATCTTACAGCCTACGAAATAACTTCGCGGCATGCCGGGACCGTAGATATAACCCGCATCGCGGTTCTCGCCCTGGTCGAAATCATCCTGATAGGCATTGAAGATATTCTTCACGCCGGCATTCACCTGCAGGGTTACGGTCTTAAACAACGGAATATCATAGCCCACCTTCAGGTTCAGGTCGAAGAAATCGGGCGTCGTCACATCCTTATCCGGGATATTGTATCCTTCCCGCAGGTTGTGCTGCACCAGCATGCTGCCCGTATACGTTCCCGTCAGGGCAAGCGACAGACGCTTCACCGGCGTAAAGGTGGATGTCAAGTAACCATACAAATCCGGTGTGCGGTACATCTTTTTCTGCGGAGTCACATCGTCGCTCCACTGCATGGCTTCCTTATAGCGGCTCCGCTGTAAGGTGGCTCCCGCCTGAATCTGCATCCACGAGTAGGCCATCTTTCCTTCCAGGTTCAATCCCATCACCCGCGCGCCGGAAGCATTATAACGCACCATCACGATATCGCCATGCTCGTCGAGGCCCGTCTTCTTCAGATCAAACACATCCTTCAAGTCGGTATAGAATCCTTCTACCAGGAAGTTCACCTGCACCGGACCGAAACGATGATAGAAATCGACCGACGCACTCAGGCTGTTGGAACGCTCTTCCTTCAAATCATCAGAGAGTTCAATCTTCGAAACCGTACCGCCCACAGCCCCGATATGTAAATCTTCATCGAATGCCTGCGGAGCCCGGAAACCGCTTGAGTAAGCCAGACGGATATTGATATTGTCGGTCGGGTTATAACGCACATTGGCCCGCGGACTGAAGATGACGTGGTCAATCAGGTTATGCTTGTCCAGACGGCCACCGATCAGGAAGCTCCACCGCTTGTTCTTCCATTCATTCTGCAAGAACACACTTTCGATGTGTGTCGTCTGCTTCACCTCGCGGTCATGACCCAGCATCAAGTCGTGCAGATTGTCGAAGTTATACTCCAATCCGGTAGTCAGTTCGGCCGGCATGAACAGACAGCGGTCGAACGAATAGCTATATTGCGAGCCGACGATAGCCGTCATGTCTGTGGTCGATCCGTAAGCATTCGGGTCTTTCCCGGCGCCATAATAACTCTCGCGCTTGGTATGCTGCGCCGACGCATAGGCGCCGAAACGATGTTTATAATCTTTCGAGAACAAATCATATTTCAATCCGCCACCGTTGATGCTATGATCGGTCTGCTCGGCAATATCCGCTTCGTGAGGAGGCTTGTTGAACGCGTTTCCGCCCCGGCGGAATTCATGGATGCCATGATACTCCAACGTCAGTTTCGAATAATTACTTGTCTTCAGATACGAACGGAAACCAATGGTCTTCGCACGGATCTTTCCCAATTCTGAATAGCCGTCGCCGTCATGATCATACGGATCGCGGATACGGCTCTGCCCGAATACATAAATACCCGCTTTCTGGTCGTCGGTTACCAACGAAGCATTTACCGTCGTATTATTATCGGCACTGCTTCCACCGACCATCGTCAGCGAGTGAGACACCTGGGCCGAATTGCGCAAAGGCTCTTTGGTAATAATATTGATGGTTCCCGCAATCGCCGACGAGCCGAACAAGGCCGAACCACCGCCGCGCATCACTTCCACCCGTTCGATCATATTGGCCGGAATCTGTTCCAATCCATACACGCCTGTCAATGCGCTGAAGATAGGACGGCTGTCTACCAATATCTGCGTATAAGGTCCGTCCAGCCCGTTGATACGCACCTGCTGGAAACCACAGTTCTGGCAGTTATTCTCGACCCGCACGCCCGGCTGGAAATTCAGTCCTTCGGCCAACGACACCGCGTTGGACGATTCAAACACTTTCGAATCCAAGACATTCACCAGCGACGGAGCCATCCGGCGTGTTGTCTCATTACGGTTGGCCGAAACGACAACGCCATCCAGAGAAACAGCATCTTCTTCCGCCTCAAAATTCACCTCCAAGGTTTTCCCTTTCTTGAGAACCACCTTCTTCTTGACCGTCTGATACCCGATCGATTTCAGCACCAGCTGAAATTCTCCTTCCGGCAGATTGGTCAACGAGTAATGACCGGTAGCATCGGTAACCGTTCCGATCGTTGTTCCTTCCAGGAAAATATTCACATAAGAGATATGCTCTCCTGATTTTTTATCTACAACATGTCCGAAGATATTGGCATCAGACGGATTCAAATTCACTCCCTCGTGTTCAGCTCTGGCAGCAAACAGGATACAGCACAGGCTGAACCATACTAAAAATATTCTTTGCATGATTTCAATTCTTTTAGGATTATACATATAGCATGCCCTCTCCTTTCGACAGAAGAAGCCATAACGAATCAGGGCCCGGATAACAATCCTACCCTTTCAATTAAATGAATGAAATCAGTACCGGAGGAGCCCGCAGATGATAAGAAATAAAACAAATCTTTCTCAAGAAGCCGGAAACCTGCGTTTCTATTTCCTGCAAGAAAGAAGGAATGAAATCGAACAGAGAGAGAACGGCAACGGCTCCGTCTTCTACGACAATGGTAGAAAGCGAATGAAACAACTGCAATTCCTGCAAAGAATGCTTATGCTGTCCGTCCTGGTCTTGAGAAGGGTGAGAATGCACGATCGTAACACCGTTCACAATATGAACGTGTGTAAACGAGACGATTTCTCCCCAATACAAGATAAAGATAACCGGGAGAATCCAGCGGAGATATGTCTGCAATCGTGCTTTCAATGATCAAATCTTTTTTGGATCTGCAAAATTACGGAAATCAAGAGAAAAGACAATACCTATCTTCGGGTATTTCATCTGAAAATGAGAAAAGGCTTGAAGAAGATCGTTCCCCAAGCCTTTCCGACTATCATCCATCTTTTTATTTCACTTCCACCATGCCACTTGCCGTATTCGCTGCAATCTGCCGGTCGTACATCGCCTCGCAGCTCACTGGCGGCAGATAGAATTTACCCGGATATACGGCACAAAGATTCACGCGAACCAGCACATGACTGCCCGGAGCCAGATGATCGACATAACTGCAAACCCGATCATCACGAATATCCTGATAGCTGACATTGCTGTTGGCTGAAGAAACAGCCGTCGGCATAAAACGTGTATTCAGAATCTCCCAACCTGACGGGAAGATTTCGGTCAATACCAGATTCCGCAAAGGCAAAGCCGTCGGGTTCTGGATCAGCACCTGTGCCGTGAAATTCGTTCCCTGTTCCAAAGAAGCGATATCCAAAGGCCGGCCATCGGTTGTCTGATAGGTTACTGACAACTTCAGTTTATGCTGCGACTCTTTCACATCCTGCTGCGGAATCTCGGCCAACGACTCTGCCTGGACATACAAGGTCGTTTCTCCTTCGTTCTTGATCACAAGATCAGAGGAAGAAGGATCCGCACCCTCCAACAACCTATCTGACCAGACAGATTTTTCCGTCCGGACGGTTTCCTGCTGTTCCGCATACTGATACGTGAACTGCATACTTCCGGTCTTCGCAGGATACTGCTGGTAATAGCCAGCCAATGCCACCCAAGCGAAAGCCGTCTCCTGCGTGCTCAGCCAATCATCCGAAGCAAGCATCTTGGCCAGACGAGTAACCAGTGCCGTCGCTTCTTCTTGCTCCTTCACCAGGCAAAGAGCAACCAGGCGTATGGCTTCATTCCGGAAGGCCGAACCAAATGTTTCATCATACACCAGCGAAGAGGTCGGATTCTCGGTTGTCTTCTCCAACAAGGTCTTGGCTACGTCAGAGCGTCCGACCACAGCATACGAAGCCGACAACATCCACTGAGCGGCGACAGGCAATGGCTGCTGCGCACGAAGGCGGTTCATGGCTCCCATATCTGCTTTATTCGCTAAGGCCAAGACATACAGCCGATAAGCCTGTGTCAACATCTCGGCTTCCTGCTGATAACCCGTTGCGACCGGTTTCCATCCGGATGCCATCTTCTGCAAATCGGCCAAAGCCTGCAACTTCAAGGTAGCCGGAACCGCATATCCTTTTCCTTCAGCCATCAACAGGAAATGCAGGGCATAAATACTTCCCCACGCATTCGAGTTGCTCTGTCCGGGCCAATAAGCAAAGGAACCCGTCGGCAACTGATACGAACGCAAGCGGCTGATGATTTGTTTCACCTGTTGTTCGGCTTCCAATACCTGATCGGCTGTTTGTTCCGATATATCCGACAGATACAACTGCGGGAAACCTTTCGAAACCAGTTGTTCCAGACAAGCATGCGGATAGTCTGTCAACTCGCTTAACCGGGCAGATAAATTGAGAGGCTGGATAGACGAGACATCCAACAACAAGCGGTTGCTTCCATTCATTCCGCTTAGCTGAACCGGTTGCTTCCAGGTTTCACCCGGCTTAATAACGGCATCCCATCCTTTTCTTTGTACCGTAGTAACCGTCCGCACAGCCAAGTCAGCGGCATAGGTCGATACTTCACCCTTTCCTTCCGCCTTCATGGTAATCCGGATCTTGTCCACCGGATTCTTCACTTTAATCCGGAAAGAAACCGTCTTATCTTCTTTCTTCGTGAAATGAAGGGTTTGCGTTGTCCCACCCACCATCTCGACACCAGCTGAACATTGCAATGACACCGCTACATCTCCGACGTTATCTTCCGTAGCAAAGACCGTAGCCGGAATAACGATTTCTTCATTCGTTCCCACCACCCGTGGTAACGTACCTAATAACATCACCGGCTTACGAACCATGACACTTTGTTCTGTATGACCAAATGATTCGCCATCCGTAGCAACTGCCATCACCCGAACACGACCGTTGTAATTAGGAATATCAATCTGATGCGTTTTCCGTTCGCCCTTCTTCAACTGGAATGGTCCTATAAACTTAACAACCGGAGCAAAACGATTCACGACAGCTTTAGGTCCCTTGTTCAAGGCATCATCACCACCGATACTGAACAATTGTTCGATCCGTCCGCCATAAGCGCCCAGGATATAATTATACAGATCCCAAGTATCCACACCCAAAGCCTCGCGTGCATAGAAAGTCTTCCAAGGATCGGGCGTCTGGAAACGGGTCAGATCCAATAAACCTTCATCCACGACCGCCAGTGTATATGACATCGCCCGGCCATTCTGTTCGGAGACTGTCACCTGGCACGTACTCTCCGGTTTCCACTCTTTAGCCGTTGCCAGTTGAGGATGCAAATGACTCTCTTCTGAAATTACGGTAAACGGAACGACACCAAACATCCGGATAGGCATATCATTCGCCGTTGCTCCATGCGGTTGCAACAATGAAACAAACAAATAAGCATTCGGCTGCATCTCTTCAGTCGCCTGAATGGTAAAAGTCGTCTGATTCGCTTCACACTTAAATTCTTTTACCAGCAATACGGTTGAACCCGTCTGCACACTGACAACAGCACGGCTACCAGCAGAAGAAGGAATCGTAATCCGAATATCCTCACCTGGGACATAACTGTCTTTATCTAACTTAAACTCCAACATGGATGCGGCATCTGTACCAGAAAAATCCCGTTCCCGATTGATATTCGGCCAATCAAAATAGCTAACAACACCTGTGGTATGTCCGCTCTCCCGATCTTTTGCCAAGATGAGATACGTTCCCCAATTCTTCTCATCGAACGAAAGAGCTAAAGAGGCTTTTCCCATTTCATCAGTAATCAGCATTTCCTGTCTCATAGGTTTATAATAACTGCTTGAAGAAAAATTAGCCAACGTGCTCTGGTTTGCACTCCACCACCAATACCAATCCAATTTATATATTGAAATATCCAATTCCGAACCAGCGATAGGCGTACCATGGTAATCAACAGAGACAAACTGGAAAGTATGATCCTGATCCGTACTCAACGGCTGCCGATTCTTCTGTGGGGACTGGACTCCGACATAACGCTGATAAGGAGAATACAACAAACGAACCGCATCGATACTGAAATCGCCGGATTCTTCATAAACTTTCGTCGTAAAGCTACCCAACAACATACCAGGCGCTGTTGCACCTACATTCAGCTGCATTCTCACAAAAGCGTCACCTTCCTCATCTGTAGTTCCGGTAATCAGCTGGCTTTCTTCGCTATTAAACTGTACTGTCGGGTTATCAAACGTATAATCCGGATAATTCTTGAATGAAGTTCCAGTAGAAACGAACGTTCCTTTCACATCATATTTCAAGTTACGAGCTTTGGCTCCTTGTAACCATTCCGTATGCAATGGAATAGAAACTTCCTGCTCCCGAACCAATAAGTCCGGAACATCCAAACGGATTTTCAGGCGATTCGGTTTGATGCTTTCCACACGAAGACGCTTATCAAACGACACGCCTCCTTCCTCAACTTTTACATTCCAGGCTCCTGTTGGAACCGATGCTTCGGTCGGAATATGGAAAACATACAATCCATCACTGCCTTGTGTACTGACCTTCTGCTGATAAACTTGTCCCAATGGATTGAATAACGACAGTTTCACCGGATGATGTGGCGGTAACATCTTGCTTCGGTCGAACAACATGAATCCGACGTGAATGGTATCACCCGGACGCCAAACACCTCTTTCTCCATAAATGAATCCTTTGATTCCTTTCTGTACGACTTCTCCATCCACATCAAATGAGCTCAAAGAGAGATTAGATCCTTCATTCACTCTTAGATAGGAACGCTGTTTACCTTCTGAAGCCAACAGATAGTAAGGGCGTCCACCGGCTTTTCGGCAATCAAAGATCACACGTCCGTCATTATCAGTAGTCCCTTCAGCCAATAATTCTTTCTGATAGTTATAAGCTCCGATCTGCACACCGCTCATCGGTTCCGTTGTTTGCAGATGATGTGCCAGCACAACCATCTTTCCGTCAGTTCCAGCCATCGCCATCAGTCCGATGTTAGAGACCAATATATTCTTCCCGGCAGAACGATTGAAATAATAGGAAGGAGAACACGGATCATTCCGCTCGGCATACTTATAAGTACTCCAATCTGTATTCAGGCTTTCCTGATAATACCAGCCACCGGCATCAAACTGATTCAACTCTTCCCGAAAAGCCACCTCGTTTTCAGCCAGAATCTGTTCTTTCGTCTTGGTTTCCAACTGAGGACAATCATACGCTGAAAGACTTTCATCGAACGATAAAATAACCCGATAGATAGCTCCCGGTTCCGGATCAATGAGTTGCTTCAGATCAAGGGCAAATGTATTCCAACGCGTCAGATCGTAATTATGCTCGTCGAAGAAGATGACCTGACGGGTAATCAGCCGGCCCAAACGCATCAGTTCAGCCGTGCCATCCAGTTCATTCGTCTGGAGGAATTGTCCGATATTCTGTTCTCCGATTTTCACCACCCGAACAACTACCCCTTTCAACGCTATTGCCTGGAAAGGAACATGCAACTTGTCGGACTGCGGAATGATCACGCCATCACCCATGAACCGGACATCCGGACATCCGTCGTTTTCCCGGATTTCCCTTGTCTCATCTTTCGCCAGTAAAATACCAGATGTACTTTGAATCTCTTTCTTTAAGACAACCTTTAAGTTTCCGTTCCGATTCTGATCCGGATATAAACGCAACTTATTTCCTTCTACCGATACCAGTTTGGAAACGTTGTCTTCGATATAAGCCAGACCATCTAATACCTGGTTTTTCTTCAACGCTTGTGTAAAAGTTACTTCCACATAACGTTCAGGTGTCCGGACATACTGAACATCAAACACCGAGAAATCATCTTTAGCCGGGACAGACGTACCAACTAACGTTTCTTCGGCTACATTCCACTTGTTGGGTAACACAGAAAGGCTGACTTCTTCACTTCCCGGCACAATGTTCTCAAGCGTCAACACATGCTTCTTTCCGTCTGCTCCATGCTGCCAGACACCTTTCAGACCGGATGAAGGACCAACTAATTGTTCTACGGTAGCAGGCAACTCCCGATCAGACGTCAAAACGAGGTAATTCAGATTATAATTCCCTGGATTTGAAGGATTCATTTCTAAAGAAGAAAGATAAGCCTTTACCTCCAGAGCCTTGGTATGAAACGAAGCGGAGAAACGCTGATATTTCTTTTCCGGTATCGATTTCCACGCTGCAAGATCGACAGTCAGCGTATAGCGTGTATCTCGTTCCAGACAGCCGGCGGGTTTGAATTTCACAATCCGCCCTTCTTCCAATACAAACGAGCCCTCAGCCTTAGGACTCAGCTGTACATGTTCTTTCCATTTACCTTCGGCTTGCATCTCTGCCGGAATTTCTTCCTGCAGAATACATGTCGGTGTCACATACCGTGATACCAAACCGGAAGTAAACGCCTCCACATACGGGTTATAAGTTATTTTTTCCTCGGTTGATTCGGAAAAAGAACAACTTATCAGACTTAGATAGCTTAACAAAGTAAACAAGTAAAACAAATACCGATTCATGGCAACCTCCTTTTTTATATTCTGAAAAATTGTAAGTCGTATCACAAACACCTTGTGAACTCCGTCACAAATATCTTGTGAGCCTCGTCACAAACGCTTTGTGAGGTCCATCACAAGCACCTTGTGAGCCTCATCACAAACATCTTGTGAGCCTCGTCACAAGCACCTTGTGAAGTAACATCGCATCAAATCCTAGCAATTAGTTCGGAGAACAAAGTCGTCATTCGCTCAGCAGCCCGATTGGCAGCTTCAATCACATCATTGGCATCGTTCACAAAATCATCGGCAAAATGATAACCTTCATTGGTTATGACCGACATACCAAACACCCGAATACCACAATGACGGGCTACGATTACTTCAGGCACCGTACTCATTCCGATCGCATCGCCACCCGCTTTTCCATAGAACGCATATTCGGCAGGCGTTTCATACGACGGACCCGTCAGACCAACATAAACACCTTTCTTTAATGCAATCTGTTTCTCTGCGGCAATCTCTTCCATCAGACGGATAAACTCCCGGTCGTATGCCCGTGTCATATCCGGGAAACGCGGACCAAATTCCTCTTTGTTCGGACCAATCAACGGATTGGGCATCATATTGATGTGATCACGGATAATCATCAGGTCACCCACCTTGAAAGTCGTATTGATTCCACCGGCTGCATTCGAAACGAAGAGATTCTTGATTCCTAAGAGCTTCATCACACGGATCGGGAACGTCACTTGTTCCATCGTATAGCCTTCATAATAATGGAAACGGCCCTGCATGGCTAAAATAGATTTACCACCTAACTTGCCACAGATAAAATTCCCTTTATGTCCCGAAGCCGTTGAACGCATAAAATGCGGAATCTGCTGGTAGGGAATGATGGTAGGATCTTCGATAGCATCAGCCAACGAACCTAATCCACTTCCTAAAATAACGGCTGTTTCCGGTTTGCCGGATATACAAGCTGCTAAGAATGCCGCTGTTTCGGCATATAAGTCTTTTGTCTCTTTCATATCTATATCTCCTTATCGTTTAACTAAATTATAGGCGCACCGAGCGGCCTGTTCCAATATTTCCGCTTCGCCCGGTACTTGTTTATGACGCATCACTACTTTACCATTACAGATAACGGTATCAACACAACTTCCATTGGCTGCATACACCAAATTGGAAACAAAGTTGAAATTCGGGGTAAATGCCGGACTCTGCAAATCTATCAAACAGAGATCAGCCAGATATCCCTCTTCTATCCGTCCGGCTTTCAAGCCTAAAATATCCGCACCCGTACAAGTGGCGGCTTCCAGCATTTCCGGGGCAGTCAATACTTCCGGATCTTTTCGCCAGACTTTTCCCAGCAACGCAGCCAATTTCATGGCCTCGATCATATCCAGATTATTGCTGGATGAACAACCGTCCGTACCGATTCCTACTTTTACACCAGCCTGTTTCATTTCGGAAAACTTAAAGCTGATCCCCGAAGCCAGTTTCATGTTTGATGCCGGATTATGGATGACCTTCACTCCGTAATCAGCCAGCATGCGGATTTCGTCTTTATCAACGTAAACACCATGTGCAATAACCAGACGCGGTGACAATACTCCAAGTTTATACAGGTAACGAACCGGAGAAAAACCAAACTGCCGAATGGAATTGTTTACTTCTTCTTCCGTCTCTGCCAAATGTAAATGTATCAAAGCCTGATGTTCATTGGCAAACGTATGTATCCATTGCAATAACTCGCCGGAAACCGTATAAATGGCATGAGGACCGACGGCATATTGGACTCTCGGACCATATTCATCCACTACATCATATAGCTTTTCGCATTCTTTCTTACTCTTTTCAGCCAACTTCGGATCAAAGTGATCAAAACAAACGGCCGACAAATATCCGCGGATTCCCATTTCTTCGACAGCATCAGCTGTTCCCCGGAACTTCTGATACATATCCAGAAACGTAGTTGTTCCGGACTTGATCATTTCCAAACAAGCCAATTTGGCGCCCCAATATACATCCTCTCGTGTCATCTTCGCCTCATTGGGCCATATTTTCTGTTCCAGCCAGGGCATTAGCTTCATGTCATCTGCAAACCCTCTGAACAGCGTCATGGCAGCATGCGTATGTCCGTTCACCAATCCGGGAATAACGGCCATGCCCGTCGCATCAATCACTTCAGCATCTTCTGCAACCAGGTCTTTACCGATCCGGCTGATCAAGTTCCGTTCTATCAGAATGTCAACCTTTTGTTGGTTTAATTCTACCTGTTTAATCAATATCCGATGAATCATCTTATGAAAATTTAGCTTTGATATTCTTTATTTTCTCTTCCCGAATCCGGGAAAGTAATTCCTTTTTACAATTCTTTTTGACAGCCACCAAGGCACACGATTCAAAGACTTCGATCACGCCCAAGTCTTCTCGGGTAATCTGTCCTTTCTGGTACAAGAAACCGGCAATGTCTTTCTTGCTTAACTTATCCCGTTTTCCCCGATGAATGGTCAGTGTAGTCCATTCTGAAGCTTTTGGCCGACGCGTCTTTTCGGGTAAGAAGAATTCATCCGGCTCCGGAGAAACATATTCCGGTACAGCTTCGGCTTCGTTCAACAATAAATAAGCCGTTCCTTCGGCATGCATACGCGCCGTTCGTCCGTTTCGATGAACAAAAGCTTCTTCGTTCAGTGGCAGATGATAATGGATCACATGCTTCACTTCCGGAATATCCAATCCTCGAGCCGCCAGATCCGTTGATATCAAGACGGTGGCAGTCCGATTACGGAAAAGAGCCAACCGTTGTTCGCGGTCTGCCTGTTCCATTCCTCCATGGAAACATACACAATCGACTTGTTTTTGGGCCAGAAATTGTCCTACCCGCTCAACAGATTCCCGGTGATTGCAGAATACCAATGCCGATTCTCCATTCAATTCACCCAACAGACCATACAAACTCATCAGCTTGTCTTTCTGCGGAGACCGTACCTGATATAATTTCAGGCCTTTCAATGACTTCGTAGCAGTCAGATAAGAAATCCGTATCGGCTGATGCAAATGAATAAACTCCGGTATTTCAATCGCCTCGGTTGCAGAAGTCAATACCTTACGTCTTACTTGCGGCAGACGTGCCATGATCTTTTTCATCTCCGGAACAAACTTCAACTCCAACGATTTGTCGAACTCATCCAGAATGACTGTATGGACCGACTGTAAAGACAGATTGCCTTTCTCTATATGATCCAAAATACGTCCCGGTGTTCCTACCAATAATACGGGCGGATGTTCCAGGCTCCGTTTCTCTACCTGGAAAGGATGTCCGCCATAACAGCAAGTTACTTTGAATCCTGTTCCCAACGAACGGAAGACTGATTCTATCTGTAAAGCCAGCTCCCGGGAAGGGGCAATTACCAGCACTTGTGTTTTCTCCTCCGCCACTAATACCGGAAGTAATGGCAGCAAAAAGGCCAGCGTCTTACCCGATCCGGTCGGACTAAGCAAGACCAGATCCTTTTTTGTGCCGGCTTCCAACACGGACTGCTGCATATCATTCAGCGACGTAATACCCAGTTTCTGGAGAGCCTGATTGATTTTATCTTGATTCAACATATACAATTCTTTTATTCACCCGCATGCAAACGGTATAAATGGTCTGCCTGCTGGCGTATTTTATTCAATAACATTTCCGGGAAATCCGGATATTCTGCATAAAAGGCTTCTACTTCATCCCGGGCTTGAACGGACGAATGCCCACCCAACAAGGCTCGTAACCAGGCTGTCGGGAAAAAGATATCACCGGTCCGTTGTACTTCTTCCAGTATTTCCAAAGCCGGAAGGATGTATTCTACAGACTCAGCTTCTCTCAACCGGTGATTCAGTAACGACAACGCCGTAGAGGCCCATGGTTCAATCCGTCTGTTATCGGCTACAAGCAATGCTTCGAATACACTGTCGCGAACTTCCTTCCGGGGTGAAACCGATGGAGAGATAAACCGATATTCAGCCTGTCGATCCGGATTCGAAATACGTTTTAACTGTTCGTTCACGATTTCATCCGCCTTTTCCGGTAAACGGATTGCCAGCTGATAAGACAGATTAATTTCATCCCGCTCGCTCAGAGGTTTACCTTCCAGTTCCCGTTTTTCCCAGATCTGATACAATTGTGCGGCAGCTTGTTCTGACTCTGCCAATGAAACATACTGGCGGAAGGCTTGCAACCGGCGTCCGGGTGTAATTCCACCGGTTACCAACTGCCATAATGCATGCTCCAAGCCATCAGGTCTTGCCGGCAGAAAACGGACAGCCGGACTTATATATCCCAGTGCCATCGAATACAACAAGTCATTCTTTTCCTGCTTCGCATAGGCAATCAATGCCTGTAAAAAAGGCTCTGCCTTCAATGTCCGATTCTGTAAATTCTCGTGCAACGTGATGAGTAACGAACCTTTCAGCATGTCATCAGTAGTTGTATCCAGACAAGCAAAAGCGCCTTGTACATCTTTCGGATTAAGCTCGAAAAAGCCATAACCACGACCGTCAATATTCGGCAAAATGGCAGGAGAATCATACTTCTGATTCAGCTCGACGGTCAAAACGCGCGATGTATCTCCTATCTCCAACACAACGTCTTCTGTTTTATTCCCTTCACAGATCCGATACTTCAACTGCTGAGGCCATACAAGTCCGCGTTCCCAAGGATCAGACTCTTCCACGCGTAAACGATTCCCGATGACACTAGCTTTTAGAACAGGCATTCCTGCTTCTTTTACCCAAACCTGGCTCCACTGGTCCAAATCCCTTTCGGTATATTGACTCAAGGAAGCAATTAGCTGATCCCAAGTCGCATTGGAATACGCGTAAGTCGTCAGATAATCATGCAATCCTCGCTGGAAAGCTTCCGCACCCATCCGTTGAATCAACATCTCCATAACGACAGGCGACTTATCATATACGATATTACTGTACACCAACCCGGCATTTCTCAGATTATCTAAAGTTTGCTGGATCGGTGTAGCCCCATCTGTCCGGTCTTCTGCATACGAAGCCGGAATGTATCCACGCACAAAATTCAAGCGATGATTAATGGTCGGGTAAGTCGGTTCTACAATCCGGATAGCGAAATAGTTGGCAAAAACTTCCTTCGTCCATACATCATTAAACCACTTCATCGTCACATAATCGCCAAACCACATGTGGGCTGTTTCGTGGGCGATCAAAGTACTTCGCCTCAGCTGTTCATCCAACGTAGGTTCTTCATTCAGGAACATGCTTTGGTCATTATATAAAGTAGCTCCCGTATGTTCCATGCCTCCGTATTGGAATCCCGGAAGAATTACCAAATCATACTTGGCAAACGGATAAGGAACTCCCGTATAAGCTTCCATCCAGTCCAAGGCATCCAAGACCTGACGGGCAATTTCCGGACATTGGCCTTTGCGGGCAGGTTCGGTCTCCCGATGATAAATGGAAATTGAACGATTCTCTCGTGAATAAGTCTCCTGCTGCAGCTTTCCGGCCACAAAAGAGAACAAATAGGTAGGCAAAGGTTCGGTCTCCTGAAAGGTAACGACATGTCTGCCGGGATGAGACAAAGAATCCACTCCGGCTATCTTCCCGTTCGCAACGGCTTTCCAGGTTTCCGGGATGATCAGTTCCAATGAATACCGGGCTTTGATATCCGGCTGGTCGAAACAAGGGAATAATGTCCGGGCACGATCCGGCACCAATAAAGTATATAAGAACTCATCTCTCCGGTTCAACGACTGGTCTGACGAACGGAAAGCAATCGAAACCATGTTCTTTCCCGACCAGGCTCCCGACGAAGGCAGAATGATATGTTCGTTTTCCACCTTATATTCAACCGGTTCCCGGTTCAACATAACAGAGATAATCTGGGAAGAATCCCCACGAAAATCAATGATCAACGGAAGCTTTTCTCCCTGATCCCATAATATATTCGCAACGCCGGTGACTGGCTCATTCTTTTCTTCCGGGATATTGAACGACAAACTGTATGATACGTTCAGATACTTTTCCGAACGGAATGTTGCCAGTTCCTTGCTTACTCCCGGTTCCGACAGAACCTGCATTTGCTCATCTCCTGCCTGACAACTCATCAGCGCACATGCTAAAACAACAGAATTTATCCACTTCATGACCTATCTCCTATTCTCGCAGGTATTCCGCGATCTTCATGAAATTACGTTCCAATAAATACATTTGTCTCGCCATGAATGAGAAAAACTCGCCCCAATCTTCCCGTCTATGGAAATCAATGCCTCCTTTCTCCACATAGATCCGTGCCACTTGTTGCCCAGTCTCCCGAACGAAACACATATCCCAAATCAGACCTTCCGGAAAATCTTTCTCCAAATACTCTTTATACCAGGTCAGTTTCTCATACATTTCCAACCGCTGGTCTTCCTGCTTATGATTAACTTCCAGAATTACGAAAGCTCCGTTGCGCGTTGCATCAAACTTCAGTTCAACTCCTTTTACTTTGGTATTATATAAAACCCACATCTTCCGACGCCGGCGCAAATAAGGTTGAACCTCACAATAGGCAGCGAAACTTTCCCAAAATTCCGTCTTTAACTTTCTTAATTCGTCTTTACTGTACATGCATCCATTTTTCTTGCCGGAACACTTCCGATGCATCTGCTTCAGAAGTCACCCGACTTTATAAAAGTAACCAGTGTATAATTCCAAATGTTTTGCTTAGAAGAGATTTCTTTTCTTTTTATACAAAAACCTCCGATCAGCCCCTCTCCTGATTCATGAAAACCGGGAATAAAACAGAGGCGGATCGGAGATCTCCTATTCTTTCAGGTTTATTTCAATGTACCATTTTGTGCTTCCTGAATCATTTGCTGACTAGGCAAAATCAGTATTTCAACACGACGGTTCAAAGCACGACCTTCAACGGTTGAGTTATCAGCCACCGGTTCGTGAATACCTTTTCCTTCGTAAGTCATACGCTTGCTGCTGACACCTTGATCAACCATCAGATAGTCGAACACACTCTTGGCTCTTTTCTCAGATAATGTCTGGTTATAATCCACATTACCTGTATTATCCGTATGTCCGACAATCTTGATATCCGTACCCGGATTCTGATTCAAACTGGTAGCCAGATTACGCAAAGCGCTCTTCGAAGCATCGCTCAAAGTACTTGAATTGGTAGCAAACAAGATACCCGAATCAAACGTAACCTTCAAGGCTTCCCCGTCGTTGATTGTTTCAACGGTTGTTTCTTCCGGCAGTGTTGCTTCCAGTTCTTTCTTCTGCTTATCCATCTTCTTGCCAATCAATGCTCCGGCAGTTCCACCAACTGCGGCTCCAATCACCGTACCCAAAGCTGTATTACCAGCCAAGGCACCGACACCGGCTCCGACAGCAGCTCCGCCACCAACACCAATGGCTGCTCCTTTCTGGGTGTTATTCCAAGTACCACAACTTGAAAAGACCAACGCACAAGAAAGAAGCAATGCTGACAAAACTTTCAAACTTTTCATCTTTTTCTTTTTTATCGGTTATTTATTCAAACATATCCAATGATTCGCAATATGCCATCTCGCCTTGTACTATAAAGGCAATTTCTTCGGGAGTAAACTTCCCGACTCCATCCCGTTGCGCATTCTTGACCACAAAAGCAGTCAATTCATCTTCATCAATCTCTATTTCCGTATCATCGTCTATATCTTCACTCATACATCCTTTGCTTTCGTAAAATTCATAGATCAAATCAACGATATAATTAATGTCGTCATTGCTGAATTTCCCTTTCAGTTCCTGAGGTAAATAGTTCTGAATGAATTTTACAGACTCATCCTCATCGTAAATAAAATCTTTGTCTCCCGTCATATTTTTCAGTTTTTAGGATTAAACGATATACAAATATAACGTTTTATTCCATTCATCAAACAGCCCGCCCCCGAAATTATGGACCAAAAGACAAAAATTCCCCCCAAAAACGCACGACTTCAATATGGAAAAACTGAAAAAGACAGTCATGCTCACCATTTCTTAAAAGAACACGACTCAATCTGACAAAAAATTCCCTTCTTTTGATAGAACGAGATTACTTCTATCAAAAGAAGGGAAAATCTTGTCAAGATTAAAACACTTCTGACAAACTTATCGAATTTTTTGTCAGAAGGATATTCATTCTGACAAAAACACAGCTACGTTTGATAGATGCAGGCTACATCTATCAAACGTAGGAAAGAAAAAAGTCCTTTAATTCCTAAAGATCAATCCGTCGTTCACACGATCGATAACAATCGGACGAGAGCGATCAACGCGCCCACTCAGGATTTCCTTCGACAACTCGTTCAAAACGTACCGCTGGATAACTCGTTTTACCGGACGGGCACCAAACTGCGGATCGTATCCTTCGTGACTGATAAAGTCGAGAGCAGCATCCGTAAACTGCAAGTCGATACCATTCTTCTCAACCATCTTCTTAACCGCATTCAACTGCAAGCCGACGATCTCACGAATTTCCTTTTCATTCAACGGCGTAAACATGATGATTTCGTCAATACGATTCAAGAATTCCGGCCGGATTGTCTTCTTCAGCAACTCAAGAACCTGTTTCTTCGTCTCATCGACAACCGTATTCCGGTTGGCATCCGTAATCTTTTCGAAGTTCTCACGGATAAGAGAAGATCCCATATTACTTGTCATAATAATAATGGTATTCTTGAAGTTGACCGTACGGCCCTTATTATCCGTCAATCGACCGTCATCCAATACTTGCAGCAAGATATTGAATACATCCGGATGAGCCTTTTCGATTTCATCAAACAAGACTACCGAATACGGTTTCCGTCGGATAGCTTCCGTCAACTGACCACCTTCATCATATCCAACATATCCCGGAGGCGCACCGATCAAACGAGTGGCACTGAATTTCTCTTGATATTCACTCATATCAATACGCGTCATCATATTCTCATCGTCGAACAGATAATCCGCCAAGGCCTTTGCCAATTCCGTCTTACCAACTCCGGTTGTTCCCAAGAAGATGAACGAACCAATCGGTCGCTTCGGATCTTGTAATCCGGCACGGCTCCGGCGAACTGCATCTGCAATAGCGTGAATAGCTTCGTCCTGACCAATGACACGCTTGTGCAATTCCTCTTCCAAGTGCAACAGTTTATCCTTTTCGCTCTGCAACATCTTGGTAATCGGAATACCGGTCCAACGAGAAACGACTTCGGCGATATCATCGCTATCCACCTCTTCCTTGATCATCGCAGCGCCACCTTGCATATTATGCAACTTTTCCTGTACGTCTTTGATATCGGCTTCCTTTTCCTTGATCTTACCGTAACGGATCTCTGCTACTTTACCGTAATCGCCTTCACGTTCAGCCTTATCAGCTTCAAACTTCAGGTTCTCGATATCGATCTTATCTTGTTGGATCTTGTTGATCAGCGATTTCTCACTTTCCCACTGAGCCTTCTGTTTTGTCTCCTCATCCTTCAGGTCAGCGATCTCCTTATTCAACTGTTCCAACTTCTGTTTATCATCTTCCCGCTTGATAGCTTCCCGCTCAATCTCCAACTGTTTAATTCGACGGGAAACTTCGTCCAATGCTTCCGGTACCGAATTCATCTGCATACGCAAACGAGCTGCGGCTTCATCCATCAGGTCGATTGCCTTATCCGGCAAGAAACGATCCGAAATATATCGGGTTGATAACTGAACAGCCGCAATGATAGCATCATCCTTGATACGGACCTTATGATGGTTTTCATACTTTTCCTTCAATCCACGCAGGATAGAAATAGCATCCAACTCATCCGGTTCATCAACCATGACAATCTGGAAACGACGTTCCAAAGCTTTATCTTTCTCGAAATACTTCTGGTATTCATCCAACGTTGTAGCACCAATCGCTCTCAAATCACCACGAGCCAAAGCAGGTTTCAAGATATTGGCAGCATCCATGGCGCCTTCTCCCTTTCCTGCGCCGACCAACGTATGAATCTCATCGATAAACAGGATGATTTCTCCTTCCGACTTCATCACTTCGTTTACGACAGCTTTCAGACGTTCCTCAAACTCGCCTTTGTATTTAGCACCGGCAATCAAAGCACCCATATCCAACGAATAGATTTGCTTTGACTTCAAATTCTCGGGAACATCACCACGAATGATTCGATGAGCCAAACCTTCTGCAATAGCCGTCTTACCAACACCCGGTTCACCAATCAGGATCGGGTTATTCTTCGTACGACGACTTAATATCTGAAGTACCCGACGGATTTCTTCGTCTCGACCAATGACCGGATCCAGTTTACCGCTACGAGCCCGCTCATTCAAATTGATGGCATACTTACTTAATGCTTCATAGGTATCTTCGGCAGACTGGCTTGTTACTTTATTCCCCTTACGAAGCTCTTCTATTGCCTTACGTAATTCGTTTTCCGTAACACCTGCGTCTTTTAATATCTGCGAAGCAGTACTTTTCTCTGTAAACAAAGCCAAGATAATCGGTTCCAACGACACATATTGGTCGCCCATCTTCGATGAATAATCAATGGCTTTTTGCAATATGGCGTTTGCCTCACCCGATAAATAAGGTTCTCCACCCGAAACCTTCGGCAAAGATGCAATCTGAGCATCTACTACCTTCATCACATTCTGCTGATTTACGCCCAGCTTCTGGAAAAGGAAGTTCGTAATGCTTTCGCCCGTCATTATGACAGCTTTCAACAAATGAACCGCCTCAATTGCCTGTTGGCCATTCTGCGTAACCAACTGCACTGCTTGCTGGACAGCCTCCTGCGATTTAATTGTAAAGTTGTTAAAGTTCATATATTTAATTCTCCTTTCTTATCTATTTTGATTACTTATTTCGCTAATAAAATCACAAAACAAATGCCAAACCCAAATAATGACATTTTGGCATACAAACATATTTTATAAGAAAAGAAAAACTGCCTTATCGGCTACATTCGATGACAAAACAACATAAAAGCGAAGGAAACAGAATAATAAACAGCGTAGTATATATAAACAAAAAACGGAGATAGTCAAGCTATCTCCGTTTTTGTGACTCGCATAGGATTCAAACCTATAACCTTTTGATCCGTAGTCAAATGCTCTATTCAGTTGAGCTAGCGAGCCAATTTACAATGTTAGACTCTTCTATTCAAGAAGTGACTCGCATAGGATTCAAACCTATAACCTTCTGATCCGTAGTCAGATGCTCTATTCAGTTGAGCTAGCGAGCCAATTTTCTCGATTGCGAGTGCAAAGTTAGACATTATTTCTGAATAAACAAGTTTTTCAAAGAAGATTTTACGTATTATTTTTTGAGATATGTGATAAGCTACCGCTTAAATATAGGCAAATTCATGTACTATAAACATTTATCTTCAAGACCTCATTTTCTCTTTAATTCCAAAAACATATCTTTCAGATTAACCACAACACAATGAAACTGATTTACCAGATCCATTCCCATTATTCCATCATCACCCGTTACCTGGAAACCTGACTCATCAATGTTGACAGAAAGATTCTGCAATTCAACCTCTGTTCCCCCAATGGTCATCGTAAAAGCAGGCAAACATAGTATTTCATTTTTACTAATAACATTAAAACCACCTCCGATACGCGTTTCTCTTTTACCGATAGTTTCTAATTCTTCTTTGTGTCTATTATAATAGTTATAATACAAACCAGCAGTTGTACAACCTGTATCAAAATGGAATTGAAGAGATTCTTCTTTTGATTCAGCTCTTAATTTCAAGGCTTTATCAGTAAGCAATAAGTTCCGTCCAGACAAAGGTCGTTTTCCCGGAGTAGCAGGAAATACAATTCGGCAGTCTTTCGGATAAATACGGAACTCATCGAACATACAGATAAAATCCATTCCCAAAACAGCATCAACCATCATAATACTATCCAGTTTGTTCGGAGGCGCAACAGCTATCAACGAATTCCGGAATGTTATATCGCCAATCTGCATACTATCCAACGTTCCCATCTTACCCCACGCAGCACCTTCTGATTCTTGATTGATCATTAAAGAATCATTTACAATACGAACTCCTACTTTACGAGCAAACTGCTCGGACATATAACTTGTCCCAGCTCCGGTATCAAAGATAAAACGATATTTGTTTCCATGAATGGTTACCGGAATCAAGATATGGGTTCCACGCCAACCTTTAGGATCAATAGAATCGGGTAGTTTTACTTTCTCTATTGTAATAGGAATCGAAATATCTGTTGCAGGTTTATCCATTTTAGGAGCTGGTGTTTCACGCAATTTATCATAAAAACGATAAACTGCCTGTAACGCCGAATAAGCCTCCGGACTTCCTCCTTGTACTTTTACTTGCTCCATGATATTTTTCGCACGATCTGCTGCTACAACATAATTACCCATATTCCCTTCTATCTGACATGTCAGAAGGGCTAAATTAAGTGCATTACCCGATCCTATTTCTGCCTGATGGTTCGTCAGTAAATGTTCAATACCAGCTAATGCTTCTTTCGGACGATTGAAGTAATTACCAATCATCACTTCCGATAACAATTTCAGAAAATCTACCTGCATTGAATCTTTCAAAATTGGATATGTCGCTTCTAAACCAAACCAATCAGACTGATTAATCAGGTTACCTATACGTTCATCTGCTTGTTGTGAATAAATGGGGAAAGATAAAAAGAGAGCCGCAGACAATAAAATCTTTTTCATACCAAAGCTATTTATTATTAATCATGCGACAAAAATAAACCAAAGAATATGAACTCTTGGTTATCTAGTGTTATCCAGTGTTAAGTAAAACACCCGAGAACCAACATCAAAACTCAAAGGAATTGAAATTGATTCTCGGGTGTTTTGAAAATGATTCTCGTTGGAATCACTTCCGGCTTATGCTGTATCTTAGCATTTGATGCTTAATTCATGCAACACATTGCGTATCTTTTCGTACGTAACAATACGAGTCGGAACCAAAGGTAAACGAAGACGGTTTTCTACAAATCCCATCATACTTAACATACTCTTTACTCCTGCCGGATTACCATCTACGAAAAGCAGACTGAATAATTCTGTAAACCGGTGATGAATTGTACGGGCACTGTCGTAATCGCCAGCCAGAGCCAGACGAACCATCCGACTGAATTCACGCGGGAAAGCATTACCGATCACAGAAATAACACCGATAGCACCCAATGTAATCAACGGGAAAGTAATACCATCATCACCTGAAATTACATTGAAGTCTTTTGGTTTATTCTTGATAATATCATCCATCTGCGTGATATTTCCGGAAGCTTCCTTCACGGCAATGATATTCTTAAACTCACGAGCCAGGCGCAATGTTGTCTCAGCCGTCATATTCACACCCGTTCTTCCCGGTACATTATATAATATAACCGGCAATTCGGTAGCTTGGGCTATTGCTTTGTAATGCTGATAGATTCCTTCCTGCGAAGGCTTATTATAATAAGGTACAACCGAAAGAATTGCATCAATTCCCTCAAAGTTGTCGTTCTTCAATTTATCAACGACTGATTTTGTACAGTTACCACCTACACCTAAGACAATAGGAATACGATGGCGAACCTTCGTAACAACCAGTTCTATAATCTTTTTCTTTTCTTCTTCAGTCAAAGTTGGAGTTTCCGCAGTTGTTCCCAGAACGACTAAATAGTCCGCTCCATTTTGCAATAAATAATCGACTAACCGACCTAAAGCCTCATAGTCAACGCTCTCGTCTTCCTTGAATGGGGTTATCAAAGCAACACCCATCCCTTTTAAATTTATATCCGCCATAAGTTTTAATTGACAAATCTCTTTATTTCTTGCAAAAATAAGAAAATTCTATTATTTCGTACGAAATGACTGCAAATAAAATACGATTTGTTGCCATATATACGAAATCTTTTCGCGCGAGTTCAATGCCAAAGAAAAATCATAGAACTCACCAAAGGGTTTCTTGACGCCAACTTTCATGCCGGCCGGATGTTGAACAACCATATATAATAGAGGATAACAAACGTCGGTTGTCAAATCAATCAGCAAATCTGCCTTGAGGGATTTTACCTTTTCAACCAACGCTTCCGGAGGGAAGCCTCTTGTATTTAATTCTTTCCGAATGCAAACCAGCTTTTCCGGAGTCATATCGGCTTCCGGTATAGGTGTTTCGGAAAAAATCAAATGTAACCATTTTTGCTTTCCTTTTATTCCTGCCAGGCAAGCTTCCACTTCTTCTTTGTCTGCATAGTCATACACCAGAAGAATCCGTTCTGCTTCTTCCAGAGAAAGAGCTTTCGGCTGGCGTACTGCCGGCTGTACCTGCATTGACAAGATTTTCTTCCGTATAAAGTAATGTGATAATATCATTCTTCAATCATTTTCAGGAATTCATCTTCACGAATAATACGAACACCCAGTTTGGCTGCTTTCTCCAGTTTGGCCGGTCCCATATTCTCGCCTGCCAGAATATAACTGGTCTTGCCCGAAACAGATCCCGTATTCTTTCCTCCATGCTGTTCGATCAAGGCTTTATACTCGTCACGCGAATGTTGCGTAAAAGTACCACTGATTACAAAGGTCAGGCCCTTCAGACGTTCCGAACGGTTAGCCAAGACTTCCTCTGACACTTCCATCTGCAAACCATGTGCTCGCAAACGCTCCACAATCTGCCGGTTTTCTGCATCCGAGAAATAAGCAACTACACTCTGCGCGATCCTATCACCAATCTCATCCACATCGACTAATTGTTCAAAAGAAGCTTCCATCAAACGATCTATCGAATGAAACGACGAAGCCAGACGTTTAGCCACAGTCTCACCTACATAACGAATTCCCAACGCATAAAGGACTCGTTCGAAAGGTACTGCCTTCGATTCCCGCAGACTGTTCATCAGATTGCGGGCACTTTTCTCAGCCCAACGTTCAAGAGTCAGCAAATCTGTTATCCGCAAATCGTACAAATCAGCAATATTCTTTACCAGCCCGACATTGAATAAATCTTCGACTGTCTCTGGACCGATATTGATGTTCATCGCCTTTCGGGTGACGAAATGTTCAATTCGCCCCTTGATCTGAGGAGGACAACCACTATCGTTCGGACAATAATGAGCCGCTTCGCCTTCCGGACGTATCAAAGGAGTTTTACATTCCGGGCAACGGGTAATGAAACGGACCTTCTCTCCTATCATCATCGTCCGGGCTTCGGTATTTACGCCTACGATCTTCGGAATAATCTCTCCGCCTTTTTCCACATAAACCTGATCGCCAATATGCAGATCCAAGCCTTCAATGATATCCGCATTATGCAAAGAAGCGCGTTTAACCACAGTTCCGGCCAATAAGACCGGTTCCAGATTGGCTACCGGAGTAACCGCGCCCGTCCGTCCGACTTGAAAGGAAACTGAATTCAAACGCGTTTCCGCCCGTTCGGCTTGGAACTTATAAGCAATCGCCCAACGCGGACTCTTGGCTGTAAATCCCAAGTTTTTCTGCTGACGGAGCGAATTAACTTTCAAGACAATTCCGTCGGTAGCAACCGGCAAGTTCTTCCGCTCTGTATCCCAATAATGGATATAATCAAATATATCCTGCAAATTATGGCATACCTTGATCACATCCGGTATTTTCAAACCCCAGCGACGGGCAGCCTCCAAATTACCATAATGCGTATCGGCCGGTAAATGTTCGCCCAATACATAATATAAATAGGCATCCAGCTTACGGGCAGCCACAATAGCCGGATTCTGTTGTTTCAAAGTTCCAGACGCTGCATTACGAGGATTGGCAAACAAAGATTCTTCCTGTTCTTCACGTTCTTTGTTCAAGCGGTCAAATTCAGCCCAAGGTAATAATATCTCACCTCGGATCTCAACCTCTTCCGGATAATCATTTCCCCTCAGACGCAAAGGAACGGAACGTATCGTTTTCACATTCGCCGTTACATCATCACCTTTACTGCCATCACCACGTGTCACCGCCCGCACCAAACGACCTTTTTCATACCATAACGAGATAGACGTCCCATCATACTTCAGTTCGGCCACAATCTCAAACGGTTCATTCAACGAACGCTCTGTGCGTTCATAGAAATCACGTACTTCTTCTTCCGAATAGGTATTACCCAACGAAAGCATCGGATACCGATGTTGTACCTGTTCGAACTCTTTTGACAAATCACTTCCGACGCGTTGTGTCGGAGAATTCGGATCATAATACTCAGGATGAGCAGCTTCCAGATCCTGAAGCTCTTTCATTTTCTCATCAAACTCCTTGTCGGAAATAGTCGGTGCCGACAAGACATAATAATTATAATTATGTTGCTCCAGCTCACTCCGCAAAGCTTCTATTTGTTCTTTCACTGACATCTTGAAATATCTTTTATCGTTTTATTTTGTACTGCTGAAATCAATAAACCAATTTCACATTATCAATCCAGAATGTATTTCCCGGTGAACCAATATAAGCCCCGCCATGACTGGACACAAACTGAAGGATCATGTGCGTGGGTGTCTCATTCTTGTCAGCCCAACCTACTTCGTGAATAGGAACACTTTCTCCTTTGCTGTTGGTTGTATAGCGTTCTTCCACTTGAATACGCATATAATCTTTATAGGCCGGATCTTTCGTTATATCTCCATATAATATCGGATAAGTTACATTATTTACCCATCCGTTGCTTGATTGAGCATATCGCTGAACCATCGTTCCAATTCGTTTGCAGAATACATTCCCGTCTTTGTCTTCCCAACGCTTCTGCAAGAACAAGACTACTGCAACCGAATCCTGACCCGGCACGGTTGTCTTCCGGCTGAATCCCGTACTACGCACCCGCTTATGTTCCGGCATCACTTTCACCTTATAGTCGAATTGCAAGGCTTTCGGACGTTTCGTAAAAGGAATACCGCTCAACAACATACTTTGCGGATTCTTCGTTCCCTTTATCGGTTCGTGAATACAGCCCAGGAATACAGAACCGGCAGCTACCACTTCAATATCCACTATACCGAAAACCTTCACCTTTTCCATACGAGTCTCCATACGGGCACACCAGCCAGATCCACGACGTTCCGGAAATACCGATACATTCGTCTTGACAATACCGGCTACTTTCGCCATCACATTCGAGTTAGCCCAAGGAGAACCGCCTTTATTCGCATAAGGAATATTTCCTTTTATGGTATCATGGGGTGCAATTTCATAAAGCAACTTCGTTTCACCTCCGATAATTGCCGACTCAGAAATCTCACGAACCACCCATTGATCCATATCACCATATAAGAAAGGTACAACCTTTTCATCCGAGGTTTGTTCTGTCTCACCGGCAGCCCAGCTTCCCTGACAAAGGAACAAGCCCAACATTATCCAGCAAACATATACATACTTTTTCATTGCATTCAGCCTATTTATTACAAAGAATAATTCCATTTCTCCAAAGCCATGCCCCAGTTTTCCTCAACAGTATGCACGGTTGCTTCTTCATACTTATATTTATTCTTCTTGTATCCTTTCTTTTTCCCCAGATATTGGGCAATTTGGTCTTTTGACTCTTCAAAACCGGGCAGGTTTAACCGCTTGTAAATATCTTCGGTTATGCCGTATGCATCCTGTTCGAAGTCTTCGAATTTCAGCTCAACCAGATTTCCTTCCGGAATCAGCGATTTCTCTTCCTCGAATTTATAGAACAGGCGCTTATAGACTTCCACAAAACTATGTATCAGCTCTTCATCCGAAATAGGTTGCAGTTTAAGCGGTTTGATCGTATTGATGAAAAAACTGCGTGTACTTTCAAAGACTGTATAAGGATTACGTTTCAAGTAAATAAACTTGGCGTTCGGGAACATTTCCAATAAGGTCTTTACTCGTCCTGTATGTGGAGGATTCTTGCTTAAATACTGGGTTCCGCCTGTATTATGCAAAGATATCTTGACAAGCTTCAGAAAAGCCTTCATAAAGATCTGGCGTTCTTCTTCCGTGATTGTATCAAACAAAAGATATTTGTCGCAATATTCCAACATCTTTTGCGGGAAGAACCAGAAGTTATAATACGTATAAGGCATCATATTGGAAAGGGCAAACTCTTCTTCCTGCGGAAGATCCACCTTCAATTCCATATTGTCGGTCGGACGATGATCGGGCATCAGGAAAGACATATTCTTCTTGAAGAAAGACTGTCCCCACAACATCAGGTTCGGAAATACAGTCTGATAAGTCGTTGTATAACCGAAATGCTTATCACAAGCAAAAACATTATGTACGAAAGTTGTACCACTCCGCCAATGGCCTAAGATGAACAACGGATCCATTTCCAACGGCTGGTTTTCTAATTTTGCGTAACGGCCGTCTTCAAAAGGTTTCAATAAACTCAACAGCCTGCAAACGGCTTTCGTCAATCTAAACTTGGCTTTGTACTCATCGCCTATGATTTGCCCGTCGGTTATCTTCTTAAAGGTATCCCAATCGGCACCTACCAATGTATTAATCGGTAGCTTATCAAACTGAAGTAATCCCATGTTTTATCCTCAAACTAGTGACCTTCTAGCTTTAGCACAATTGTCGAAAAGCTTTTTGACAACTGTGATAAAGCTTTTCGACAGATGTGCTAAAGCTTTTCGACATCTGTCAAAAAATTAAAAGGTCGTATTATTTATATCCATTCACTTAATAATCCGCAACTCAATACCCCGACTCTCGATCTCCTTGCATACTTTCTCGACAGCCTCGTAATGCTCCGGATTGATTCCCATTTCCGGTAAATTCAGCGTAATGACATTGCTTTCATTTTCAAGAACCAGCTGGTTATCGTCCACCGGATTCAAGATCATACCTACCGCCGACGTATTGTTGGTAATCGGATCAATCAAGATAAAAGAGCCGGTCTGCTTGTTGGCAGCATAAGAGTCAAAGAACAATTCTTTATTCGTTGAAATGACTACTTTCCCGATTTCATTCAGTTCGAGATGATCAACAGCCGACTGTTCCATCGTATTGACGTTGACTTTATACCGGATTGTATCGATCCGTGCCCGCGTAGTATTGGTGGTCTGTTTCAAATAGAACTGTTTGTTTGTGTCCATCGGTTCTTCATCCATCCAGACTAACATCGCTTCGAAGCCCCGTTTTTCTACCGGAAGATCATTCGGATGTACCAGCATCTCACCGCGAGATACATCAATTTCGTCTTCCAGGGTCAAAGTAACGCACATAGGAGGAAAAGCCTCTTCGATTTCGCCTTCGTAAGTAACGATGCTCTTCACCCGAGATTTCTTTCTGGAAGGCAAAGCCATCACTTCATCCCCTTTACGGATTACACCGCTTGCCACTTTTCCGCTAAACCCGCGGAAGTCCAGATTCGGACGCAAGACATACTGCACGGGAAAACGGAAATTCTCGTAATTCCTATCTTTATCAATGGGCACTGTTTCCAGAAAATCCAACAATGACGGACCTTCGTACCAAGGAGTGCGGTCACTTTTATCCACCACATTATCGCCATCCAAAGCAGAAAGAGGGATACAAGTTACATCTTCGATACCTAAAGGCTGGACAAAAGCCTGATAATCGGAAACGATCTTGTCGAACACCTGCTTGTCGAAATCAACCAAGTCCATCTTATTGACTGCCAAAACCACGTGACGGATTCCCAACAAAGAAACCAGATAAGTATGACGACGGGTTTGTGTGATCACACCCGTACGGGCATCCACCAGAATGATCGCCAAGTTGGCTGTCGAGCCTCCGGTAATCATATTCCGCGTATATTGTTCATGCCCCGGAGTATCGGCAATAATGAACTTACGGTTATTGGTACTGAAATAACGATAAGCGACATCGATTGTAATACCCTGTTCGCGTTCGGCCTTCAAACCGTCGAGCAACAAGGCATAATCAATATGTTCTCCGGCATTTCCCATACGTTTGCTGTCGCGTTCCAACGCATCCAGCTGGTCTTCATACAGCTTTTTACTGTCAAACAACAGACGACCAATCAACGTAGATTTACCATCATCCACCGATCCGGCAGTCAGAAAGCGCAATAAGTCTTTCTGCTCATCCCGATCGAGAAACTCTCGAATTGACAATTGACTATTGACAATTGACAATTTCTTATCTTGTTCTATATCCATTATATATTCTGTTTACTAGTTTTTATAATCGCTATTAACAATCGAACAATTTCCTGACAATCTTTTACAATAGACCGATATTCTATTCCCGAAATATATTCCGTCTCATGCAAAAGGAGAATCCAATATTCCGCTTCATTTGCTTCCTTCAAAGCGATACTCAGCTTATTTATAAAGTCTGATTTTGACTGAGCATGTTCACTTTCCTTCAGCATGGCGCCTACAGAAGTCCCGCTTCTCAGCAATTGCCTAGACAAAACAAACTCATTTCTTGAACACAGTAGTTTATACAGTCGGACAATTCGAACAGCAAAGGCAAACGACTTATCCATTATTATATTCTCCTTTTTCATAGTCTGGTCTTGTAATTGTCAATTCTCCATTTTCAATTGTCAATTTAAAAATAGCCCTCGCGTTTCTTTTGCTCCATGCTGGCATCCTGGTCGAAATCGATGACACGCGTTGTACGTTCACTCTTCGTTGTCGTCATCATTTCTTCCACAATCTTTTCAATCGTATCGGCCTCACTCTCGACAGCTCCGGTCAAAGGCCAGCAACCCAAGGTACGGAAACGCACTTTACGCATTTGGATCTTGTCACGATATTGTTCCGGCAGACGATCATCATCAGCCATAATCAGATTACCGTCGATCTCTACAATCGGACGCTCCTTGGCAAAGTATAACGGAACAATAGGAATATTCTCCAATCGGATATACTGCCAGATATCCAGTTCTGTCCAGTTAGACAATGGGAACACACGGATACTTTCTCCTTTATGAACGCGAGTATTGTAAATATCCCACAATTCCGGACGCTGATTCTTCGGATCCCACTGGTGGAACTTATCACGGAAAGAGAAAATACGTTCTTTCGCACGACTCTTCTCTTCATCCCGACGGGCACCACCAAAGGCGGCATCAAACTTATATTTATCCAACGCATGCAGCAAAGCCTGCGTCTTCATCAAATCGGTATGGACTTTGCTTCCGTGCGTAAACGGACCAACACCAGCCTTAAACGCTTCCATATTCGACTCAACAATCAGATTCCAACCGTACTTCTTGGCATAATTGTCACGAAATTCGATCATCTCCTTAAACTTCCACTTTGAGTCAATGTGCATCAACGGAAACGGAACCTTACCTGGAGCAAAAGCCTTCTCTGCCAGACGAACCATAACCGATGAGTCTTTACCAATAGAATAAAGCATAACAGGATTTTCAAATTCGGCAGCCACCTCACGAATGATATAAATCGCCTCGGCTTCCAGTTCCTGCAAATGACTTAATTTATAATCAGACATAACCAATATCTTTATTTTCTTATTTTCGGTAATATTATTTCCAATAACTGATTCACAGATTCTTCCAGTGTCAGGACGGAAGTATCCAATGATAAAGCCGGATGCTCGGGAGCTTCAAAGGGAGCTGAAATACCGGTAAAGTTAGCGATCTCACCTTTCCGGGCTTTAGCATACAAACCCTTCACATCACGACGTTCGCATTCTTCAATCGGAGTACTTACATAAACTTCCATAAAGTCGTCTTCCCCAATAATTGAAGCAGCCATTTTCCGAATATCATTATTCGGACTGATAAATGCGGCCAATGTGATAACACCTGTATCAACAAAAAGTTTACCTACTTCGGCTATCCGTCGGATATTCTCTACCCGATCAGCGGCAGAGAAACCTAAATTATTATTGATTCCACTACGAATGTTATCTCCATCCAAAATCCGGCATAACAAACCCCGTTTATGTAATTCGCGTTCCAACGCAATGGCAATCGTACTTTTACCAGAGCCGCTCAATCCGGTAAACCAGACCATCAGACCTTTCTGATGCAGAAGCTCTTCTTTGTCGGAACGACTCATCATCCTATCAAAAATAGGATATACATGATTCGGATTATCGGCTCCCGTATATCCTTTTTCTTTTATATCCATATTCACTTTTCCTATTATCTTCTAGTTAAAACTTCCAGATCTGAGGAATCAGAAAAATCGAGATCAGGAAGGTTATTATATTCAAAGGCAGACCAACTTTTACAAAGTCCATAAACTTATATCCACCTACACCTTGCACGATTAAGTTCGTCTGATAACCGATAGGCGTACTGAAACTGGCCGAAGCTGCCATACATATCACGACAAAAAACGGTTTCGGATCAACACCCAACTGGGAAGCAACCGAAAGCGCAATCGGAAAACTCAATGCTGCCGCAGCATTGTTTGTAATAAATTCCGTAAAGATATTTGTAATGATAAATATAATAGCCAGCAAGGCATAAGGTCCCAAATCATCAGCCATACTGATAATATGCTGGGCAATCAAAGAGGCAAAACCTGAATTTTCCATGGCTTTACTGATACCGAAAGCACAAGCAATAGTTATCAGGATATCCCAAGATATGTATTTGGTATATTTTTTAGGAGGGAATATTTTCGTCCACGCCATAATAATCGTGGTTATGCAAACGAAGAAGAACATATCCAGTTTCATATTCGGAATCATTTCCTTTACAACCGGTAATTCACCCACCGTTGCACCTACAATCATAAATATAAGTAATCCCAATGCCAGCCATCGTTTCTTGGCAGAAACTGGTTCCTGACTATCTTTCCCATTCGCCAACATCAAGAACACGCTTGATTCACCCCAAGTCGGAATGAAAGAATCATCAGCCCAAAGAATCAAGGTATCACCTTCATTCAGTCGAACCTTATCCAAATTATGGGTATAACGACGACCGCCGCTGATGACTTCTTTGACAATCGCTCCGTAATGGCGGGTAAAATTAAATGCGCCCAATGTCTTGTTAATACCAGGGAAACGGGCTCCCAAAACGGCTTCTACCCGATGCAGACCGGTATGTTGTTCTTCATCATCATCCAAAACAGAATCAGACCGGTCATCTGGCAATAAGAATTTAGAGAAAGCAAAAAGATAAAGAATACCGGCTATTGCCACAAATACACCAACCTTACCCAGTTCAAACATGGTAAAGCCTTCAAAACCGGCTTCCAAGATCATCCCATGCACAACCAAGTTGGTTGATGTACCAATCAGCGTACAAATACCACCTAATATCGTGACAAAAGAAAGAGGTATCAGAAACTTTGTAGCCGGCAGTTTGACATATTCGGCCCATCGCTTTATTATCGGAGCAAAGATAACAACTACGGGAGTATTATTCAGGAAAGCAGAAATAAAAGCAATCGGCGGCAACATACGCAGCAGAGCTTTAAAGACTGTTGTATGATGCTGCGGAAGCAATTTCTTGATCAATTGCCCTAACGCTCCACTCTGTCTTATTCCTTCACTCACCAGGAAAAGCATCCCGACTGTAATCATCCCTTTGTTGCTGAAGCCTTCCAACATTTCCTTCGGGGTAAGAATACCCGCACACAGAAATAAAACGACGACAGTCAACAAGATCATGCCCGGACGCATTTTGTCCATGACAAGAGCTGTAATCATTCCGATTAAAGCTAAGAATACAAATACTACTTCAAAACTCATTGTTTTTCCTTACTTCTATTCAGACGAAGTGCAAACTTACATAAAAAATTTGGAATTAAACGGATGAGTTTCAAATACACCTCTATTTTTCAGAAAATGACACAGACAAAATTACTTATTCACCGGCTTCACTACAAACCAAGGATTCAACAAATTCTCTTTATTATATGACAATGGTGTCTTTTCGTCAATGTGATAAACCTCACAACCGGCAGCTTTAGCTATTGCATGACCAGCAGCCGTATCCCATTCCATTGTCGGAGCAAAACGAGGATAAACATCAGCCGAACCTTCTGCTACCAGACATATTTTCAAGCTACTCCCACTGCTGATCAATGTCACGGGCTGTCCCTTTTTACGAAGATTCTCAATATAGCGGATTGTCTCTTCCGTCTGGTGGGAACGGGAAGCCACCACCACCACCCCTTGATGCATCAGGGCCGACGGAAGCCGTGCCGCTTTCCGGCGCATCTCGTCCATAGAGGGCTGACTGGCGCTATCTATATTGGTCAGTTTATAGGCTCCCAACGTATCACAGGCGAAATATAGCTCTTTACGTACCGGGACATAGATAACCCCTATGACCGGAACGCCCTTATTTACCAGCGCGATATTCACCGTAAACTCGCCGTTCCGTTTGATAAACTCTTTGGTTCCATCCAACGGATCAACGACCCATAAAGTCTCCCACGTCTTCCGCTCTTCATAAGGACATTGCTTTTCTTCTTCACTTAAAATCGGAAACGGAGTGACTGAAAGAGCAGAAACAATAATCCGGTTAGAAGCCTTGTCGGCTAATGTCAATGGAGAATTATCCTCTTTACGTTCAATTCCAAAATCAGAATTAGGATCAGTATAAATATCCATGATTGATTTACCAGCATCCAAAGCTGCCCGAATAGCTATATATAAATACTTAACGAAGTCCATAGTGCGATAAAATTAATGTATAAAACAAATATACTAAAAAAATACGTTATGACTCGAATATCACTACTTTTTTAACGCATAACAACAAAAAGTCATTTTTAATAGCGAATCATTACCTGAAAAGTACATACAGTCATATCAAAAAGAAATGAAGATACGCATAAAAAAAGGGATTACCTCAAAAGGTAATCCCTATATGAATGAAAGCCGCACCGTAGATATGAATAAACTCCGTATGACAGGATTTGAGTGCCCTGCCACCTTTGTAATCCGCCGTGCTAAGCATACCCCGAAGGGCGCGGCCCGCCATTGGTGACAAAAGCTATGTCTCGGAATTATTATAATTTGATGAGTTTCCCAATCGAACAAGTGCGGCTTAACTCTTTAAGCTCGTTTGATTGTATTGCAAATATATACTTTTATTTTGATTAAACCAAATATTATATAGAAAAAAACACACAAGAACTAGCAACAAAATAAACGAAAAACGAAAACGATTTTCGAGAGTTTTGTTTTTAATTCTCACTGATTTCTTTTCTGCCTTTTTCCTATTTATAAATCAACAGTTTAAGTTTCTCTAAAACATTATCCAGCAAGTTTAGAATAAAAAGGAAGCAATATTTAGCAATAGGCTCCGAATATAAAAACAAAAAGGATCCACCTTTTACAGGCAGATCCTTTTCTTATCCTAAGAAATTCAATTCTTACTTTACTTTAGCAACGATAGCCTTGAAAGCTTCAGGATGATTAACAGCCAAATCGGCCAACACCTTACGGTTGATTTCGATACCTGCAGCGTGCAAAGCACCCATCAAACGAGAGTAAGACATACCTTCCAGACGAGCAGCAGCATTAATACGCTGAATCCACAAAGCACGGAAGTTACGTTTCTTGTTACGACGGTCACGGAATGCATACGTTAAACCTTTTTCCCATGTATTCTTTGCTACGGTCCAAACATTTTTACGAGCACCGTAATAACCACGGGTAAGTTTCAAAATCCGTTTTCTTTTTGCTCTTGAAGCAACATGATTTACTGATCTAGGCATAATTCTAATCTGTTTTGAATGTTAGCGTCATCTTTTACGATGATCTTTTTAGCTAATACACTCGGTTAATAAAAATCTAAAAAAACTCGCTCTAATAATTACTTCATGCAAAGCAATTTCTTTACACCGTTTACATCAACACCGGCAACAATACCAGTATGAGTAAGATTTCTCTTCTGCTTTTTAGTCTTCTTTGTCAGAATGTGACTTTTAAAAGCGTGTTTTCTCTTGATTTTTCCTGTTCCGGTAAGGGCAAACCTCTTTTTGGCACCGGAATTAGTCTTCATCTTAGGCATTTTCCAATTATATTTTAATTATTAAACGATCATTTCCCAAAAGGAAATGTTTATTCTATTTCATTTATACTATTCTTCGCTATCACTTGCATCACTCGCTGTATTTTCAGCAGGAGCAGCAGGTTTCTTGGCAGCTTTCGAAGAACCGGCGCCTTTTTTCGGAGTTAAAACGATAATCATTCGCTTACCTTCCAAAAGAGGCATCTGTTCTACACGACCGTAATCTTCCAAGTCATTAGCAAAACGGAGCAATAAAACTTCTCCCTGTTCCTTAAACAAAATAGAACGTCCTTTAAAGAATACATAAGCTTTAACCTTAGCACCTTCTTCCAAGAAGCCTTTGGCATGTTTCAACTTAAAGGCATAATCATGATCATCCGTCTGAGGTCCGAAACGAATTTCTTTCACAACGACCTTCACAGATTTTGCCTTCTGTTCTTTCTGACGTTTCTTTTGTTGGTAGAGGAACTTCTGATAGTCAATCACTCTACAAACGGGGGGCGCAGCATTGGGTGAAATTTCAACCAGGTCTAACCCTTGATCTTCGGCGATTTTAAGTGCCTGTGATGTGGGATAAACTCCCTGCTCTACATTATCACCGACTAAACGAACTTCACGAACACGAATTCGTTCATTAATTCTATACTGCTCTTTTGAATTGTCAATCTTCATTCAAAAATGTTTTATTCTCCTCGTTATTTTGTTAATTAAATCTTCACTTTTTACCAACGATTGATCATTTCCTCAACCTCGTTATTCAAAAGCGCTGCAAAGTTAGTAATTTTCATCGAACCTTTATCACCTTCGCCCTGTTTTCTTACAGAAACTTCTGCATTTTCTGCTTCTTTTTCTCCAACAATCAGCATATAAGGGATACGTTTCATCTCGTTGTCACGAATTTTACGTCCGATTTTCTCATTTCGGTCATCAACCAAGACACGGATATTCTTTTGCTTCAGTTCGCGAGCCACATTCCAAGCGTATTCATTAAAGCGCTCACTGATCGGCAAAATAACTACCTGATCCGGAGTCAACCATAATGGGAATTTACCGGCAGTATGTTCGATCAATACGGCAACAAAGCGTTCCATTGAACCAAATGGTGCACGGTGAATCATAACCGGGCGATGTTTCTTATTATCTTCTCCCGTATATTCCAGTTCGAAACGCTCCGGTAAGTTATAATCTACCTGGATCGTACCCAACTGCCAACGACGGCCAATTGCATCTTTCACCATAAAGTCCAACTTCGGGCCATAGAAAGCAGCTTCACCATATTCTATTTTAGCAGGCAAACCTTTTTCTTCACAAGCTTCGATAATAGCCCGTTCTGCCTTTTCCCAGTTTTCTTCGCTACCGATATATTTTTCCCGATTCACTTTATCCCGCAATGAAATCTGAGCTTCAAAGTTCTTAAAGTCCATCGATTTAAAAACAATTGAAATGATATCCATTACACGGATAAATTCATCTTTCACCTGATCCGGACGACAGAAGATATGAGCATCATCCTGCGTAAAGCTACGTACACGAGTCAAGCCGTGCAACTCACCACTTTGTTCATAACGACATACCGTACCAAATTCAGCCAAACGCAAAGGCAGATCCTTATAAGAACGCGGTGAATTTTTATAGATCATACAGTGATGAGGACAGTTCATTGGTTTCAGGAAATATTCTTCACCTTCTTCAGGTGTATGAATCGGCTGGAAAGAATCTTTTCCATACTTCGCATAGTGTCCTGAAGTAATATACAATAATTTATTACCAATAGGCGGACACATGACTTCCTGATAATCATAACGAGCCTGGATACGGCGCAAGAAATCCTGCAAACGCAAACGTAAAGCAGTACCACGCGGCAACCACATCGGCAATCCTTTACCTACTGTATCCGAGAACATAAACAGATCCAGTTCTTTACCAATCTTACGATGGTCACGCTTCTTAGCTTCCTCTAATAAAGTCAAATACTCATCCAAAAGCTTCTTCTTCGGGAAAGTAATGGCATAAAGACGAACCAATTGCTTGCGTGTTTCATCGCCACGCCAATAAGCGCCTGCAGCACTTAAAACCTTAACGGCTTTTATATAAGATGTATTCGGAAGATGCGGACCACGACACAAATCGGTAAATGCACCTTGTGTATAGGTTGTAATCTTACCGTCTTCCAATTCATTGATCAACTCAACTTTATACTCTTCGCCTCTGTCGCCAAACATCTTCAAAGCATCAGCCTTGGAAATATCTGCACGAACAATAGCTTCTTTCTTTGCTACCAATTCCATCATCTTGGCTTCGATAGTAGCAAAATCACTGTCTTTAATAACAGTTTCACCCGGATCTACGTCATAGTAGAATCCATTTTCAATGGCCGGACCGATACCGAATTTAATGCCAGGGTACAACTCCTGCAAAGCTTCAGCCATCAGGTGGGCACTTGAATGCCAGAAAGCATGCTTACCTTCTTCATCATCCCACTTGAACAGTTTTACAGTTGCGTCCTGATGAATAGGACGTGTCAGGTCCCAGACTTCACCGTTTACACTTGCAGCCAATACTTCCTGAGCCAAACGAGAGCTGATGCTTTCAGCAATCTGCATGGCTGTTGTTCCTTCTGCATATTCTCTTACGGAATTATCCGGAAATGTAATTTTAATCATAATCTGTTCACTAAAATATTTTTTCTTTACAGCCCACAAAGTTAATATCTTTTTTGAACAGATAAAAGATTTCAAAAAAAAGTTTGATCATTATTCGTATCTTTGCAGAAAAAACAGAACAGCATGGAAATAATCAACTTGGGAGCAACCAATTCTATCTTAAATCAGTTCGTTGCCGAACTTCGGGACGTCACTATTCAGACTGACAGTTTACGATTCCGTAGAAACATTGAACGGATCGGAGAAATTCTTTCATACGAAATCAGCAAGCAAATCTCTTATGAGAACAAAAATGTCCAGACACCATTAGGACGAGCTTCTTTAATGGTACCTTGCTCACAAGTTGTGATCAGTACTATTCTGCGAGCTGGCCTTCCTTTTCACCAAGGATTCCTGAATTATTTCGATCATGCCGAAAATGCTTTTGTATCGGCTTATCGAAAATACAAAGATCGCTTGAATTTTGACATTCACATTGAATATATAGCATCTCCCCGACTTAATGGGAAAACATTGATCATTACAGATCCCATGTTAGCCACTGGAAGCTCCATGGAACTGGCCTTTCAGGCTCTTCTCACAAAAGGCGAACCAGACCATATTCATGTAGCCTCTATTATTGCCAGCAAACAAGCGATCCATTATATAAAGGAAAAGATGCCAGCCGAAAAAACAACTGTTTGGGTCGCAGCCATCGACGATCAGTTAGATGAGCATTCCTACATCGTACCAGGTTTAGGCGACGCTGGCGACCTTGCATTCGGAATTAAAGAATAAGGCGAATATAAATCGGAAGAAAGAATAAATCATTGACAGCAGATTATACTTGAGATAAGTTTCAGAGCAGAAGCAAGCTCTTAAAAACAAACCAAGTAGTCAAACACAAAATTTCTTCATTTTTCCTATATCCGTCTTTAAAATTCAATTACCTTTGTCCTATAATATAAATAACACAATTTTAAATTAAGTACACATGAAACCTACATTATTTGTATTAGCAGCCGGAATGGGTAGCCGTTACGGTGGTTTGAAACAGTTGGACGGACTAGGTCCTAACGGAGAAACAATCATGGACTATTCTATCTTCGACGCCATCCGTGGTGGTTTCGGCAAATTGGTTTTTGTCATCCGCAAATCATTCGAACAAGACTTCCGTGAAAAGATTGTAGCCAAATATGAAAATCATATTCCAGTAGAAGTGGTATTTCAAGATTTGAACGACCTGCCTGCAGGATTTACTTGCCCAGAAGGAAGACAGAAACCTTGGGGAACCAATCATGCTGTTTTGATGGGTAAAGATGTAATCAAAGAACCATTTGCTGTAATTAATGCAGACGACTTCTATGGACGTGACAGCTTCGCTGTTTTAGGTAAGTGGCTTTCAGAAATGGATGGTAAACAAAACCAATACTGCATGGTGGGTTACCGTGTTGGTAACACATTAAGTGAAAGTGGTTCTGTAGCTCGTGGTGTATGCGAGACCAATGCCGAAGGTTATTTAACGGGCGTTGTTGAACGTACAGCTATCGAACGCATTGATGGAGAAATTCAATTCAAAGACGAAAACGGAGAAAAAGTGGTATTGGAAGAAAATACTCCTGTTTCTATGAACATGTGGGGTTTCACTCCTGATTATTTCAAATACTCCGAAGATTATTTTGCTGAATTCCTGAAGGCAAACATCAGTAATCTGAAATGTGAATACTTCATTCCGCTTATGGTAAACGAGTTAATTACCAAAGGAAAGGCAACAGTCAAAGTATTGGATACAACTTCTAAATGGTTTGGTGTAACTTATGCTGCCGATCGTCAAGGTGTTGTAGATAAAATCCAGGCATTAGTCAATGCAGGAGAATATCCTGAAAAACTATTCTAATGACAGATTCATTTATTTAAATACATTTACTTGCCGGCGACTATTTTTTCATCACAAAAAGTAGTTGCCGGTTTTTATTTTTCAGGAATATCTTTCAATAATCAAGGCTGTAACCCAACACCTATTGTGATACCGATTTTTATATTTATCTTTGTTGGACACAAGGTTACACGTATATGATATTCTATTTTTCAGCAACAGGTAATTCTTATTGGACAGCTCAGTTATTAAGCAATCACTTCAATTTGCCGCTTATTTCTGTTACGGAAGCAGTCAAGAAAGCGTCTTATCAATTTGATATATCTAACGCATCCTTGATCTTGTTTGTCTTCCCTGTTCATTCATGGGGACCAGCCTTATCCATGTTGTCTTTTATTCGGCAACTGGAATTCACCGGTTATAATCATCAACCTATTTATGCAATCTGCACATGCGGTGATGATTGTGGGCAAACAGACAAAGTCATTCAAAACGAATTGCGACAAAAAGGATGGATACTGAATGATTGTTTTTCTGTAATCATGCCAAACAGTTACATTCTTCTCCCTGGCTTTGATGTTGACTCACCAGCAATAGAAAAACAGAAACTAGAAAAAGCCCCTCGCCAAATACAAGAGATCATAAAGGTGATTGAAGGCGGAAAGAAAACTTCCTTATTGTATCATCCGGGAAGTGCTGCCTGGCTAAAAACTAAATTAATCTATGCTGGTTTTAGTAAATTCATTAAGGGGAAAACGCATTTTCGGGTAACCAACACATGTATTTCTTGCGGACTTTGTGTAAAAGTCTGCCCGGAAAACAACATTCACCTGAATAATAAGAAGCAGCCTGAATGGAGTGATCAATGTGTACAATGCCTGGCATGTATTCATCGTTGTCCGGAACATTCCATTGAATATGGAAAAATAACCCAACACAAAGGAAGATATAAAAATCCAAACGTATATCCAACACAAGTATAATCATATAAGAAAATAATATCGCATGAAAAAATTCAGTTTAGCAGCATTATTAGCTTCTGCTTTATTTGTAAGTTGCCAACCGACTCCGGAAGGATACAAAATTGAAGGTGAAGTAGAAGGTGTACAAGAAGGAAAAATTTATTTAAAGTCATTTCGAAACAAAATGTTCTTTGATGTTGATACAGTCGAGATTGTAAACGGGAAATTTACATTCCAAGGGAAAGTTGAACAGCCTTTACTGTATGGATTGGCGACAGAAGATATGAGTTATCCTGCCCAATTCTTTTTAGACAACCAAAACATAAAACTTACACTGGATACGGAAGACGGTGAAATAGAAAAGATAGAGAATTCTCCTCTTAACCAGCTATTTCTCGACAACCAAGAGGATGTAACAGAAGAAGGTTATGACATTGATAAGCTGGTCAGTGAAAATCCGGATTCTCCGGTAGCAGCCTTTTTCCTGTATCGATACTTCACTTATCAGTTACCACTTGAACAGTTAAAAGCGACTCGTGCCAAATTATCCCCTACTCTGTCCTCTTGTCCTTACGTTAAAGATTTGGATCAAATCATTCTGACTCTTGAAAGCGTACAGATCGGAAAACCGGCACCCAACTTTACACTTCCAGATACAGCAGGAGTAAATGTCTCATTAGCTGACTTCAAAGGGAAATATGTTTTACTCGACTTTTGGGCATCCTGGTGTCCGCCTTGCCGGAAAGAGAATCCCAATGTGGTTGCTGCTTATCAGAAGTATAAAGATAAGAATTTTACAATCCTGGGAGTTTCACTGGATAAAGACAAAGCGCGTTGGATGAAAGGCATTCAAGACGATCAGCTGACATGGACTCATGTATCCGACTTAAAATACTGGGATTCGGAAGTTCCTGCTTTATATGCTGTACGTGGTATTCCTGCCAACTTCCTAATCGATCCAAACGGTATTATCATAGCTAAAGACTTGCGAGAGGATGCTTTACAAGAGAAGCTAGAAGAAATACTGAAATAATAGAAACTCAGACAAATGATTCAGTTCGTGATCCGCTCATTACTTTTCGGCTTGTTCATAATAGGAAATATAGATTTTTCTTATGGACAGGAAGAAGGTCTTGCTTCTTATTATCACAACCGGTTTCATGGCCGAAAAGCAGCGAGCGGATATGTTCACGACAATGATGATTTTGTAGCGGCGCATCGCACATTACCTTTCGGTACTTTTGTCCGTGTAACAAATCTGAAAAACATGAAAAGCGTCATCGTCTCCATTATGGATCGTGGTCCCCGACGGAAAAGCCGTATCATCGATGTCTCGAAATCAGCAGCTGAAGTCCTCGACTTTATCAAAGCGGGTGTTACACGCGTACGGATCGAAGTTGTTCCTGGTCCGATTGACCTTCGGTATCTGGATTTGATGCGCCCGACAATTCCCTTTTTACCGGTAGAGCAGCGAGAAGAAACACCTCCGTTTATCTATCCAAAAGAATAAAATAGATATATAATATAAGGTATATATATGAGAACAGACATAGCAACAGGATTAGTCTTGGAAGGTGGAGGAATGCGTGGAATCTTCACCGTCGGTGTATTAGATTACCTCATGGACAATCAACTTTGGTTTCCATATGTGATTGGAGTATCAGCAGGCGCCAGCAATGGTATTTCTTATATTTCCCGACAACGTGGACGGTCCTATTTCAGCAATATAGAACTACTCCAAAAACATAATTACATCGGTATAAAACACTTGCTGAAAGGGAACGGATACATTGACCTAAATTTCCTGTTCTATGAATATCCAGACAAATATTATCCATTCGATTTTGAGGCATACAAAACATATCCGGGTCGTTTCGTGATGGTTACCAGTAACTGTCTCACTGGTAAAGCCGAATATATCGAAGAAAGACAAGATTTCAAACGGACTATTGATGCCTGTAAAGCATCCTGTTCTTTGCCAGTGATGTGTCCAATCTCGTATGTTGACCATATACCAATGGTAGACGGAGGTGTCTGCGATGCCATTCCTATCCAACGAGCCATAGACGAAGGCTTTAAACAGAATGTCATAATCCTGACTCGTAACAAAGGATACCGGAAAGCTGATAAAGAGTTTTATCTACCCTCTTTTATTTACCATCAATATCCAGCCATACAGGAACGACTGCGTATGCGTTATAAAAACTACAACCAAGTACTGGATTATATTGATTCTCTGGAAGCCGAAGGAAAAGCCCTTGTTATCCGGCCACAAAAGCCTTTACAGGTTACCCGGACAGAAAGAAATATCTCCAAATTACATGCATTATATGAAGAAGGATATGCTTGCGCACAACAATTGGGGAAGCAATTAAAAGAAGTTTGCACAAGGGAGAAATAGGCAGTCATCAAATTTCCGCACACAAATATAAGGAATAAAAACGAATCAAACTATACTATGGTTTAAAAACATATAAAAAACTATAACCCAAAACAGGCCGAAAAATATATAAAACCATATATTTGCAGGAGTTTAAGATGAGAAACAAAACTAACATCTAAGTTAAAACTAATTATATTATGGAGAAAAAAAGAGTCTATACCTTCGGTAATGGTCACGCTGAAGGAAAAGCAGACATGAGAAACCTATTAGGTGGTAAAGGTGCAAACCTTGCCGAAATGAACTTGATCGGCGTTCCTGTTCCTCCCGGTTTTACAATTACAACTGAAGTTTGTAATGAATACTTCGAAAAAGGGAAAGACGCTGTTGTCGAGTTATTGAAAGACGACGTAGAAAAATCTATTAAAGGCGTAGAAGAATTGATGAAATCAAAATTCGGCGACGTAGAGAATCCTTTATTGGTTTCTGTCCGTTCAGGAGCTCGTGCTTCTATGCCGGGAATGATGGATACTATCCTTAACTTAGGTTTGAACGACGAAGTTGTTGCCGGATTAGCCCGTAAAACAGGAAACGAACGTTTTGCGTGGGATTCATATCGCCGTTTCGTACAAATGTACGGTGACGTTGTATTGGGTATGAAACCGACCAACAAAGAAGATATTGATCCGTTTGAAGCAATCATCGAAGATGTTAAGAAGAATAAAGGTGTTCGCTTAGACAATGAACTGGAAGTTGCAGACCTGAAAGAATTGGTTGTTCGCTTCAAGGAAGCTGTAAAAGCGCAGACAGGTAAAGATTTCCCAAACAATGCTTACGAACAGTTGTGGGGTGCTATCTGTGCCGTATTTGACTCTTGGATGAACGAACGTGCTATTCTTTACCGTAAAATGGAAGGTATTCCTGCAGAATGGGGAACAGCTGTTAACGTTCAGGCCATGGTATTTGGAAACATGGGCGATACTTCGGCTACAGGTGTTTGCTTCTCTCGTGATGCTGCTACCGGCGAAGACTTATTCAATGGTGAATATTTGATCAATGCACAAGGTGAAGATGTTGTAGCAGGTATTCGTACTCCGCAACAGATTACCAAGATCGGTTCTCAGCGTTGGGCAAAATTACAAGGTATTTCAGAAGAAGTACGTGCGAGCAAATATCCGTCTATGGAAGAAGCGATGCCGGCTATCTATAAAGAATTGGATGAACTCCAGACGAAGCTTGAAAACCATTACCATGATATGCAAGATATGGAATTTACAGTTCAGGAAGGTAAGTTGTGGTTCTTGCAGACTCGTAATGGTAAACGTACAGGTGCAGCCATGGTTCGGATTGCAATGGAAATGCTGGAACAAGGTTTGATCGACGAAAAGACGGCTGTTCTGCGTTGCGAACCAAACAAACTGGACGAATTGCTTCATCCGGTATTTGATAAAGAAGCTTTGCGTCAGGCTAAAGTATTGACTCGCGGTTTACCGGCATCTCCGGGTGCAGCTTGCGGTCAGATTGTATTCTTTGCAGAAGATGCAGCAAAATGGCGTGCCGATGGTCACCGTGTCGTATTAGTTCGTATCGAAACTTCTCCGGAAGACTTGGCTGGTATGACCGTTGCAGAAGGTATTTTGACAGCTCGCGGAGGTATGACTTCTCACGCTGCTGTTGTTGCCCGCGGTATGGGTAAATGTTGTGTATCTGGTGCTGGTGCCATCAATGTAGATTATAAAGCACGTACCGTAGAAATTGATGGTGTATTGCTGAAAGAAGGTGATTTCATCTCTTTGAATGGTAGTACCGGAGAAGTTTATCAAGGTGAAGTTCCTACAAAAGCCGCTGAAGTTTCAGGAGATTTCGCTAAGTTAATGAACTTGTGTGATAAATATACTCGTCTGAAAGTACGTACCAACGCTGATACGCCGCATGATGCAGAAGTAGCCCGCAGCTTTGGTGCCGTTGGTATCGGTTTGTGTCGTACAGAGCACATGTTCTTCGACAATCAGAAGATCGTAGCCATGCGTGAAATGATCTTGGCTCCGGATGTAGAAGGACGTCGTAAAGCTTTGGCTAAATTATTACCTTACCAGAAAGCTGATTTCAAAGGTATCTTCAAAGCCATGGATGGTTGTCCGGTGAATGTACGTCTGCTCGATCCTCCTTTGCATGAATTCGTTCCTCACGATCAGAAAGGTCAGGAAGAAATGGCCAAGGCAATGGGCGTAACCGTAGAATACATTCGTCAGCGTGTAGAAAACTTATGCGAACACAACCCGATGTTAGGTCACCGTGGTTGCCGTTTGGGTAATACTTATCCGGAAATTACGGAAATGCAGACTGAGGCAATTCTGGGTGCTGCTATTGAATTGAAGAAAGAAGGTTACGATCCTCATCCGGAAATCATGGTTCCATTGACTGGTATCTTGTATGAATTCGAGGCACAGGAAAAAGTAATCCGCGCAACAGCAGCTGCATTGTTCGAAAAAGAAGGTATTGAAATCCCATTCAAAGTAGGTACAATGATTGAGATTCCGCGTGCTGCTCTGACTGCCAACCGTATCGCTTCTCGCGCTGAATACTTCTCATTCGGAACAAACGACTTGACTCAGATGACATTCGGTTATTCTCGCGACGACATCGCTTCCTTCTTACCTGTTTACTTGGAAAAGAAGATCCTGAAAGTCGATCCGTTCCAGGTATTAGACCAGAATGGTGTAGGTCAGTTGGTTCAGATGGCAGTAGAAAAAGGTCGTTCAGTACGTCCAGAATTGAAATGCGGTATTTGTGGTGAACATGGTGGAGAACCTTCATCTGTGAAGTTCTGTCACAAAGTAGGATTAGACTACGTTTCTTGTTCTCCATTCCGCGTGCCTATCGCGCGTCTGGCTGCGGCACAAGCTGCTATTGAAGGATAAAAAGTTTTTTGAAATAATACAGAAGAAGAGGGATTTGTCCGTTGGGCAAATCTCTCTTTTTGTTTTCTTCAACCTGAACTCTTCCCTTTTCTTCATCTTCTACACTCCTTTTCTTTTCATTTACGACCGACAGAAATCGAACAAAGACGGTACTTAAACTTCTTCATCTTATAGGAAATTCTTTAGTTCACGGCGTGAACTAAGTAATCCACGGCGTGAACTACTTAAACCACGACGTGAACTAAGTAATCCGCAGCGTGAACTAAAGAATTAGAAACGGGATCATGACTTTTATCTCCCGACATGTAAAGTTTTTCATCTTGTGTTTTCTACTAAGCCACCGACGCATTGACAAATCCGCTCCTATACAACCAGAGATTAATGGATAATTCCTACATTTGCAATAGAAACAAAAACGGACGCATCTGGTCCGTCTGGAGATTTTTATGGATATACAGGAATTACTCAACTTATATACTTCGCATAGCGGGATAACAGCTCTTCATCAACTGATACAGGCAGACAAAGATCAAAATATCAGTTTGAAGGGATTGAATGGTTCTGCTCCGGCGATGATGGTGGCAGCCCTTTTCAAAAAAGGGAACAATCGTTTCATCTGTCTGCTGAACGATTTGGAAGAAGCCGGTTACTTTTATAATGATTTGAAACAGCTGATGGGCGATGAATCTATCTATTTCTTCCCATCTGCTTATCGGCGTGATATCAAATACGGACACATTGATGCGGCCAATGAAATCTTGCGAACCGAAGTATTGAGTGTTTTACAGAATCCGGAAGCACGGTTTATGATCGTTTCCTATCCGGAAGCCATTGCCGAGAAAGTGGTTTCGCAGGATACCTTGCAACAAAATACGTTGCAGATTCATACGGGTGAGAAGCTCGACAATATGTTCGTGGCAGATGTACTTGATAGTTATGGATTCGAGCAGGTTGATTATGTTTACGAACCGGGACAATATGCCATCCGTGGTAGTATCCTCGACGTATTTTCCTATTCTTTCGAGTTTCCCTATCGTATCGACTTTTTCGGCAATGAGGTAGAAACGATCCGTAGCTTTGATGTAGAAAGTCAGCTTTCCAAAGAAAAACTGGATAGCATCTATATAGTATCGGAAGTCAGCAAGAAAAATGCGACAGGCAAATGTCTGCTGGAAACTCTTCCTCAGCAAACAAACCTGGTTGTTCATGATCTTGCCTGGTGTCGCGAACGGATCGGAGCTATCTGGAACGAAGAACCGGTTATCGCCGACGAAGAATCATTTACCAGTGCTGAGTTGATGCACTCTAAGTTGGTTCAATGGGATTTGTTTATGCACGCAGCTCTCGATTTGCGACTTATCCAATTCGGGACACATGCCGTAGGAACACCCGATGCGACCTTCAACTTCCAGACTCAGGTACAGCCTATTTTCCATAAGAACTTTGACTTGGTCAGTACTACTTTTCAGCAATATCTGAAAGACGGATATTCCTTATACATACTTAGTGATGTCGAAAAGCAAGCGGCGCGTATCCGTGCCATCTTTGAAGACCGGAAAGAAGATATCCCGTTCACGGCTGTCAACAAGACTATCCATAGTGGTTTTGCCGACGACCAGTTGAAGATATGCTGCTTCACCGACCATCAGTTGTTTGACCGTTTCCACAAATACAGCCTGAAAAGCGACAAAGCCCGAAGTGGAAAGATTACCTTGTCGCTAAAAGAGCTGAATCAGTTTACACCAGGTGATTACATCGTACACATTGATCACGGTATCGGTCAGTTTGGCGGCTTGGTACGCATGGAAGTAAACGGAAAGATACAAGAAGTCATCAAGTTGATTTATCAGAATCACGATGCGATCTTTGTCAGTATCCATTCACTACATAAACTGTCCAAATACAAAGGAAAGGATAATGGCGAACCTCCGAAACTAAGTAAGCTGGGTACCGGTGCGTGGGAAAAGATGAAGGAACGCACCAAGAAGAAGGTGAAAGACATCGCCCGCGATCTTATCCTGCTATATGCCAAACGCAAACAGGAAAAAGGTTTTGCCTACAGTCCCGACAGCTTCATGCAACAAGAGCTGGAAGCTAGCTTCATCTACGAAGATACACCCGACCAGATGAAAGCGACAGCCGAAGTAAAGGCCGATATGGAAAGTCAGCGTCCAATGGACCGCCTGATCTGTGGAGATGTAGGCTTTGGAAAAACAGAAGTAGCCATTCGGGCTGCTTTCAAAGCCGTATCAGACAATAAACAAGTAGCTGTATTGGTCCCTACAACCGTACTGGCCTTCCAACATTTCCAAACATTCAAAGAAAGGCTCAAGGATTTCCCTTGCCGGATTGAATATATCAGCCGGGCACGTACGACAACCCAGATCAAACATGTGCTGAAAGATGTCAAGGAAGGAAGCGTCAATATCCTGATCGGTACACACCGTATCGTAAGTAAAGACGTTGTATTCAAGGATCTGGGACTTCTGATCATTGACGAAGAACAGAAATTCGGTGTATCCGTCAAAGAAAAACTACGACAGCTCAAGACAAACGTAGATACTCTGACAATGACAGCCACTCCGATTCCGCGAACCCTTCAATTCTCGTTGATGGGAGCTCGAGATCTGAGTAGTATTACGACACCTCCGCCCAATCGTTATCCGGTACAGACGGAAGTAGAACGCTTCAATCCGGACATCATCCGCGAAGCCATCAACTTCGAGATGAGCCGTAACGGACAAGTTTTCTTCATCAACAACCGTATTCAGAATATCTACGAGATAGAAGCCTTGGTGAAACGGGAAGTTCCCGATGCCCGTGTCTGTGTAGCACACGGACAGATGGAACCGGAAGAACTGGAAAAGAAGATTCTCGACTTCGTGAACTACGAATACGACGTACTAGTAGCGACAAGTATCATCGAAAGCGGTATTGACGTTCCGAATGCCAATACCATTATCATCAATAACGCCCAGCAATTCGGCTTGTCGGATCTGCATCAGCTCCGCGGACGCGTGGGTAGAAGTAACCGAAAGGCATTCTGCTACCTCTTGTCGCCGCCATTAAGTTCACTTACGCAGGAAGCTCGTCGCCGCCTGCAAGCCATTGAAAGTTTCTCCGAGTTGGGCAGTGGTATTCATATCGCCATGCAAGATCTTGATATCCGCGGTGCCGGTAATATGCTAGGCGCCGAGCAAAGCGGCTTCATCGCCGACTTGGGATATGAAGCTTATCAGAAGATACTGGAAGAGGCCGTTGATGAACTGAAGAACGACGAGTTCTCTGATCTGTATAACGAACTATCGGACGGAAAAGAAAAAGAAGGCAAAGACTTTGTCAAGGAAACCTATATAGAAAGCGATCTGGAAATGCTCTTCCCTCCTACGTATATTCCAAACGACTCCGAACGTATTTCACTGTATCGTGAGTTGGACAATATGGAACGGGAAGAAGACATAAAAGCCTTTAGTGCTCGCCTGGAAGACCGATTCGGAAAGATTCCGAAAGAAGGAAAAGAATTGATTCGTATCGTCCGTCTTCGTCGTATGGCACGGTCATTGGGTATCGAGAAAGTAGTCTTGAAGAAAGGTCAGATGAATATGTACCTGGTATCAGCCGATGACAGTCCTTATTATCAAAGCCATGCCTTTGGTCAGTTATTGGCATACATCCAAAAGCATCCCCGGATATGTAACCTGAAAGAAGTGAACGGGAAAAGAAGCATCGTCATCAAGGATGTACCGACTGTTGCCATGGCATGCAGTATCTTAGAAGAAATGGAATCATTATAAACATACCACTTCATTGCAGTATAACACATCTATAAAAACGAATAAAGCATGAAACACAAAACAAGATTTTCTGCATTCCTGTTGGGAACAGCCTTATTGGCAACTCCCATTGGTGCAGAAGGATTAATTCAACAAGAGATCAACCAAGGATGGAGCTTCAAACAAGTACGGGGCAATAACTGGTATCCGGCAACTGTTCCAGGTGTTGTACAAACAGACCTGATGGACAATCAGATCATTGAAGATCCATTCTTCCGGCTGAATGAACGCGCCATTCAGTGGGTTGACAAAGAAGACTGGGAATATAAGACAACATTAAAGGTTGATGATGAACTTTATAATAAGGATAACATCGAACTCGATTTTAAAGGACTGGATACGTATGCAGACGTCTATCTGAATGATTCATGTATCCTGAAAGCAAACAATATGTTCCGTGAATGGAAAGTTGATATCAAAGGATTATTAAAGAAGGAAGAAAATGAATTGCGAGTCTATCTTCATTCTCCGATCAAAGTAGACTTACCCAAATACAAGGACATTCCCTACCCGATTGAAGCCGGAAATGACCAGTCAGAAAACGGTGGAATCTTCGACAACAAACTAAGTGTGCTGGTCCGAAAAGCCGGTTATCATTATGGTTGGGATTGGGGACCACGTATTGTAACAAGTGGAATCTGGAAACCGGTTTACCTTGTTGGTTGGAACGATGCCAAGATTGATAACATCCATTATATCCAGTCGAATGTATCCGCCAAGAAAGCCGATATCAAAGCCCGTGCCACGGTCATCGCGGATAAAGAAGGAGATGTTACTTTAACCATCACAGCAGAAGGTATCAAAAACACCTGGCATAAAACCATGCCGGTAAAAAAAGGTATCAATGTCATTGAAATAGACCTGACCATCAGGCAACCGAAACTATGGTGGAGCAATGGTCTGGGAGAACCACACTTGTATCCGTTTACAGCCTCCATTACCATGAACGGAACGACTTGCGATACAGAAACGACCAATCTGGGTATCCGTAGTCTGCGTGTAGTAAATGAGAAGGATGAGTATGGACACAGCTTCTATTTTGAATTGAACGGAGTTAAAGTCTTTGCCAAAGGAGCTAACTATATTCCACAAGACAACTTCTTGCCTCGTGTAACACCCGAGCGTTACGAGAAGACAATCATGGATGCCAAGAATGTCAACATGAACATGCTGCGTGTCTGGGGTGGCGGTATCTACGAGAATGACATATTCTATGATTTATGCGATCAACATGGAATCCTGGTCTGGCAAGACTTCATGTTTGCCTGCAGTACCTATCCGATGAATCCGGAAATGCTGGATAACATCCGTCACGAAGCCATCGATAATGTTATCCGCTTAAGGAATCACCCCTGTTTGGCCATTTGGTGCGGTAACAACGAAAATCATACGGCCTGGTTTAACTGGGGCTGGATGCGAAAATACAAGAAGATGGGTGTATATGACCAAATGTGGAAAGATCATAACGACCTGTTTCAGCATCTTCTGCCCGAAGTCGTTCAGGAATACGACGCAACAACCTTTTACTGGCCTTCTTCACCCTATGGAGGAAATCCCGAAGCCCGCTGCGAATCAGGTAAAGAAGATTGGAATCCAGATGGAGATGCTCACTACTGGAACGTATGGCAAGGACGTGATCCTATCACACAGTTCAATAAAATTAAAGCGAGGTTTTTCTCGGAATACGGATTCCAGTCATTCCCCGAATACCAGTCCGTACTGAAGTATGCTCCTGAAAAACGAGATCATAACATCTATTCGGATGTCATGATGGCCCATCAGCGTGGAGGAGCAATCGCGAACGAACGTATTGAGTCCATTACCAAACAGGAGTATGGGCAACCGAAAGACTTTGCCAGTACGCTTTACCTGAGTATCCTACTGCAAGGAGATGCCATCAAGACAGCAATGGAAGCACACCGACGGATGATGCCTTATAATATGGGATCACTGGTTTGGCAACACAATGACTGTTGGCCGGTCGCTTCATGGGCCAGCCGTGATTACTACGGACGCTGGAAGGCACAGCATTACTTCACCAAGAAATCTTTCCAGGATATTCTGGTATCACCCATTGAAGAAGAAGATGCTGTGAATATTTATATGGTATCCGACCGCCTCAAGGCAACCAAAGGAGAATTAACGGTACGGGTTCTCGACCTGAAAGGAAATATCATTTCAGAGAAAACTAAGCAGGTAACTGTTCCGGCAAATACCAGTAAGATTCAATATACCGCATCTACGGAAGAGTTACTGAGCGGAAAAGATAGAAATGAAGTATTCATCCACGCCCGTTTCCAGGAGAAAGGTCAGGAACAAGTCATCACCAACAATTACTTCCTGACCCGCTACAAAGACATCCAGTTCCCGAAAGCCGTTATACAGACAGAATCAGTTGCTGCAGGCGACGGATTTGATGTAACCCTACGTTGCGACGTATTTGCCCGAGCTGTGTTCTTGAGTTTAGAAGGTATCGACAACTTCTTTTCAGATAATTATTTCGATCTGATACCGGGTGAAGCAGTTACTATCCATGTAACTACCTCTTTGGATAAGGCGACATTCGATCGGCAACTGCAATGCATCAGCATCTGCGATGCTTTTTAATTGAGACAAAGATTTACTCATTTGGCTCAGGCTGGCTTTTTCAGGAATCCGCCTGAGCTTATTCTATAAAATAACAGGTATGAAACAAGTGTACAAACAACCCAAACTGCTTATATGGGCTTTTCCGATGTTATTGTTAAGTGGTCCGGCGCTGGCAATCCAGCCTTCTGAACCTATTTCTGTCGTCACAACGGAAATAACGCCCGTTGTCAGTGCCCAACGGATCAACCCAACAACCGTTGACCTCGTATTCAGGAATGGCCAGCGAATGACATTTGACTTTTATGGTCCGAATATCTTCCGGATGTTTCAAGATAATCAAGGAGGTATTATCCGCGATCCGGAAGCACAACCGGAAGCACAAATTCTGGTAGATCAACCCAGAAAGCCGATTTCGGAATTACAAATAAAGGATGAGAACGGTCAGATCTGCATTTATACAGACCTGATCGAATTACAATTCGCCAAAGAAGATGGCCGGATGAAAATCATAAACCGGACAACTCAGCGTACTGTACTGGAAGAAGCGAAACCCGTTTCTTATGGAAAAGGTGAAACCCGCTTGAGCCTTCAGGAACAACCAGATGAATACTTCTATGGTGGCGGCGTACAAAACGGACGCTTTTCACATAAAGGAAAAAGTATTTCGATCGTAAACCAGAACAGTTGGACAGATGGAGGTGTAGCTTCTCCTACTCCTTTTTATTGGTCAACAGCCGGATATGGCTTCATGTGGTACACCTTCAAGCCAGGTAAATATGACTTCGGTGCTTCTCAGAAAGGGCTTGTTTCCCTTTCACATGAGACAGATTACCTCGATGTATTCTTTATGATCAATGATGGAGCAGTTCCGTTATTAAATGATTTCTATCAACTGACGGGTAATCCGATTCTGTTACCGAAGTTTGGTTTCTATCAAGGTCATCTGAACGCTTACAACCGCGATTACTGGAAAGAAGACGAGAAAGGAATCCTTTTCGAAGACGGCAAACGCTATAAGGAAAGTCAGAAGGACAACGGCGGTATCAAAGAATCACTCAACGGAGAGAAAGGAAATTACCAGTTCTCTGCCCGAGCAGTAATCGACCGATATAAGGCACACGATATGCCATTAGGCTGGCTACTTCCGAATGATGGTTATGGTGCCGGATACGGTCAGACGGAGACGCTTGACGGCAATATTCAAAACCTGAAGAGTCTGACAGACTATGCCCACCAGCAAGGTGTAGAGATTGGTCTTTGGACCCAATCCGACTTACATCCGAAGCCAGAAGTTAGTGCATTGCTCCAACGTGATATTGTAAAGGAAGTCCGAGATGCTGGTGTGCGTGTACTCAAGACGGATGTGGCTTGGGTTGGTGCCGGCTATTCGTTCGGGCTAAATGGCGTGGCTGATGTAGCTCATATCATGCCGTATTATGGAAATGACGCACGTCCGTTTATCATTTCTTTGGACGGTTGGGCAGGCACACAACGTTATGCGGGTGTTTGGTCGGGCGACCAGACCGGAGGCGAATGGGAATACATCCGTTTCCATATTCCGACTTACATTGGTTCGGGATTGTCCGGCCAACCCAATATCACTTCGGATATGGATGGTATTTTCGGTGGAAAGAATCCGGTCGTCAATATGCGCGATTTCCAATGGAAAACGTGGAGTCCGATGCAACTGAATATGGATGGTTGGGGTGCCAACGAGAAGTATCCGCATGCTTTGGGAGAACCGGTCACTTCCATCAACCGGTGGCACCTGAAGTTGAAGTCAGAACTGATGCCTTATACATATAGTATCGCCCGAGAAGCCGTAGACGGTCTGCCAATGATTCGGGCTATCTTCCTCGAATACCCAAATTCCTATACGCTGGGTAAGGCAACACAATACCAGTATTTATACGGTCCGTACTTTCTGGTAGCCCCGATTTACAAGAATACGGCGGCAGATGAAGAAGGGAATGATGTCCGTGATGGCATCTATCTGCCCGAAGGGATATGGATTGATTACTTCACAGGTGAGAAATATACCGGAAACCAGGTAGTGAATAATTGGAAGGCTCCGATCTGGAAACTACCGGTCTTTGTAAAAGCCGGGGCAATCATTCCGATGACGAATCCTAATAACAATGTCTCGGAGATCAACAAACATATCCGTATGTATGAACTTTATCCGGCAGGTCGGACTTCCTTCACGGAATATGACGATGATGGCCGTACAGAAGCCTACCGTTTAGGACAAAGTACAAGTACAGAGATTAACATGGAGGAAAACAACGGGAAAGTGACTGTCCGCATTGCATCAACAACCGGAAACTTCGCCGGCTTTGAGAAGGAAAAACAGACCGAATTCCGCATACAAGTATCGGAAGGACCAAAGAAAGTGACAGCACGGTTGGGATCACGGAAAGTAAAACTGTCCCAAGTAACCTCGCTGGAAGCTTTCGAGAAGGGCGAAAATGTCGTCTTTTACGAAGCAAGTCCTGAATGGAACCGGTTTGCGACACCGGGTAGCGACTTTGCCAAGGTTTCCATCCGCCGGAATCCGCAATTACGGGTAAAACTGGAGTCGGTCGATATTACCTCCGTGAACACAGAATTAGTAATCGAAGGTTATCGTTTCGACATGGGTAATTCGTATCTCCATTCGACGGGTAATCTGACAGCTCCCATAGCACAAGTAACGGAAGAGAACCGGGAAGCTTATGCCGTTATTCCAACTTGGAACAAAGTGGAGAATGCCGACTACTACGAAATCGAGTTCAACAACATGCTTTATACGACTATCCAACAGACGTCGCTCACATTTGAGGACTTGGAACCAGAGACACACTATGATTTCAAGATACGTTCGGTCAACCGCGATGGTGTATCCGACTGGGCTTCCTTCGGTGTAGAAACCAAGACGAATCCGTTGGAATTTGCGATCAAGGGAATACGCGGAGAATCGTCGGCTCCTTCACAGGAAGGATTTGAGGTAGATCGTCTCTTCGATTGGGCAGAAACGGGTGATGTTTGGCATTCGGAATATGGGAAAAAGGCAGTACCGTTCGATCTGATCATCGACCTACGTAGCTTCAATCAATTGGATAAGTTCCACTATCTGCCCCGACTAGATAGCGGTAATGGCACAATCCTCCGAGGAGAAGTATCCTACAGTCTCGATAAAGAACACTGGACAGCCGTGGATTCCTTCTCCTGGAAACGTAATAGCGATGTGAAGGTATTTGAATTCAAAGATCATCCGCAGGCTCGTTATATCAAACTACACATGACCGAGGCTGCTGGCAATTACGGATCGGGCCGTGAGCTGTATGTCTTTAAGGTTCCGGGTACGGAAAGTTATCTGCCGGGCGATATCAATAACGATGGTAAGATCGATAGCAATGACCTCACCTCGTACATGAATTACACCGGTTTGCGGAAAGGTGACGCCGACTTCGATTACGTCAGTGCCAGAGATATCAACCGGAACAACTTGATCGACGCTTATGACATCTCGGTAGTAGCAACCCAACTGGAAGACGGTATCGAAGATCCGGGTCAAGAGAAAGTTTCCGGTCAATTGGCAATCAGCCTAGACAAGACACAGGCGATACAAGCAGGCGATACTGTTCGGGTATTGGTTAAAGGAATGGATCTTTATGCGGTCAATGCCTTGAGTTTTGCCCTGCCGTATGACCAGCAAAACTTTGAGTTTGTAGGAGTGGAAACCCCAGGTATGGCTCAAATGGAGAATTTGACATACGACCGCTTGCATACTAACGGTCAGAAAGTCCTCTATCCAACCTTCGTCAATTTAGGAGACAAACCTGTCCTTTCAGGTTCAGAAGATCTCTTTATTCTTACTTTCCGGGCAAAACGGAAGGCGAAGTTTGCTCTCAATCCGACCGACGGCTTGTTGATCGATAAGAATCTGAATACGCTGAAGTTCTGATTCCCCTTCGGGTTCAGACTTCGTCTTAATAAAAGAGGCGCGGCCTCAACGACAATACAGAGGAATTATCCTCATTTGTCGTTGAAGGCCGCGCCCTTCTTGCATGAATATACTGCTATTACAGGCAGCGGATTAAACATCATTTTCCGCAGATAATAATTTTATTTAGAAGCCTCGATTACCTTCGGATCAATACCTTTGATCACATTCAAAGCTTTCAATGCTGGTGGGAATCCCACATAAGGAAGACATTGGATAACAGCAGCTACAAGTGTTTCCCGACTTGTACCCAATTTCAGATTACTCAAGGCATGAGGTAATAGTTGGGCATCGGCCCCTTGAGTTGTCAGAACACAATAAATAAGTAGTTCGCGTGTCTTTACATCCAATCCACCTCGAGTATATATATCCCCGAAACAGTAAGCCGTCAAGAAGCGAGCTACATCATTGCCCATACCTCCCGGAACATCGGCCATTTTCTCAGCAATTTCATCGCCATAAAGCGGATGTTGGATGGAATGACCTTTCTCATAACGATCCTCCTCGGTGGTAGTAGCCTGGTTTTCCAAAGGTAAAGAGATACCTTTTTCTCGGAAAACCTCGTTGATGACACCAATCGCATTTAAAGTCTTGGGAAAACCAATGAATGGAGCACACTGATAAACCGCCTCACGTAATTCAATAGGCTTGACTCCTACCTGTAAAGCTGCTGTAGCATGAGCTTTCAACTGGGGTAAAGTCTGCATCACCGAAAGTATAGTACAAGTAATCAATTCACGAGTAGGCCGATCAAGATCTCCCACGGCAAAAACCTCTCCGAAGATAAATTTCTGTAGGATTGCCATAAACTCAGGATCCGTTCCCTCCCCTGTTAAAGCTTCTCCATCAAACAAGGCGGTATAATTCTGTTTACAAAGATCTATTCTGTCCATATTTTCTGATTTATTTTGAGCTCTCGCCGGAAGCATCAGGCATCCAAGCAAGAGGAAGATAATAGCTTGTTTCATCATTCTAAAGATAATGTAATGGTTATTTCACCTTCTCCGCCCAATAATTCCAGCATTTGTTTCCGAGTGGTAACTCCGTTGACATGCCCCAGACGAGTGAAGTTCCATGAATTCGAATCGTAATATATAACGAATGAGTTGCCTTGATATAATATCAAATCACCCGGAGCGGTAGTTGTTTGTCTGTCATTCCGAGGTAGAGAAAAACCAAGAGAACCCACCTTCTCCATATTTCCATAATCGTCCATACGGATTTGAATGTTACCTTCTGACAGACGAGTTATCAGAGCTTCCGCTGATGAATTCTTTTCTAATGTTGCTGTAAATGTACGGTCATCTACAGTCAACCGAATCGTCTTACTTTCCATATTCTCGTTACTATTGTCATTGTTTGTATCCTTTTCCGGATCTTCCGGCCTTTCAGGTACTTCTTGCACGAATACGTCTTCATCCGTAGGGGTACAAGCTGATAAGGTGGCACATGTCAGCAATAAGACCGGAGCTATCCAGAAGTGTCTAAATCTCTCCTTCAGATCCATCATTGAGGATGATTAGAAGTTTGCGCTTGCTTATAAGCCTCATCAGAAACAGGTTCCAGCCATTCATTAGAAGTATTCTCACCCGGGACTTCAATAGCAAGATGAGCAAACCAACTGTCGGAAGCCGCTCCATGCCAATGCTTAACACCTGCAGGAATATTAATAACCGTACCCGGAAGAATTTCTACCGCTGGTTTACCTTCTTCCTGATACCAGCCACGACCCGCTACACCAATCAGCATTTGTCCACCGCCTTTCGTTGCCCGATGGATATGCCAGTTATTCCGGCATCCTGGCTCAAATGTCACATTCGCTACCGGAACCTGATCTTTAGAAACAAAAGCAAGATAACTGTTGCCGGTAAAATATTGGGCATACGCCGTATTAGGTTCGCCAATAGGGAAAACCATCTCCTGTTGAAAAGCTGTTTTGGCATCTGTTTCTATCGCCTCTGCTTCTTTGGGAAGATATTCTTGCAAAAATCGTACAATCTTATCAAAAGGAATAACCTGAAGATTATCATATAAATCTACATGACTAGCTCCTGGAATGATAAGTAACTCCTTGTTCTTTCCCTTCAGCTTCTTAAAAGCATCTTCACTGAAATAACGCGAATGAGCTTTCTCTCCATGTAGCATGAGTACCGCACTCCGTATTTCCTGACTGTATGCCAAAAGAGGTGTATTCAGAAATGAAAGCGATGAAGTGACATTCCATCCCCGGTTCGAGTTAAGTGATCTCGGATGATATCCACGAGATGTTTTATAATAAGCATAGTAATCTTTCACAAACTGTGGAGCATCTTCAGGTAATGGATCTACTACCCCACCGGCCAGTGCATACGTTCCATTCCGATAATCCTCCGTACGCTGTGCATTGAGTTGCTTACGCAGTTCATATCGCTGGTCTGCATCCATGGTATCAAAATAACCATTGGCTGTCACCCGACTCATATCATACATTGTACTGGTAACTGTTGCTTTGATACGAGTATCGATGGCAGCGACATTAAGAGCGAAACCTCCCCAACCACAAATTCCGATAATTCCAATACGATCGGCATCTACATCCGGACGAGTACAAAGATAATCGACAGCGGCACAAAAATCCTCTGTGTTGATGTCTGGTGAAGCCACATAACGAGGCTCGCCACCACTTTCTCCGGTAAATGAGGGATCGAAAGCCAGTGCCAGAAATCCTCGTTCTGCCAGCGTTTGGGCATAAAGTCCAGATGCTTGTTCTTTAACAGCTCCGAACGGACCACTCACTGCGATAGCGGAGAATTTTCCTACTGCATTTTTCGGAACATATAAATCAGCAGCCAGGGTAATACCATAACGATTGCGGAAAGTCACTTTCGTATGTTGTACCTTGTCGCTTTGCGGGAATACTTTATCCCATTCTTGTGTCAGATTTAATGTTGTTTCCATAAGGCTGTTTTTTGAGTTATTAATTTCTGTTGTTTCCAAATTCCTGTTTTCAGCATGGAGGGAACCCGCTGAAGCAAATCCTAACCATACCAAACATAAATAAAAGAATCGTTTGCACATACCATAAACAATTAGGGTTCAACAATCTTATTGTTTTACGATACAAAATTAGCTGGCTTCATCGGCTTAAAATGTAGATAAATTACGGTTTTTCCCGGGGCAGAATTACCTTTATTACGGATTTATATCCGTATTTCTTATGAGAAAACCTAATTCTGCAAAAAATGTAGATGATAAAAATATTTCACATAGAATATCAACTATTGCATTAGGTTTTGGATATAAAAAAAGAGCTGAAACTCATCGTATCAGCTCTTTTAATTTCGTCGGGGTACCAGGATTCGAACCTGGGACCCCCTGCTCCCAAAGCAGGTGCGCTAACCGGACTGCGCTACACCCCGTTTTTGCTTTCATTGAGCGTTGGTTTGTTTCTCAATTGCGATGCAAAGGTACGACTTATTTTTGAACCACCAAACTTTTGAGATACTTTTTTTGAATTATTTTTCATCGATTTTCATAACATCTTATTAATCAAAGAAATAAAAATAATATTTTTTTTCGCACAAAAGGACAAATATTTTTGATCACTCTTTAGTTAATCTTGAATGAATACACAAATTATAAGAAAAGATACAGCCTTGGACATAAAATTAACTGGAATCATTTTTGAATCCAACGAAAATCAGATTCAATTCTCGTTACTTTTAAATCCGATTTCAAACCTATCCTCTTTTTTAATATTCGGATTTTATCCATTAAGCTCTTTTCGGCTATGCGTTCTATAAAAGAGTTGCGTTTTTCGTTCATTAGATTTGTCCAACTAACCAAATTTGTGTTTCTTTGTACATTCATTAAATAAAGTAACAATATGTCTTTAAACAAAGTTATTCTTATCGGAAATGTGGGAAAAGATCCGGATGTCCGTTACTTCGACAGCGGTTCGGCTATTGCCAGTTTTCCACTTGCCACCTCAGAAAGAGGATATACCTTAGCTAATGGAACTGTTATCCCTGAACGTACAGAGTGGCATAATATCGTTGCCAGAAGAGATTTAGTCTCTTTTGTAGAAAAATGGGTAAAAAAAGGATCCGGCCTTTATGTGGAAGGGAAAATCCGGACCAGAACTTACGATGACCAAAATGGTATCAAACGTTATGTAACCGAAATCCATGCTGACCGTATTGAGTTTTACAACAATGGTTCGCGTCCTGCCGATTCATCAACAACGCAGGCAAGCTCCAATACGGGAAACAATATGACTCAGCCCATACAACCTAACACCGGTTATCAGCAAGGAGGAACGACACTTCAGTCGCCCACTGCACCTTTTTCAGAATCAAATGAAGCGGATGACCTGCCATTTTGATCATGTTTAACTAAAACTGTATTCCTTGGACTCAGATTATATATCAGAATTATTCCGCCAGGTGAATGTGCAGGATTTGACAACAGGTCCTGTCATCGCCTTGGCGCTGGCTGTTTTACTTTTATTTGCCTCAGGTTTTATCTCAGCCTCCGAAGTTGCTTTCTTCTCTTTAAAGCCCAACGATATCAACCGAATCAAAGAAGGGAATCATCCCGCTGATTCTGTCATTCTGGATTTACTCAACAATTCCGAGTTTCTATTGGCCACAATCTTAATAGCCAATAATTTCGTCAATGTAGCCATCGTCATGTTATGTACATATGGTATCAACGAATGGCTGGACTTTTCGAATGTTCCCATGCTTGGATTTGTGTTGGAAACAATCGTCCTGACATTCCTCTTGTTGTTGTTTGGGGAGATCATGCCTAAAATATACGCAAAGCAAAACACTTTGCCTTTTATCCATAAGGCAGCGCCTACCCTGCTGAACATCCAGAAGATTTGTAAGCCTCTGGCAGCATTGTTGGTTCATTCTACTTCTACCATCAACAAGACATTGGCTAAAAAGAAATATGATATTTCGGTAGATGAATTGAGCAAAGCTCTCGAATTAACGTCCAAAGCTATTCCGGAAGAAAAAGAGATGCTGGCTGAAATCATCAAATTCTATAACAAGACAGCTGATGAGATCATGACTTCCCGACTGGATATGGAAGATCTCGATATCAAGGCTAATTTCAAGGAAGTCATTGATACGATTATCAAGTGCGGATATTCACGTATTCCGGTTTATTCCGGTACAGAAGATAATATCAAAGGAATCTTGTATATCAAAGATCTTCTGCCCTATCTGGACAAGCCTGAAACCTTCCGGTGGCAAAGTCTGATCAGACCGGCCTACTTTGTGCCTGAGACGAAAAAGATTGACGACCTGCTGGAAGAGTTCCGGACCAACAAAATACACATGGCCATCGTAGTGGATGAGTTTGGAGGAACTTCAGGCATCGTAACCATGGAAGATATTCTGGAAGAAATTGTCGGTGAAATTTCAGACGAATATGATGAGGATGAAAAGCAGTACATCCGACTGGCCGACGGCAGTTATATCTTTGAAGCGAAAATCCAGCTTACGGATTTCTTCCGGGCTACTGATACGGATCCGGCCGACTTCGAAAAGATCACTGAAGAAGTGGAGACTTTGGCTGGATTACTGCTTGAAATCAAAGGAGACTTTCCACGTCGGCGGGAAGTTATTGAATACAAGAACTATCATTTCCAAATATTGGAGATGGACAATCGCCGCATCCTGAAAGTAAAATTCAACCTGATCAATCCAGCAGAAGATGGCAAGGAAGAATAAAAATAAGAGCGCGGTAACGGCCGCAGGACTGTATTTATCTTTGATTTTACTGACTGGTTGTACCAACTACAGCCCAAAGCCACGAGGATATTTTCGGATTGAACCTCAAAAGGCAGTTTATGCGCCGTTGGAAATGCCGGACCTGCCCTATTCTTTCGAGTACTCCCAAGAAGCGAAGGTTGATTCAACTGCCCTGAAGGAAAGAAAAGGATGGATGAATCTCATGTATCCCGAGCTGCATGCCACAATTTATTGCAGCTATGAAGAGGGAAAACCTGTTGAACAATTCCTGCAGGACAGTTATAAGCTGGTCGACAGGCAACAGCGCATCCAGGATATGCAAGAAAAAGTCTTCGAGAATCCGGAGAAACAGGTATATGGTTCGTTGTTCCTCTTGAAAGGAGACTGTATATCTCCTATTCAGTTCCATCTGACAGACAGCACCGGTCATTTTTTCCGAGGTGCTGTGTATTACGCATTCGAACCGAAAGCCGATTCCATTGCTCCGGTTACCCAATATCTGATTCAGGATGTCATGCACTTGATGGAAACCTTTAATTGGAAAGAATAGATATGCCTGTTATATCAATCATACCGCCTATCGGTATTTGGAAGATGGAAGAGACGACCGAAGAAATGTGGTCCCTCCTCCAGCAAAAAGCATGGTATCAGCCGGAGTTCAGCCGTCTTAAAGCGGAACAACGCCAGAAAGAATGGCTAGCCACCCGCTTGTTGTTGAAAGAAATGCTCGGACACGAAGCCATTATTCATCATCATCCGAGCGGAGCACCTTACCTGTCCGATGCGGAAAAGAAGCAGATCAGTATTTCGCACACCAAAGATTTTGTTGCCATCATGCTGACAGATGCCACCCAAATGGCAGGAATTGATATCGAATACCGGTCTGAACGTGTCCGGAAAGTCAGAAGCCGGTTTCTCAATGCCGAAGAAGAACTATTCATTGATCCGGCTCATGAAACGGAACACCTGCTTATCTGCTGGTGCGCAAAAGAGACCTTATATAAAATAATAAACCGGCAGGAAGTGGACTTCTGCCGGCATTTACATATTCAGCCTTTCTCTTACGCAGAGCAAGGTACACTGATTACCTTCGATACCTGTAGTGAATCAACTCAACACGTTGTTCTTCAGTACCGCGTAGAGAAAGATTTCGTCATCACCTGGGTAAAGAATCCCTGATTTAACGCTGCCAAATTTCCCATGCTGCAAAAGCCTGGAGCAGCAACATCTCCAATCCGTTCTTGACAACAGCACCTTGTTCTTTTCCTTTACGCATAAACAAGGTCTCATCCGGATTATAGAGCAAATCGTACAACAGATGGTCTGGTGTCAGCAATTCATACGGGATCTTCGGGCAAGCATCTACATTCGGGAACATACCTAATGGAGTTGTATTGACGATTACTTTATACTGTTGCATAATTTCCGGAGTAATCTCTTCATACGTAATACAATATTCCTTTTTCGTACGCGAAACAAACGTAGAACCTACTCCCAGTTGTTTCAATCCTTGAACAACAGCTTTGGAAGCACCACCAGTTCCCAAGATCAAAGCCTTTGAATGCTTTTCGGTCAATAGAGGCTCGATAGACTGCTTGAAACCGATAATATCCGAATTATAACCCACCAGTTTGGTCTTTCCAAAAAGGCCTTTCGTAAACTTGATCACATTTACGGCGCCAATCAGACGGGCGTCTTCGTCCAGATCATCCAAATACGGTATAACTTGTTCCTTATAAGGTATCGTTACATTCAACCCGTTCAGTTCCGGGTTCTCTTTCAATACTTCTTTCAAGTCCTTAATTGTTGGGATTTCGAAATTAAGGTACTGGGCATCGATCTTCTCTGATTCAAACTTCTGGTTAAAGTAATTACAGGAAAAAGAATGTCCCAACGGATATCCTATCAAACCATACTTCTGCATAACTAGCCTATTATTATTTAGTTCCTGTATACAACGAACAAATTCCGAAAGTTAAAGTACGCGCTTTCGCCTCTTTGTATCCGACTCTGGTTAACAAATCAGTCATTACCTTACCTTGCGGAACTACTTGAATAGAAGCTGGTAAATAATCGTATGCAGCCTTTTCCTTCGAGACAAACCGACCAACCGTCGGAATGACTACTTTCGAATAAAGCTGATAAAGCTGCTTCATCGGAAATGATTCGGGTGTAGAAAGTTCAAGAATCATCAGATGTCCTCCGGGTTTCGTTACCCGGTACATTTCCCGTAATCCTTTTTCTATATCCTCAAAGTTCCGTACGCCGAAGGCAGCCGTCACTGCATCAAATGTATTATCAGCAAATGTCAATGCGGTGCAATCCTGGTATTCGAATGAGATATGGTCCTGCAAGCCGGCCTCTTTTACTTTCTGCCGTCCTACTTCCATCATACCTTCCGATATATCTGCACCGATAATTGTTTCTGCGTGCAATTGTTTCTGCATCGCAATAGCCAAATCCCCAGTTCCCGTCGCAATATCCAAGATCTGCTTCGGTGAATAAGGGCGCAGAAAGCGAATCCCCTTTCTGCGCCACCCTTTATCAAAACCGAATGACAATGTATGGTTCAGCAAATCATATTTTCCGGCGATCGCGTCAAACATACGTCTGACCTGTACTCCTTTATGTTCATCCTGATTGTAGGGTAAAATCTTTTCCGAACCGTACTGCGTCATATCGTCACTTTCTTATCGTTTGTTTAAATATTCAGTTACATTCTTTTCGATACGCTGAGCCAGGTTATCGGTATCTTCCTTCACGAAAGTTTCGCCGGTAATGTGTTCATACAACTCAATGTAACGATTGCTGATGCCTTCTACAATTTCAGGAGTCATTTCCGGAACTGTCTGTCCTGCCTTACCCTGGAATCCGTTATCCATCAACCATTCACGAACGAATTCTTTTGACAGCTGCTTCTGCGGTTCGCCTTTGGCAAAACGATCTTCGTATCCTTCCAGGTAGAAGTAACGAGAAGAGTCCGGTGTATGGATTTCGTCCATCAGATAGATTTCTCCGTTGTGCTTGCCGAATTCGTATTTGGTATCAACCAGGATCAAGCCGCGTTTTTCAGCGATTTCACTACCTCTCTTGAATAAAGCCAAAGTATATTTTTCCAACAAAGCATATTCTTCCGGTGTAGCCAAACCACGGGCCAGGATTTCTTCCTTCGAGATATCCTGATCGTGTTCTCCGATTTCAGCTTTGGTAGTCGGGGTAATGATCGGTTCCGGGAAACGCTGGTTCTCACGCATACCTTCCGGAAGCTTTACGCCGCAGATTTCACGCACACCGCTCTTGTAAGCACGCCAGGCGCTTCCACACAAATAACCACGGACAATCATTTCTACCGGGAATCCTTCGCAACGTACACCAACTGTTACCATCGGATCGGGAGTAGCCAACTTCCAGTTCGGGCAAATATCCGTTGTTGCATCCAGGAACTTGGCAGCAATCTGGCTTAACATCTGTCCTTTGAATGGAATACCTTCAGGCAGAATCACGTCGAATGCCGAAATACGGTCGGTAGCTACCATAACCAGTAAATCGTCTCCTACACTGTACACATCACGTACTTTACCATGATAAACACTCTTCTGACCCGGAAAGTGAAAATCTGTTTTTACTAAAGCTGTTTTCATAACTTAATCTATTTTATTTTCTGTATGACTTGTATCCTTTTTAGCGGCACGAAGCTTACTCTTGTCAAACTTGTCGTAAGCTTCCACAATACGCTGTACCAGCTTGTGCCGCACAATATCTTTCTTGTTGAATTCTACCCGTCCGATACCCGGCACATGCTTCAACACGCCCATCGCTTCCTTCAATCCGGAAGTAACCGAGGCCGGCAAATCGATCTGTGTCATATCGCCCGTTACGATCATCTTGGCATTCATGCCGAGACGTGTCAGAAACATCTTGATCTGATGGGTGGTCGTGTTCTGGGCTTCGTCCAGGATAATGACGGCATCATTGAGGGTCCGCCCACGCATAAAGGCCAAAGGGGCAATCTGGATGACATTGTTTTCCATATATTCCTTCAGCTTGACAGCCGGAATCATATCTTGCAAGGCATCGTAGAGCGGTTGCAAGTACGGATCGAGTTTGTCTTTCATCTCTCCGGGTAAGAATCCCAGCTTCTCACCCGCTTCCACCGCCGGACGGCTCAGGATGATCTTGCGCACTTCCTTATTCTTCAGGGCTTTCACGGCAAGGGCAATGGCCACAAAGGTTTTTCCCGATCCGGCAGGACCCGTCGCAAAGACCAGGTCGTTTTCCTCAAAAGCCTTAACAAGAAGTTGCTGGTTTTCGGTCCGCGCGGTAATGGGTTTGCCATTCATCCCGTGGATAATCAGATTTTCCTGTTTGACCACGGTCGGTCCTTTCCCCTTAACAATGTCGATGATGACTTCCTCGCTCAACGAGTTGAATTCTTCGCAGTACTTTTCAATTTCACGAATCTTCTTTAAAAACAGTTCCGATTCCTCTTCATCACCAATTACTTTCATCACGTTGCCTCTGGCCACAATCCGAAGTTTGGGAAACAGCGTCTTGATGAGCTGCATATTGCTGTTATTCACACCATAAAATATGACCGGATCAACCGTCTCAAGAATATAAATTCGTTCAATCATTCAGTTTTTATTTTAGTTAGAAAGAAATGCACGTTGCTTTCTTTTTTGAATAGGCAAAATTAAAAATAAATTTCCAAAATTAGTCGCTTCCGGATGGAATATTCCGTAGTGTCGCCGATGTGGTTCGGATAAGGATTTATGGCAGACAATGTTTATTTCGGGCTACGTGCAGAGTCCCATTGGATATTGCCTATTGCTTCAAACCGAAACATGGGAGAATCCAGAACTTTCTGCCGAAACCGAGCTATCGACTCGGGTGAACAGTCTTTCAAAGAGATAACAATACAATTCGCTTTTACGTCAATACCCGAACCTTCCCAAGTCAGTTCTTCATATAACTGAGGATCTTCGAAAAACAAACCTAACCGTTCATTCAATTCACATAACCGATTGAACGAATAGGTACATTTTTTTAAGGTAAAATCAGTAGATCCGACAAACGGAGCCAAGTGGTCTTTAGCCTCAGATGAAGTATCCGTTGCCAACACCACCTGTTTCCCGAACTCGTTAAGATAAGTACCACCATAACAATCCGGATAAACGGCCTGTCGGAGATTACGTTCCATCTGTTTCTCGTTGGACGGGCTACAAGCCGTCAGAAACGACGAAAGCAGTATCAGGCACTTCAAGGCTTTTATATTAGAGGCTTTTCTTCTGTTTTTCATAAAGAACTGGTTTTATTGTAGCGACAAAGAAATAAGAGTTTTGGTAGAAAGAGAAGCAATTAGCATTTTTTATAAGGAGACGCAACGTTGCGTCAACCGGTAGCGCAATAGTGCGTCGGGTGTTAGCGTAACGTTGCGTCGGGTGTTAGCGCAATGGTGCGTCGGGCATCGACGCAATACTACGTCGACACCCAACGCTATGTAACGTGGTTTTTATTCGACTTTCAATGCCACCGGGCAAACCAGTGTGCGTGGATTTTTCAACATAGTGGATGTGTTTGAGAAATAGGTTTCAATCTCCAGCCGGTAATTGCCTGCCAATAAACCGGTCGGGAAGATGAAGATAATTTTCGACGGGTCATTCACTCCTAATACGGTTACTTCCTCAGGGGATTCGCTCTCATTATACAAGCGGAAATGACCAATACCGCTACCATCGGCATTGAGGCATTTGATCTTCGATCCGGTAACTTCCACCATGCCGCCCGGCGTAACGGTTCCGTCGGTCTTGCCGGTGGTGAGGTCTTTCACGCGGTCGATCTTCGCGCCGCCCAGTTCCTGCACGCTGTCAATGTAAAGCTTCACGCCGGCCAATCCATCTTTTACAATCTGGTTGACGGTTACATTCACCCCGCATTTCATGCCTTTGTCGTCCAGCACCTCGCCGTGCGAGTCGAACGAGCCGGTGATGGTGGGCGAGAAGCGCACGTTCTCGGTCATGACCGGATAGCCGGAATAGAGGATGTGGCGGATCTTCTCTTCCACCAGCTTCATGATGCTAAGGATGGTATCCAAACGATATTCAGTACGTTCGCGCACAATCTCTTTGGCGATGTACTCCAACGACTTGGTATCACTAAATGTCTTGACGGAAGCGGTATAATCGTCCGTCCGTTCCGTAATCTTGTTTTCCCGCAGCTCCACGGGCCAAACATACTCTTGTTTTTTGTTTTCGTCAGCCATGATATTAATGGATTTAGAAAGTTAATAATATGAGAATTTAGAATAAGGTATCATCGGTATGAGATACCTTATTCTTTATCAATCTTTAAAATGTATAACCGGCTGTGAGGGAAATCAGATTTTCGTTTCCTACATGATCCCGACGATACAGATTCGTCTCATAATTGAGACTAACCGACAAGTTTTTTGCATAAACTGATACCCGAGAACTAAATCCGGCATCGAAGCGGTTATACATCAACAGTTCATACGGCGAGTCATATTGAATGCGTTGATAATCTTGCTTCTTTTCGTCAACTAAGAAGGAATATTCGTCAATTCGATGTTTCCCACTGATCCCCAAAGCTACGTAACCACCTGCTGCTGCTGAAATCGCATACGTATTGTTAATCTGCCACTTGTATTTAACCATTACAGGGAGTTGTAAATAATCACGACGTATATAGGTATCATCAGAGGTTACTTTTTTTAATGTCATATCATCTGTTGGTTTTAAGATATCATACGAACTTGTCGGGAATTCTACATTATGACCTTCTTTATTTTGATAGGTACTCCACACCAATGTATAATCATCCTTTTTTTGATAGAAATATAAACCGGACATCAATCCCCAGCCGTTCTTTTGCTGATTAAAGAAATAATCAACTCCAACACCTATACGCGGAGAAACGGTTGCTTTGCCTTCCGCTTTTATTCTTCCTTCTTTAAGAATGCTTGTACCAACTTCAGGCGTTATTTGGATTTGGGCATAAATAGAAGTAGCCATGAATCCGGCTAATGTCGTAATAACTAATCCTCTCATCTTACACATACATTTCTGTTTTAAAATTCGATGGCAAAAGAACAATTCTATCCGCATGCAGCCAAAATTTTCTGTATTTTTATACAGGACAAGGTGTGTTTGATTATCAGGAAGTTAAAAGAAAGATGCAGGACAGCGTATTCTTTTCCTTTCGTTGAGATTAGTTAGTTATCAACGAGTTATCCCCATAAGGCTAAATGTTCGTACAATTTCTCTTCCGAACCGGTTATTTTCAGCTTTTGGCGGATGCGCGTACGGTTTTTATACGGCGTATCAATGTTGACGTTTAACAGGAAAGCCTCTTGCTTGGAGTCTAATTGGAAAAATGACAGGTAGCAATATTTCTTTTCGGTCGGGGTAATACCGGCCAGAACCAGACGTTCGGACAGACTGGGATACATCGTGTCTATACATTTATAAATAGCTTTCCAGTCTTTGTCCGTCAGTAGTTCTTTATGATCGGGATTAGGTGTCGATACCGATTTTTGTATCTTCTTGTAGATAGTTGATTCCCGTAATAAATATTGCCGTTGTTGAATGTATTGCTGCTTCAGCATTTCCACTTCCTGTGCTTTCTGGTCGTATTCACTTTGTTTCTGGCGTAGCTCTTCCAGATTGTCCTGTTGGACAGCTTTTAGTTGGCAGGAAAGACTATCCAACGCCATTTGTTGTTCGAGTAAATGACTTTTCTGTTCCTGCAATTCATCCGCTTGCTGGGCTATTTTCAGATTCTTGTGGACAATCAATAATCGGTAGGCAAAAGCCATACATAAAATAATCAATAAGGCAATGAGCAAGAGTTTGAATTGATTTGAACGAACTTCCCGCAAATGCATGTTTTCAGAAAGAACTCTTGTGTATGCGTATTTATCTTCCAAACCATTTATTTCAGCATTGTTTCTTAGCCATAAAATGGAATCAGATATGGTAACATAATTTTCCAGTTCGGCTAAAGCTTTTGTGGTATTTCCTTCTTGTTTTTCAATTAAATAAGATAGATAAGGTATTTCAATGGCTGTATCTTTGTTATGAGTAGGACTCTTTGCCTGCTTCAAGTAAAAGCGAGCCTGTTCATAGTTCTGTTTTGACAACTCAAGTTCTACTAATGCTAAATAACTGGGAGCTACATCTGCTTTATCCCACTCAATTGCGGATTTTAAATACATTTCAGCTTCCGGATAATGTCCTTTTTCCCTATAAATATTTCCCAATCCGTTCAATGTTCCTGCCCGATCCACAGAATCCCCATACAAAACCATCATCGAATCCGCGCGTTGCATATACTTCAAAGCGATATCCAATGAGTCCATAAAGGTATAATTCCGACTGGCATCTCTAAAAGCAAAGGCTTGGCTACGATGGTTTCCGGCCTGCCGGAAGTAACGGGAAGCAGTCAGGTATTTCTCAACAGCCTGTTGGTACATGCCTTGAAACTGATACACATCACCTATATAGCTGGAAATATAGCCCGACTGGTTCGGCTTGTTTTCCAGGATACTCTGCTGCAAGGCTTCGGTATAAGTCCGCAAGGCGGCTTCCTGGTCCTGATCGTCCATATAGGTACGGCCTAAATAAAGGGCGGCTTGCAACTGTTCATCTATTGTGCTGTGTCGTTTCATATATCGGTATGCCCGCTTCATTTGGGGCACATAGGGCAACGGCGTGCCAATCGAATCGGCCAGTTGGCATAACATCAAGCACCAGCGGGCATTGACTTCCGGGCTTAACAACTCCGGATGGGCAACACTGTCTGCCAACAGGACATGAGCCGCCTCGGGATCAGACTGCATCAAAGGAGCAGCCTGTTCCATCTGCCGGATAGCGTTGCGGTCTGCTTCATTCGTGCAGCCTTGCGTGATCCAGCCCAGAGCAATGACTAAAAGTGCCAGGAAGATTCTCATGGGCACAAAGATACAACTTTCCGGATATTAACCAACGGCATTCCTGCTAACACTAAATAACAATACCTCACAGACTGATAACCCAATCTTCGGAAAATGACTTCTACTTTCGCTATAAATTAAATACGAAAGAAGATGAAAAGAAAGATGATGGGAATCGTGGCCGGCTGGCTGTTGGTTTATGCCGGAACGATAGAGGCACAAACGGTTTCGGGGCGTGTAGTGGATGAGGCTGGAAAACCGTTGGATGCGGTATCTGTGGTGTTGCAGCGTGCGGATTCTACGTTTGTCGGAGCCGTCGTGACCGACACAACAGGTGTTTTCTGTTTTGATCCGGCGGTATTTCCTTATCGCTTGGTCTTGCAGCATTTGGCGTATGCCCCTAAAGAATGGACAGGCACGAGTGAACAAACCGGCGATATTCCTTTAACGGCCAACGATCGTGCCTTGCAGGAAGTGGTCGTCACGGCCGAACGCCCGTTGGTGCAGGTGGAAGACGGTAAATTAGGATATGATTTGTCTGTCCTGGCAGAACAACGGATCGTCAACAATGCCTTTGAAGCTTTGGCCGAACTACCGGGAATTACGGAGAAAGACGGGACATTGTCGTTGGCAGGAGCTTCGTCTCTGACCATCGTACTGAACGGAAAACCCACCACCATGACGGCTTCGCAATTGGAAACCTTATTACGGAATACACCGGTCGATCGGGTGGAAAAAGCCGAGGTGATGTATAGCGCGCCGCCTGAATACCATGTACGTGGAGCTGCCATCAATGTCGTCTTGAAGAAGGCAACCGATTATTCCTTTTCCGGTGAAGTCTCGGCCGATTATCGGAACCAGTATTTCAACGACGGGAATGCGAATGCGAACTTCCGCTATACAACTCCCAAGCTGGCAGTGGATGTGATGTATGGAACAGCCAACGACAAGACGATGACGAAGATCGATTTGTATTCGCGCCATACGTTGCAAGGGCAAGTCCATGATATCCGGAATGAGGAAGAAATCCGGGAAAAAGGATGGGTACATCATCTCCGTGGAGCCTTCGAATATCACTTGGATGACAAGAACCGGGTGGATGTATCTTACTTCGGCAGTTATACTCCGTCGTATAAAGGAAATTCCTATACAACCGGAAACTTCCAGGAAAGCTTGCTGAATAAAGAGACCGATAAGCGACTGCATAATGTCTCTTTACGCTATACATCCGGTTTTGGTCTGGAGCTGGGTGGTGATTATACGGCTTATCGAATGAACAATGCGCAGCAGATGCAGGTGGATTATTCCGATGGCAGCCGGAAATCATTCAATCTATCCGGTGGTCAGCAGATTGATAAATATACGGTTTATGCCGATCAGTCGCATTCCTTACCTGAAAACTGGACCTTGGGCTATGGCTTGTCTTATGATTTTGCCCGAAGTCGGGATTATCAGGTCTATCAGGACGTGCAAGGCACTGTGGATGCTCAAGACACGCACTCCGACCTGAAAGAACATACGGCTGATTGGTATGTATCGCTCGGTAAGCAATTCGGAAACGGCACTCATTTTTCTGTTTCGGCAACGGGTGAATATTATGAATTGGGCAATTACCGGCGATGGGCTTTTTATCCGCAGGCTTCGTTCCTTTGGATGATTCGGCCGGAACACATGCTGCAAGTTTCTTTATCGTCAGACAAGACATATCCGGACTATTGGTCGATGCAGTCGGCTGTCAGTTATCTGGATGGTTATTCCGAGATCCACGGAACACCCGGTTTGCGTCCGGCCAATCAATACGGTTTGTCGGGTACGTATATCTGGAAGCAGAAATATCTCTTAACAGCCTTCTTCGAACATACAAACGATTACTTTACGCAGTCGCCTTATCAGGCGTCCGATCGGCTGGCTTTAATTTACAAAATGCAGAACTGGGATTACATGCGTCAATACGGTGTGGTGGCCAATATCCCTTTTTCGGCTGGTTCGTGGTACCGGGCAAAATACAATGCTTTGGGAATGCGGATGCACCAGCGTTGTGATGATTATTTTGATATTCCCTTTAACCGGAAGAAGTGGGTATTCGTTACCTGGCTCGACAATACATTTAAGGTCGGAAAACATGTGTCGTTCGAATTGAACGGCCGGTATCAGTCGGCTGCCATACAAGGTACGTTCGATATCCAGCCATTGTTTAACCTGGAAGCTGCCGCCAAGTGGACCTTTGCCCATGAGAAAGCTTCCATCTCTATCCGGGGAAATGATCTGCTGAATACCGGTTATCCCAAAACAGAAGTCCGTTTCAAAGGACAATATCTAGACATGGATAACTCCTTTTATAACCGGAGTGTGACCATCCATTTCGTGTATCGTTTCGGTGGTTATAAAGAAAAGAAACAAAAGGAAGTCGATACATCCCGTTTCCGTCTTTAATGATTATCTTTCAGACCTAAATTGAAAAAGCCTATGAGACAGTTGGTGTATATTTTCGTTTTGTGTGGATTCTTCTCTTGGGAGAGCTGGGGTCAGTCTTTAACCAAACAGGAGCAATTGCTACGGGAAGGACGCCGGTTGGAAGAATGCCTGGACTATCAGTCCGCTTATCCGATTTATCAGCGTTGCCTGGCATTGGATTCAACTTCCGTAGAAGCCATCAATGCGATGGCGCGTGTTTCGATGAATGTGGGAAAGACAGGCGAGGCCCGTTCGTATTTCCAAAAGACACTTCGGCAGGATAGTACGAATTTTTATGCCAACTATCAGCTGGCGCGCCTGTATGCGATGGAAGGAAACTATCCGCAAGCGATCAAGCAATACAAGTGGATTCAGCAGCAGGATACAACTCTGGTCAATCCGTTGGTATATAGCCAGCTGGCCGATTGTTTCTTGAAGATGGATTCATTGCTGGCGGCAACGGCCTGTTATTATAATGCTTTCATGGCAAACCGGGAACATGTAGGTGTAGCCAATGGCTTTGTCAACTGCCTGCTTCGTTTGGGCGATGCGAATATTGAAACAGCCGTGCAGGTGTGTGATACCGCTCTCAAGTATAATCCGGGCAACCGGGTTTTGATTAAAAGTAAGGCGATGGCCTGTTTCATGTATAAGTCCTACGATGAGGCCGATTCATTGTATCAGTACTTGTTGCAGGAAGGCGATTCTACTTTCCTGAATCTGAAATATGCCGCTGCTTCCCGTTATTATGCCGGCCGGCAATTACAATCCATCCCTTTGTTGGAAAAAGCCTATAGTCGTGATACGACTGATATTGAAACCACCCTGCTGTTGGGAGCCGCTTTAGGAATGACCTACGACCGGAAGCAGGCCTTTCGTCTGTTCAAGCAGGCAGAACAACTGATGCAACCGGCTCCGGCCTGGGTAAATCTGTTATTGGTTTCTCGGGGAGAAACACTATGGCGAGACGGACAGGAACAGGAAGCCATCCTTCTTTTCTATCAGGCCTGGAAGAAAAATCCGGAGCGTCTGGATTATCTATATCGGATCGATGCACACTTACCCAATCGGGGCGATGGGTATAAAACCGATAAAGAACGGGCGCAGGCATGCTTCATTAAATATAAATATGTAACAGAATGGATCAAGACGGGGAAAAGCCTGAAAGGATTCCAGCGATATCAGCCCTTTTTCCAATACCTCTACGAAGAAGCCTTCTTCCAAGGGAAGCAGGAACTCCTCTTACTTTCACCAACCGGCGAACAAGAATCCATTTCAACCACCGCATTCAAAGAATTGATGAATCTGTTGGAAGTGTATGGGGGAGAATTGGGTAGTGATCTGGAGTAAAAAGGCCTTCCTTCACACCCTTCACAGGAAGTGGTTGAATATTAGTAGAATGAATAGGTGTGTGAAGGGTGTAAAGAAAAATCGCCTATGGTATAGTAGGTATATAATAGAAGAATACAATCAAACTAAACGGGAATCGAAAGTAAATCCAGTGAGGATTGAAATCGATTCCCGTTTATTTGATTTAGAAAGGTAGGCTTTTTGAGAATTGAGAATGGAGGATTGAAAATTGAGAATTTAGAAAGGAGAAATAAAAAAGGGAGAGGAAAGTAAAAGAACGGAGAAAAGTGCATTTGTAAATCATTGACAGTCAATGAAAGTGAAAAATAGTTGTAAAAAAGTTGGAGAAATATTTGGAGAATATGTTTTACAGCAGTACTTTTGCACCCGCAATCGAGAGAGATGCGGTGGTGACATGATGAAAGAGAGGTTAGGAAACTCGGAAATAGATATACCGAGGGATGAGGTTGGAAGATCCAAGCGAATGTCCTGAAGTCGTTCCGGAAGAGACTTCCGAAAAAAATAAATCGAAAAAAACTTCGAAAAAAATTTGGAAGATAAAAATAAAAATCCTTACCTTTGCACCACGTTTCGAAAGAAACGATTGATAGGAGTTCTTTGAGAAATTTACATATACAACAGTAGTACAAGTATTTAGAATGAATACCGTCAGTAAAATACTTGAACCTGGAAATAACGGAATCTTGAGCAAAGACATAAAACAATTTGAACAACGAAGAGTTTGATCCTGGCTCAGGATGAACGCTAGCGACAGGCTTAACACATGCAAGT